>Ga0193743_1001358_pt1 | contig 18242 bp, 19 predicted proteins | sample L2c2metaG_FD_143038 | JGI IMG/M metagenome (GOLD analysis project Ga0193743, IMG submission 143038) | Soil microbial communities from a riparian zone of the East river system, Colorado, United States - L2c2 | ecosystem: Environmental > Terrestrial > Soil > Riparian zone | place: USA: East River...
ACGTCGAACCGCGGCCGGCGCCGCTCGTGGTCGGCGAGGGCGGCCGCGACGGGGAGTCGATCCCGCTGCGAGTCCTGCTCCAGCGCCGCCTCGATGCGGCGGAATAGTTCTCGCCGCCCCCGACGTACCCGATAGGCTCGAAACGCCTCAAAACGGGCGCCTGGAGGGGAAGGTCACGCGCCTTCGGCTAGCCGAGCCCGCCCGTCGCGCGCAGGTTCTGGCCGGTCATCCAGCGGCCGTCGGGCCCGCACAGGAACCCGATGACGTCGGCGACATCGGCCGGCTGGCCCAGGCGGCCGAGCGGGGTCAGCGCCGCCTCGGCCTCGAGCGCCTCCGGCGGGTTGACCGCACGCAGCAGGTCGGTGTCGGTGGCACCCGGCGAGACCGTGTTGACGGTGATGCCGCGCCCGCCGAGTTCGCGGGCCGCCACCGTGGTGAACTGCTCGACCGCCCCCTTGCTCCCGCAGTAGCTGGTCAGACCGGGCCCCGGGAGCAGCGTGTTGAGCGTCGACACGTTGACGATCCGGCCGCCGTCGCGCATGTGCCGCGCCGCGTGCCGCAGCGACTGGAAGACCGACCGCGCGTTGACCGCCATCAGCGAGTCGTAGTCGTCGTCGGTCATGTCGGCGAGCAGGATCGGCCGCACGGCCGAGCCGGCGTTGTTGACCAGGATGTCGAGCCCGTCGAGGTGCTCGCCGGCCCCCGCGAAGAGCCGGGCCACGCCGTCGGGGGCGCCCAGGTCGGCCCGCACCCCGTGCGCGGTGCCGCCCGCCTCGGCGACCACCTTCTCCACCACGGCCGCCGCCTCGGCGTTGGACCGGTAGCCGAAGACCACCGTCGCGCCGTCGCGCGCCAGGCGCTCCACCACCGCGCGGCCGATGCCCCGCGACCCGCCCGTGACGACCGCCAACTTGCCGCTCAACACCCCGTCGAAAGCCATGCCACACCCTATGCAGACCAGTCGAGCCCGTCGAGGTTGACGACGATCGCTTCCTGGGTGGTGCGGGCGATCACGACGACGGCCTCCGTGTCGGGGTCCGGGTTCTCTTCGCGGTGTGGCACATAGGGCGGGACGAACACGTAGTCGCCGGGGCCCGTCTGGACGCGGGTCTCGACCGGCTCGTCGCCCTCCAGGTCGAGGAACACGAACAAGGGCGCGCCGGAGAGTACGAAGATGGCGGTCTCCGAGGCGCCGTGGTGGTGGTTGCCGGAGTCGGTGCTGGCCGGCACGTGGGTCTGGCCCATCCACAGCCGCCTGGCTCCGACCGTCTTGCCGCTGATCGCCTCCCGGCGCCGCATGCCGGTGGTCTGTGACGTCTGGTCGACCAGCCCGGCCGGCGCGACACGGTGCAGGCGGCGGTGGAACGGGTCGATGTCGGCGGGCACGAGCACGCCGCTGGGGGTGCGGACGGTGTCGGCGGGCACGTGGCGGGCGGGCATCAGGCGGCTCCCAACAGGGGTGTGGGTGTGGTGGCGAGCAGGCGGGTCAGCGACGCGGCGGTGGCGTTGGCGAGCCCGGCGGGCAGGCCGCGTCGGGGCGAGAGCGAGAGCGGCAGCGGGAGTGCGGCCGGTAGGTCGGCGCGGACGACCAGCCCTTCGGGGCACTGGCCAAGCGTAGCCATCAGCCCGATGCCCAGGCCGGCCCGCACGGCGGCCTCGACGCCGGCGAGATGCGCGGCCTCGGCGCCAACCTCGGTGGTGACGCCGTGGGCTGCCAGCGTCTCCAGTGCGCGGGTGCGCAGCGCGCACGGCGCATCGAAGGCCGCGATCGGGATCGGCTCGCCGCGGGCCGGCCGCTGCCAGCCCGGTGCCGAATACCAGGTCAGCTCGAGCTCGCCGACGGTCCGCGACTCGGGTTGGTCGGCCGGGCCGATCAGAAGTGCGAGGTCGATGCGGCCGTCGGCCAGCCCGGACCTGAGCTGGGTGCCGCGGTCGATCCGGAACCGGACCCGGTAGTCCTTGAAGGTCGCGGTCAGCTCGGTCGCCAGGTCCGGCAGGAGCTGGGCGGCGGCGTGCTCGGTCGACCCGATGACCAGGGTCTGGTCGGGCTCCACGCCGAGGGCCCGCAGGGCCTCGTCGTGCGCGTGGAGGATCCGTCGGGCGTGGCCCAGCAGCGCCTCGCCGTCGGGCGTGAAACGCGAGCCGCGGCCCTGGCGTTCGACCAGGGTTCGGCCGAGTGTCTCTTCGAGGCGGCGCACGTGCTGGCTCACGGCGCCCTGGGTGAGGTGCAGCGACGAGGCGGCGCGCTGGAAGCTGCCGCAGTCCGCGACGGCCACGAAGCTGCGCAGCGGAACGATGCCGAGATTCCCGCTCATGCCTACCAGGTTACTAGGAATTAGATTAGCAGCGGTAATGGATCTGCATCACGTTCCTTCGTTGGACACCGCTCACGACGCCGCCCCATACTCAGGAGCATGAGCCGGCGACCCGCAGTGCTGCTGACCAGTCGCCGCTGGCTCGACTACGGTCGAAGCGCAGCGGCCCTCTGTTGCTGACCCGGCGTCCCCGCCGCTAGCGCTCCGCTCTTTCGGGCCGGCACCGCCGCCCGCCCGCCAGCCACCAGTCACACCTCGCTGTCGCGAACCCATGGCGTACCCGCGTGCCTTGCCGCGGACCCGCCGCGTGCTCGCGCGCCCTGCCGTCGTCTGAAGGGCCCACGCACCCATGACTCGCAGAAACCTCAAGCTCGGCGCCGTCCTCCTCGGAGTCGGCGGTCCGGGCCAGCACAGCACCTGGCTCGACCCCGAGATTCCCGGTGACGCCAGCGTCGACATCCGCTGGTATATCGCCCGCGCACAGCAGGCCGAGGCCGCTGGGTTCGACCACGTCTTCATCGTCGACAGCCAGTTCATCACCCCGGATTCGCCGAACCACTACCTCAATCGGCTCGAACCGCTCACGCTGCTGTCGGCGGTCGCCGTGCACACCACGCACATCGGGCTGGTCGGCACCGTGACCACCTCCTACAACGACCCGTTCAACGTGGCGCGCCGGCTCGCCTCGCTCGACGTCATCAGCGGCGGCCGCGCCGGCTGGAACGTCGTGGCGACCGGCGACGGTGGCACGGCCGGCAACTACGGCCGCGCCGAGCACTACGACTACGCCACCCGCTACGGCCGCGCCCTCGAGCACGTTCGCGTGGTCCAGGGCCTCTGGGACTCGTACGAGGACGACGCATTCCCGCGCGACAAGGAGCGCGGCGTCTTCTTCGACCCGTCCCGGCAGCACCCGCTCAACCACGTCGGCGAGCACTTCTCGGTCGTGGGGCCGCTCAACCTCCAACGGTCGCCGCAGGGCCAGCCGGTCATCTTCCAGGCCGGCGACTCCGACGAGGGCCGCGACCTCGGCGGGACCATCGCGGACGCGATCTTCACCCACGCCCAGACCATCGAGCAGGGCCAGGACTTCGCCCGTGACATCCGGGCCCGGGCCGCCGCCAAGGGGCGCGACCCCGACAACGTCCTGATCGTCCCCGGCATCAGCCTGGTGCTCGCGGACACCGACGAGGAAGCCCGCGAAAAGGAGCGGCGGATTCTCGGCGGCAAGGACTTCGACCGCGCGCTCAAAGAGCTCGGCCGCCCGTTCGGCTGGCACGACTTCTCGCGGTATGACCTCGACGCACCGTTCCCAGATCTCGGCGACCTCGGCGACCGCAGCTTCCGTACCCAGGCGGAGCGCATCAAGAAGCTGGCCCGCGACAACGGTTTCAGCCTGCGCCAGGTCGTGCAACACACGCTGGAGTCGCGGCGGTCGCCGTTCGTGGGGTCGCCGCGGACCGTGGCCGACGAGATCCAGCGCTGGTGGGAGGCCGGCGCGTTCGACGGCGTCAACGTGACCGTCAACGCGCCGAGCGAGTTCGCCCGCTTCACCGACGGCGTCCTGCCGATCCTGCGCGAGCGCGGTGTCGTCCGCACCGAATACGAGGCCACCACCCTGCGCGGCAACCTCGGCCTGCCGATCCCCGCGAACGTGCACACCGCCGCCCGCCTCGTCCCGGTCCCGTGACAGCCCAGAAAGGCACGCCGATGAAGCTGAAACGACGATGGGTCGCCGCACTCGCCGCTGTGGCCCTCGGACTCACCGGCTGCGCCGGCGACGGCGGCGGGGGTGGTGGTGCCGCCGGCGAGTCCACGCTGCGCTGGGCGGTGACCCTGCCCGCACACTGGGACCCGGTGGTCAGCGGCAGCGGCGCCCAGTTCCGCATCCTCTCGCTGGCCTATGCCTCGCTGACCGAGATCGACGAGAACGGCAAGGCCGTGCCGAGCCTCGCGCAGGACTGGGACTACAACGAGGCCGGCGACCAGGTCACCTTCCACCTGCGGCCCGGCCTCAAGTTCAGCGACGGCGAACCGCTCGACGCCGCCGCCGTCAAGGCCTACCTGGAGCGGGCCAAGACGCAGAAGAACTCCGCCCTCTTCGGCGACCTCACCTCGATCAGGTCGGTCACCGCACAGGGCGACCTCGACGTGGTCCTCGCGCTGACCCAGGTCGACTACCAGATCCCGTTGCTGCTCGGCGAGCGGGTCGCCCAGATCACCAGCCCGAAGGCGGCGCTCGACCCCGCCAAGCTCGACCAGTCGCCGGTCGGCGCCGGCCCGTTCGTGGTCACCGAGTACGTGCCGGGTTCGCACGTCTACCTGAAGAAGAACCCCGACTACTGGGACGCCGCCAACATCCACATCGACCGGGTGGAGCTCCAGCCGGCACCCGACGCCGCCACCATCGTCTCGGGCCTCAAGACCGGCGTCTACGACTTCGCCAACCTCGGCGCCGCGCAGATCAAGGCGGCCGAGGCGGCCGGGCTCGACGTGGTCTACCAGCCCGGTTTCAACGCGTCGAACATCAGCATCAACGTCAACAAGGAGCCGTTCACCGACCCGAAGGTCGTCGACGCGGTCCGCTTCGCCACCAACCGCCAGGAGTTCGTCGACAAGATCACCTTCGGCCACGGCAAGCCCACCGACCAGCCGTTCCCGCCGGGCTACCTCGCCTACGACGAGCAGTCGGCGAACCGCTACCCCTTCGACGCGGCGAAGGCCGAGCAGCTCCTGGCGGAGGCTGGCTACGCACCCGGGCAGATCAAGCTCGACCTGGTCATCTCCGGGCAGCCCTACGCGACCGCGGCGGAGATCGTGCAGTCACAGCTGCGCGCCGTCGGGATCGACCTGACCATCAAGGTCGACCCCAACTGGGAGAAGCCGTTCTTCGGCAAGGACCTCACGCTGTCCCTCTACGGCACCACCGGCCGCGAGTCGCCGGTGCAGACCCTCACCGCCCACTTCGGACCCAACGGCCCGCTCAACCTGAGCACGCCGTACGAGCCGGCGGGTTTCGAGCAGGCGGTCTCGCTGGCCCGTCAGACGCCGCTGGACTCGCCCGACTACGCGAAGAACCTGCAGGCGGCCACCCGGGCCGGCCTGGACAGCCGGGCACTGGTGTTCACCTACGCGCAGCCGAACATCTTCGTCAAGAGCAGGAACGTCTCCGAGCTCACGCCGATCCCCGGCCAGATCCACTGGACCGGGCTGAAGGTCACGCCATGACCAGGTTCCTGCGGGGCACGCTGCGCGTCCTCGGCCGGTCGGTCGCGATCTTCGTGCCGGTCTTCCTGGTGGCGACGTTCGTGACGTTCGCGCTGCGCGCGCTCAGCGGGCTCAGCCCGGCCAACCTCCAACTCGGCGAGTCGGCCACCCCGGCGGCGGTCGCACAGATCGAACACCAGTGGGGCCTGGACCGCCCGTTCCTGACGCAATACCTCGACTGGTTCGGCGACCTGCTCACCGGCGACCTCGGCAAGAGCTGGTACAACGGCGCGGAAATCTCCCGGCTGCTGGCCGAGGGCGCGGTCATCAGTCTTTCCGTGGCCGGGCTGGCGTTGCTGATCGGCGTCGCCTTCGGGTTCGGGTTCGGCGTCCTCGCGACCCTGCGCCGCACGACCTGGGTCGACCGCGCGATCACCGGCTTCATGACGTTCATTTCGGTGATGCCCTCGTTCGTGGTCGGCATCGCGCTCGTGGGCGTCTTCGCGGTCGGGTTCGGCTGGTTTCCCTCCGCCGGCTACGTGCCGGCGGAGCGGGGGTTGGGCGTGTGGCTGGCGCACATCACCCTGCCGGCCATCGCGCTGAGCTTCGACACCGTCTCCGACGTCGCCCGCCAGCTCCGGGCCGGGCTTGTGGCGGCCTACCGGGAGAACTATGTGACCGGCGCCGTGGTTCGCGGCTTGGGCCCGCATCGGATCTTCTTCCGGCACGTGCTGCGCAACGGGATCGGGCCCGCGCTCGCGGTGCTCGGGCTGAAGTTCCCGAACCTGCTCGGCGGTGCGGTCGTCACGGAGGCGATCTTCGGCATGCCGGGGTTCGGCCAGTTCGCCGCCGGCTCGGCCCAGCGCGGCGACGTACCGGCCGTGCAGGGCGTACTCGTCGTCTCGATCGTGCTCGTCGTGGTGTTCAACCTGCTGGTCAACCTCGTCCTGGCACGGGTGGCGCCGGCGTCGGCGAGAGGGGTGTGACGTGATCCGCCAGATCCTCCGCCTGACCTCGGGCCGCATCGCCCTCGGCATCCTCGCCGTGGTGGCGCTGCTCGCGGTGTTCGGGCCGCTCCTCGCACCGCAGGACCCGCTGGCCGGCGGCACCGACATCCTTGCGTCGCCGGCGACGGCACACCTGCTCGGCACCGACTACCTCGGCCGCGACGTGCTCAGCCGCCTCCTCGACGGCTCGCGGGTCAGCGTGCTCGGCGCCGTGCAGGTGGCGCTCATCGCGCTGGTCGTCGGGGTGGTGCCCGGGATCCTCTCGGTCTACCTCGGCCGCCCGTTCGAATGGGTCACCCTCCGGCTCGCCGACACCCTGATCGCCCTGCCGTTCCTGGTGTTCGCCGTCGCGGTGACCGCCCTGCTCGGCAACGGCATCCCGCAGGCCATGTTCGTGGTCGGCATCATGGTCTCGCCGCTGTTCTACCGGGTCGCCCGGGCCGCCACGCTCTCGGTGGAGGCCGCGATCGTGGCCGGCGCGTCGGTGAGCTGGGTGGTGCGTAGGCACGTGTGGGTCAAGGTGCTGCCGCCGATCGCGGTGGCACTCGCCCACACCACGGGCGTCGGCTTCGTGGTCGTGTCCAGCCTGACGTTCCTCGGCATCGGCGTGCAGCCGCCGGCACCGACGTGGGGCGGTGTGCTCGCCGCCGACCTCGGCTATCTCAGCTTCCAGCCGTGGGCGCCGTTGGTGCCGACCGCGCTCATCATGGCCACGGTCTGGGCCTGCAACCTGCTCGCGGACGCGATCCGCGACGTCACCGGCGAGGCCGGCCGGGCACTGCTCAACAACCGCAAGGTCCGTGCCGCCGCGGTCGGTGCGGGGAAGGAGGCGTAATGGCACTGCTGTCACTGCGAGACGTCCGCGTCCACGACGCAGTGGGCGACCGCGATCTCGTCAGCGCGGTCTCGTTCGAGCTGACCCCGGGCAAGGCCGTCGGCATCGTGGGGGAGTCGGGCAGCGGCAAGACGCTCACCTGCCGCGCGGTGCTGGGCATCCTGCCCGAGCACTTCACGGTGGCCGGCGGCACGATCGAGGTCGACGGCCGCGACGTAGCCGGCCTGACCGCTAAGGAATGGACGGCGCTGCGCGGCGGGACTGTCAGCGCGGTGTTCCAGGACCCGGCCTCCTACCTCAACCCGTCGCTCAAGGTCGGCTCCCAGATCGCCGAGGTGGTCCGGGTCAAGAAGGGCCGCACCCGCCGCGAGTCGCGGCGTCGGGCCATCGAACTGCTGGACGCCGTGCGGCTGCGCGACCCCGAACTCGTCTACCAGCAGTATCCGCACGAGCTCTCCGGCGGGATGCTCCAACGGGTCCTCATCGCCACCGCCATCGCGGCGGATCCCCGCGTGCTCATCGCCGACGAGGCGACCACCGCCCTCGACGTCACGGTCCAGGCGGAGATCCTCGACCTGCTCGCCGACCTGCGCGAGCGCACCGGGCTGGCGCTGGTCGTCGTCTCGCACGACCTCGCCGTCGTCGCGCAACTCTGCGACGAGGTGCTGGTCTTGCGGGCCGGCGAAACGGTCGAGCAGGGCCCGGTGGACCGGATCCTCTACGAGCCGCGGCATGAATACACCCGGCTGCTCATCGCGGAACACTCGCGCTACGGGCTCGACCGCGTCAAGGAGCTCGAACATGTCGCCTGAACCGGTGCTGGAGGTGACCGATCTCGACGTGCACTACCGCCGCCGCCACGGACGGCTGCACGCCCTGCGCGGCGTGCGCCTGTCGGTGGCGCCCGGCGAGACCGTGGGCGTCATCGGCGAGACGGGTTCCGGCAAGTCGACCCTCGCCCGGGCCGTCGTCGGCCTGGTCCGCCCGTCCGGCGGACGGATCGCCGTCGCCGGCGAGGAGGTGACCGCCTACTCCGCCCGGCAGTGGCGCGCGCTGCGCCGCCGCGGCGCCGTCCAGTATGTGTTCCAGGACCCGTTGCGCAGCCTCGACCCCGACCTCACCGTCGAGGAGTCGCTGGTCGAGCCGCTGCTGATCCAGGGCCGGCCACGCCGGGAGGCCGTCGAGCGGGTCCGGGCATACCTCGACCGGGTAGGCCTCGACGAGGACCTGCTGACCCGGCTGCCGGGCGAGCTCTCCGGCGGCCAGCGCCAGCGGGCGACGATCGCGCGGGCACTGGTGACCGACCCGCGGGTCGTCATCCTCGACGAGCCGGTCAGCGCGCTCGACGCCGCCAACCGGGTGCGGGCGCTCGAGTTCCTCAAGGAGCTGCGCGACGCCGGCACCGCGCTCGTCTTCATCTCACACGACCTCGGCTCCGTCGCCGGGATCGCCGACCGCATCGCCGTGCTCTACCAGGGCGAGATCGTCGAAACCGGTCCGGCCCGCGCCGTCGTCAACGCGCCCCACCACGCCTACACCCGCCTGCTCGTCGGGTCCGCGCCCACGCTGCGCTCGGCCCGGGCCGACCGGGCGGAGCGGGAGGAGCTGCGCGAACTGCTACGCACCATCGGAGGACCAGCATGACCCGTCAGATCCGGCTCGCCCTGCGCGCGTACGGGGTCGGTGGCCCCGGGCAGCACAGCCTGTGGAAGGACCCGCGCGTCCCGAAGAACGCGAGCATCGACATCGACTGGTATATCGCCCAGGCGAAGGCCGCCGAGCACGCGAAGTTCGACGCGCTGTTCATCGTGGACAGTCAGTTCATCAACGCGACCTGCCCGCCGCACTATCTCAACCGGCTGGAGCCGCTGACGCTGCTGTCGGCGATCGCCGTCCACACCCGACACGTCGGGCTCGTGGGCACGCTCAGCTCGACCTACAACTCCCCGTTCAACGTGGCGCGGCGGTTCGGCTCGCTCGACCACATCAGCCGGGGCCGGGCCGGCTGGAACGTGGTCACCAGCCTCGACTCCGGTACGTCGCGCAACTACGGCCTCGACGAGCACCTCGACTACGCCACCCGCTACGGCCGCGCTCTCGAACACGTCACCGTGGTGCGCGGTCTGTGGGACTCGTATGAGGACGACGCGTTCCCCGCCGATGTCGAGCGCGACCTCTTCGTCGACCCGGCCAAGCTCCACGCGCTCGACCACGAGGGCGAGCACTTCAGGGTCGCCGGGCCGCTCAACATCTCCCGCTCGCCGCAGGGCCAGCCGGTCATCTTCCAGGCGGGGGTCTCCGAGGAGGGCCGCAATCTGGCGGCGCACGTCGCGGAGGGGATCTACGCGCCGGGTGGCTCCCTGGAGCAGACCCGCGACTACTACGCCGACATCAAGCGGCGCACCGCCGCGGTCGGTCGCGACCCCGACCACGTGCTCATCTTCCTCGGTGCCGCCCCCGTGATCGCCGGCACCGACGCCGAGGCGCACCGGCTGTCCCGCGAGATCTTCGACGCCGACAACGACTTCCCGCGCAAGCTCGCCGCGTTCGGTCGCGCCTTCGGTGCCTACGACTTCTCCCAGCACGACCTGGACGGGCCGTTCCCGGACGTCGCCGCTCTCGCCGAGCGCAGTGGCCGCACCCGCGGCGCGGAGGTCATCCGCCGGGCCCGGGAGGAAGGTTTCACGCTGCGCGAGACGGTGCTGGCTTTCACCGACTACCAACCGTCGCCGTTCACCGGCGAACCGCGCACCGTCGCGGACACCATCGAGAGCTGGTTCGCCGCGGGCACCTTCGACGGGCTGAACCTCGGCTTCCGTACCCACGAAGACCTGGACCGGTTCGTCGCGGACGTCGTGCCGATCCTGCGGGCCCGCGGTCTGTTCCGCACCGAGTACGAGGCCGACACCCTGCGCGGCAACCTCGGCCTGCCGATTCCCGCGAACCGCTGGACGGCCGCGCGGCCGGTCAGCGTGGGTGAGGCGTCCCGATGAGCGACGTGCGGACCGTCCATTTCCCCACCGCGAGACCGCCCGACGACGTCGACGACGCGGTACGCGCGATCGGCCACACCGTCCCCACCATTGCCGCCTCGACGAAAGGGATCCGCCATGACGTCCCCCAAACCGCCGCGGTCTGAAGCGGCCGTGCGCGACTTCGCCGGCCCGCCCGGGCTGCGTACCCGCGGCACCGTGCTCGTCGTCGCCGGGCGCGGCGAGACGCCGGACAGCTACACCCGGTTCGGCGCCCGGCTGGCAGCCGACGCCTACCGGGTCCGCGTGCTGCCGGCTCCGGCGATCGACCCGACCGATGTCGCGGGCTCCCTCCGGACCTTCGCGGCGTCGCTGGGCGAGGCGGTCGGCGGCATCGCGGACCGGGTGGACCCGCTGGTGCTGGTCGGCGCCGACACCGGCGCCGCCGCGCTCGGCGCGCTCGTCGCCCGGCCGCAGCCGCTGGTCGAGTGGTGGCCGGACGGCGTCGTGCTCGCGGGCTTGCCGGGCTACGACACCCACCGTGTGCTGGGTTGGGACGAGGAGCTCGATGCCCGCACCCACTGCCCCGTGCACCGCGGCGTGCTCACCGACGACGCGGCCGTCCAGCCCGGCGCGTTCGCCACGGCGCTGCCGGGCGCGTTGCTCGACGCCGCGTACGGCAGCATCGCTGAGCCGCCACACCTGCTGCTGGTCGGCGATGCCGACCCACTGGCCGACCGGGCGGCGCTGAGCCGGCTGGCCAAGGCTCTCCCGACGGTGCGGCTGTCGGCGGTCCGCGGCGCGCACCACGACGTGCTCAACGACCTGTCGCACCGCTCGGTGGCCGCGCACATCGTCACGTTCCTGGAGGCGTTGCGCGGCACGCCGCGGCTGGCGTCGATCGTCGAGCCGGAAACGAGCACCTGGTGATGGAGGAGGGGCTGATGACAACCACGGCGACGTCCCTGGGTCCGGAGTCGTTCCGGACCTTGCTGCGCCGGCACGCCACGACGGTCACGGTGGTCACCGCGCCCGGCTCGCCGCCGGTCGGCTTCACCGCGACCTCGTTCACCTCGGTGTCGTTGCGGCCGCCGCTGGTCTCGTTCTGCCTGGACCGCGGCTCGTCGAGTTGGCCGACGCTGGCGCGGGCCGGCTACGTCGGCGTCCACCTCCTGGACGAGCGGCAACAGGAGACCGCGCGGACGTTCGCGACCAGCGGCATCGACCGCTTCGCCGCGCACGCCGACTGGCGGCTCGGCCCGCACGGCGTGCCGTTGCTGGCCTCGCCGGTCGCGTGGCTGCTATGCCGGGTGACCGAGCGGGTCACCGCCGGCGACCACGCGATCGTGCTGGCCGAACCGGTGCAGGGGCAGCACGACGAGAGCGGCCGCCCGCTGGTCTACCACATGGGCCGCTACGGGTCGGTCGCGGCATGACGACGTCAATCGCGGTGGTCACGCTGGTCGGCAACCCCCGATCCGGGTCGCGCACCCGTGCGCTGGCCGACGCCGCCGTCGCCGAGTTGTCGGCGAGGGCCGCTCTCGACGACCACCGCGTCCTCGAGCTCAGCGACATCGTCGGAATCACGTTCGGGCCGGAGCCGGCAGTTCCCAGGGCGCCGGTCGCCGATCCGTTCGCGGTGGTCCGTGGCGCGCGCCTGCTGGTCGTGGCCACGCCGACCTACAAGGCCACGTACACCGGGCTGTTGAAGGTCTTCCTCGACCGTTTCGGCCACCGTGAGCTGGCCGGCGTGGTCGCGGTGCCGGTCGCGATCGCCGCGTCGGAGGCCCATCGGCAGTCGGTGGGCGCGGCGCTGAACGACCTGCTTGTCGAGCTCGGCGCGAGCGTCCCGGCCCCGCCGCTGGCCGTCCTGGAACCCGAGGCAGCGACCCCCGCGGACGCGGCCGCGAAGTGGGCGGCCGCGCACGGCGACGCGGTGGTGGCGGCGTTGACCGGCTAGCGCATGTGGTAGGCCGCGTCGAAGAACGCCACCTCGAGCCGCATCGCGCGCCGGTAGACCACCCCGGTGCGCGCGTCGTCCGGCGCGGCGTAGGTGTCGAGCAGCCCCTCCAGCGTGCCAGCGAGCTCCTCGAACGCGGGGTCGGCGTAGGTGCGGATCCAGTCGCCGTAGCGGTCGTCGCCGCCGGCCAGTGACTGGCCGAGATGCGCGTAGAGGCGCATGCACGGCGTCAGCGCCGCGCAGGTGTGCCCGAGGTTGCCCAGCGCCGCGGTGGCGAGCAGGAAGTCGGTGTAGGCGAGGGTGGCCGGCAGCGGTTCGACCCGGCTCAGGTCGATGCCCCACTGCCGGGCGTAGCCGTCGTGCAGCCGCAGTTCGTCGCGCACCCCGGCGAGCAGGCCGGCGAAGGCGTCCAGGCCGTGCCGGTCCGGGCTGTGCGCGAGGGCGAGCGCGTAGCCACGGGCGAACGACTCCAGGAAAAAGGCGTCCTGCGCGACGTAGCCGGCGAAGACCTCCGGCGGCAGGGTGCCGTCGGCGAGCCCGGTGACGAAGGGGTGGTTACGCGCGGACAAAGCCAGGTCGGCGTTGTCGCGCCACAGCACGGCGGCGAGGCTCATGCCAGACCACCGGCCCCGGTCGCCGCCCAGAAGTCGACCTCGGCCGCGACCACCGCCAGGAACACCTCGTCGGCGTCGGTCGCTTCCCGCTGCGCGGCGTCGGCCAGCGACTCCACGTACCCGGCGAAGTCGGGTGTGGTCCAGTGCGTCACGAACTCGCGGTAGGCGGGTGCGCCCGGAGCCGCGAACGCCCACGCGTCGAGGTAGGTCCGCTCGATCGCCCACAGCGCGACCAGCGCGTCGGGCACCGGCGCGGCGTCGAACCGGCCGAGGAGGTCGCGGTAGGCCAGGGTGGCCGGCGCCGCGGCGGCGGTCAGGTCGAGCCCGCGCTCCGCGGCCCGGTCGTCGAACCAGCTCAGCTCGTCGACCAGGGCCACCGCGCCGGCCGCGAGCACCGGCTGGGCGTGCCGCGGTGCCCGGGCCAGCAGCCGAGCCTGGAACGCCAGCAGGTCAGCGACGAAGTGGTGGTCCTGCACCAGCCACCCGGCGAAGGCGGGCGCCGGGAGGGTGCCGTCGCGTACCCCGATCAGGAACGGATGGCCGGTGGCGTCGGCCCAGGCGGCCGCGTGCCGCGTCAGAAGATCATCTACCTGCACGATGGCGACCCTACCGGGCGGCGCGACGGGACTCGGATTGTCACCGAAAACTTCCGGAACTAATTGACGTACGACTCTGCCTTCCAGTCTCGCCGGGAACGCGGCCGGTGTGATCCGGATCTCCAGCCGCAAGGCCGGCAACCTCGCCGAGTGGCGCGACTGGCAGGCCCGACGCTCGCCGACGGCCCGACCACCCCACCCACCACGCCGCCGACGAACCCACCGACGAACCCGCCCACCAACCCGCCGACCGGTGGCGGCTACGCGGCGACGGTGACGATCAACCAGTGCCAGGGCGGATTCACCGCGACGGTACGCGTCACCGTCTTCGGGTTCAGGGCACCGGGAGCGGCACCGGGATGAGCCCACCTGCACGGCGCGGTAGCACAGCGTGATGGCCGGCGGCCCACGGGCGTGCCGGCCATCAGCTGGTGGCCAGACTAGCCGGCCTTGCGGGCGACCCCGGCGTATTCGCTTGCGGGCGTCGTGTCGTTGCCGTCCGGCCGCCACTGCGAGCAGGTCACCAGGCCGGGCTCGATCAGCTCCCAGCCATCGAAGAACCGCGCGATGACGTCGGGGTCGCGGACCGCCATGGGCGCGGCGCCGCCGTCGTTCCACATCGCGACCGCACGGTCGACGGCCTCCGGGTTGACCTCCCGGGTGGGGTGCGAGATGACCAGGTAGCTGCCAGCGGGCACCGCCGCGGTCAACGTCGCGACGATCTCCCGGGCCTGGTCGTCGTCGGTGACGAAGTTGAGGATGCCGAGCAGCATCACCGCCACCGGACGGTCGAAGTCGAGGGTCCGCGCGGCCTCGGCGAGGATTCGCGCCGGATCGCTGACGTCGGCGTCGATGTAGTCGGTGGCACCCTCCGGGCTGCTGGTCAGCAGGGCCCGGGCGTGCACCAGCACCATCGGGTCGTTGTCGACGTAGACGATCCGGGAGTCCGGCGCGGTGGCCTGCGCGACCTGGTGGGTGTTGTCAGCGGTGGGCAACCCGGTGCCGATGTCGAGGAACTGGCGCACGCCGGCCTCGCCGGCCAGGTGCCGGACCGCCCGGCCGAGGAACTCGCGGTTGAACCGCGCCGACTGCACGAGCTCCGGCATGTAGGCGAGCACCTGCTCGGCGGCCGCCCGGTCGGCGGCGAAGTTGTCCTTGCCGCCCAGCAGGTAGTTCCACAGCCGTGCCGAGTGGGCCACGCTGGTGTCCAGCTTGGCCAACTGGTCGTCGGCGCTTGTCATCTGGTCTGCCACCGGAGCCCCTTCCGCCTGTGCGTGCACTTTGGATCAGCAGCATAGAGGTCTCCTGATCTGATCCGCCACGGAGCGGAGTTCGAAACCCGACAGTGGACGCCGGGACCACGCCCTGTCACTGTTCGATGGTGGGTGTGCTGATGGAACGCGCCCGTCACCTTCGGTCGCTGCGGTCCGCGCTCGACGCGGTGGCCGGCGGCGACGGGGGAGTGCTCGTTCTGCTCGGCGGCGAGGCCGGCGGCGGGAAGACCGCGCTCGTCCGCGAGTTCTGCCGCACCGCCGAGCCGGTCCTGTGGGGCGCCTGTGATCCACTTTTCACACCGCGCCCGCTGGGTCCGTTCGTCGACATCGCCCACGACCTGGGCGGCGAGCTGCACGATCTGCTGGAAGCAGGCGCGAAACCCCACCAGGTCGCCGCGGCCCTCGCGCGCTGGGCCCAGGCCGCCGCCCGGCCCCCGGTCATCGTGCTGGAAGACCTGCACTGGGCCGACGAGGCGACGCTCGACGTGCTGAGCCTGCTGGGCCGCCGGATCGCCGCGATCCCGGCGCTCGTGGTGGCCACCTACCGCGATGACGAGATCGGCCGGGCGCATCCGCTCCGCCGGCTGCTCGGCGAGGTCCGGGGCACCGGCTCCGTCCGCCGGCTGGCCGCCGAGCCGCTCTCGATCGAAGCCGTCGCCGCCCTCGCCGAGCCGCACGGCGTCGACCCGGCCGCGTTGCACCGGGTCACCGCGGGCAACCCGTTCTTCGTCACCGAGGTGCTCGCCGCCCGCGGCGCCGACATCCCGGCGACCGTCCGCGACGCGGTGCTGGCCCGCGCCGCCCGCCTCCCCGCCGCCGCGACGACGGTCGTCGAGGCGGTCTCGATCGCGCTGCCGCACTGCGAGCTGTCGCTGCTGGAGTCTTTGGTCGCCGAGGCGGCCGCCGGGCTGGAGGGCGCGCTGGCCGCCGGCATCCTCGAGGTCGTCCCGGGCGGGGTGGCGTTCCGCCACGAGCTGGCCCGGATCGCGATCGAGGAGTCGCTGACCCCCTATCGCCGGATCGCCCTGCACCGGGCCGCTCTCGACGCGCTGGCGGCGAGCGGCGCGGATGCCACCCGGCTGGCGCACCACGCCGAGGCGGCCGGCGACACCGCGGCCGTGCTGCGCTTCGCGCCGGCGGCGGCCGAGCACGCCGCCTCGATCGGCGCGCACCGCGAGGCCGCGGCCCACTACGCGCGGGCGCTGCGGTTCGCCGGTGACCTGGGCCCGGCGGAGCGCGCGACGTTGCTGGAACGCCGGTCGCAGGAGTGCTATCTGACCGACCAGACCAACGAGTCGATCACCGCGCTGGAGCAGGCTGTCGCATTGCGGAGAGGGATCGGCGACCGGTTGGGCGAGGCGGCCGCGCTGTCGCTGCTGACCCGCCGGCTGTGGTGCGGTGCGCGCACCCACGAGGCCACCCGCGCCGGCCACGAGGCGGTCCGGCTGCTGGAAGGGCTGCCGCCGGGCCGGGAGCTGGCGCTGGCGTACAGCAATCTCTCGCAGCTTTATCTCAATGACGAGCAGTTCGACGAGACCGTCGCGTGGGCGCAGCGGGCGTCCGACCTCGCGACGACGATCGGCGACACCGATGTGATCGTCCACAGTCTCAACAACCACGGCACGATCGAGCTCCTCGCCGGCCGGCCCGAAGGGCTGGCCAAGCTGGAACGGAGCCTGGCCCTCGCCGAGCGGCCCGGCCTGGAGGAGCACGTCGGGCGCTTCTTCATCCACATCGGCTGGGCGATGACCCGCACCCGGGCGCACGAGCTCGCGCCGTGGCTCGACCGCGGCATCGACGTCTGCGACGAACTCGGCCTCGAAGGCTGGCGTCTCTACGTCCAGGCCTACCGGGCGCGGCTCCACCTCGACCGCGGCCGCTGGGACGACGCGGCCGACGACGCCGGCTTCGTGCTGCGCTCCGCCGAGTCGGTGCCGCTGCTGCGGATCCTCGCCCTCACCATTCTCGGTTCGATCCGGGCCCGCCGCGGTGACCCGGACCCGTGGCCGCTGCTCGACGAGGCGCTCGCGCTCGTCGACGGGCAGCACGAGCTGCAATACCGCGTGCCGGTGGTGATGGCCCGGGCCGAGGCCGCCTGGCTCGGCGGCCGCGGCGCCGACGCCGAGGAGGCCACCCGAGACCTCCTGGCCGACGCCGTCGCGCGGCGGGCGTCGTGGGTCGTGGGTGAGCTGGCGTGGCTGCGCCGGCTGGCCGGCCGCGACGAGCCGGTCACCGGCGTCGCCGAGCCCTACCTGTCGCAGCTCGCCGGCGACGCGGGCGCCGCCGCCACGCGGTGGGAGAAACTGGGCTGCCCCTACGACGCCGCTCTCGCGTTGGTCGGCTCCGGCGACGAGGCCGACCTGCGCCGGGCACTGGCCGAGTTCCAGCGGCTCGGCGCCCGTCCCGCCGCGGCGATCGCGGCGCGCCGGCTGCGCGAGCACGGCGTACGCGGCCTGCCCAGGGGTCCCCGGCCGCAGACGGCGCGCAACCTGGTCAGCCTGACCCGGCGGGAGGTCGAGGTGCTGGCGCTCGTGCGGCAGGGTTCGTCCAACGCGGAGATCGCCGCGCGGCTGTTCCTATCGGAGCGGACCGTCCACCACCACGTCTCGGCGATCCTGCGCAAGCTGGGGGTCAGCAGCCGGACCCAGGCGATCTCCGAGTCGGCGCGACTGGGTATCAGCACGCCAACCTAGGCACCGCCGGCCCGCCAACCTGGGCAGTTCTTCCGGTCCGCCTTCGGGGCCCCGTTCCTACCGTGATGTCAGTTGATGTCACACGGGAGGGAACGACCATGCCGAGATACATCGTCGAGCGGACCTTCGACAGCGGCCTGCACATCCCCGTCGACCAGGCGGGCGCGGAGACCTGCCTCGCGGTCGTCGGCCGCAACGCCGAGGAGGGCGTGACCTGGCTCCATTCCTACGTCACGAGCGACAGGAGCAAGACCTTCTGCGTGTACGACGCCCCGACGCCGGAAGCCGTCCGTCGGACCGCGGAGCGCAACGCGCTGCCGGTCGACCAGATCAGCGAAGTCAGTGTCCTCGACCCCTACTTCTACCGATGAACGCGCGCAGACTGATGGCGGCGGCCGTCGTTCTGGCCCTTGCCAGCGCCTGTTCACCGTCCACATCGAAGCCAATCGCCGCGATGCCGGACCACTCGGCGGCGGCGCCCTCGGCCGACGCCAGCCCGGAGCTCACCGCCGCGCTGGGCAAGGCCCGGGCCGCGACCGCGAAGTATGTCGCGAACCTCGGCGCGGCCGAAGCCGACGGCTACCACATCATCACCAAGATGATGCCCGGCATGGGCTACCACTACCTGAACCCGGCGGTGACAGACTTCGACGTCACCAAGCCGGCGATCCTGGTCTACGTCAAGGACGGCACCGACTGGCAACTCGGCGCGCTCGAGTGGGTCTGGCCCGAGCAACCCAGCGCGGCACCGTTGGAGGGCGCGACCTAC
>Ga0193743_1001359_pt1 | contig 18227 bp, 17 predicted proteins | sample L2c2metaG_FD_143038 | JGI IMG/M metagenome (GOLD analysis project Ga0193743, IMG submission 143038) | Soil microbial communities from a riparian zone of the East river system, Colorado, United States - L2c2 | ecosystem: Environmental > Terrestrial > Soil > Riparian zone | place: USA: East River...
CCAGTGAAAAGACCCTGAGATGTGATCACGGTTGTGTTCGGGAAGTAGAATGGGAGTTCGTATGCTGCGCATCGTGCCTTGACAACATGTAAATTGATGTCCATGTCTCTATCGTCGAAATTCCGTGTGCACGAGATGGAGCGTTGGAATGGTTTGGCATACTCGGTGAAAATGCAGTTTGGTGTTTTTGAGTGGTACCCACGTCGGATAAGCCAGTCGGAGAAAAAGCCGACTGCGGACTCTTCAACGACGATGTCAAGGTTGGTTGATGTGATTGGGAACATGCTTGATGCAACTGCCTTGAGAGCGATAGTGCCAACGATGATAGCATCTGAAAACTCTAGCCCATGCATCACATCTCTCAATCCCATCAACTTTTACCGCATGTAGCCCTGGACGCGGATCATGTTTGATTTTGATGTCAAGGACAGCGCAATAATAGCGGATATTGCAAGCGGGTCCATTAAAAGCATGGCCAGTTCAGCGACCCGATATACGCTGTCAAATGGAGTGGTTCTCATGGTTGTGAATGATCTAACAATGCCAAATTTGGTCCGATTTGGAGGCGATAGCAATCAGTCGTAAATACGAAACCTAAACATGATTATGTTACGCGAAATATGTACGCTGAAGACAATGGGAAGGCACCCTCGTTTGTATGCTTGGCCGAATGATCAAAAAATAAATGCGGCGGAAACTCACCCTTTTTACACATTCCCGTACATGAGTTTCCGGCGCATTTATTTTTTGATCATTCGGCCAAGCATACGTTTGCAGGGTATAATTAGAAACCCTTGCACCCTCTTCATTTTCATGGAAACGCGGCCTATCTGCTTCCAAGTCACCTTGAGGGGTCAGCCCGTTGCGGTGAGGTCAAAAGTGGTAGCGATGGCGGTTGCAATGGGCAGGTAGCTTTCACGATGGGGGTGGTTACTTGAGTGCGGCCAGACGTTGCTGATACCTGCTTTACATGATACAGAGAGGAGTTTACGAGGAATTGAAGGCCCTGTTCACTGATGGCCTTGAAAATTACAATTTTCCCTCTTTCTTGACTAGACGCAGGGATGCATTGAAAAAGCGAGAGAATTTTATCAAGGTCGCCATTTACCCTGTCCCGAGAGTCGGCATCGCACTGCTGTAGGGCCTTGTGGTACATAGAAAGATAAGTGGTTTCTGACGTCAGAAATGCAGAACACGGATGTGATACAACCCCGTCTTCAATGGGAAAGAAATGGGGCCTGCGGCTGACGAAGGACGTTTGTGGTAGCTACCCCTCCACCTTGACCCTATCGAATGTCGGATGGAAGGAAATGTTTGGACAGCACTCCTTGAGCACTTCTATTGTACAGAGTTTCATCGCACCTGTCAGGTTCATCTCTATTTTATATGCAGGGTTTCCGTGAAAGTACTCGCTGGAAAGACTCCAAATGTCCTTGGACAGGTAGGAGAAGACAGTGCCACCCGAATCAGGATGAACCATGTCCTCTTCACTCAGTACGGTAGGAGGTCTAACAATTTTTTATGGGCCAGATAAGGCCTTTTAATTTAGGCAATTTTGGTTAATTCGGCTATCAGAGGTTTCGATGTTTAGCAGTTTGAATGTTTCTGAAGGGCAACGGTTAAGGAAAAGTTTTCTGGCTTTGAGATGTAAAATCTCTGCCTGCGGTGCGTTTGGGGGGAATACGATGACTATAACAGGGTTCGTGGAATACATATCTGCGAATAGAACTTCCAGAGACGCCTCAAATTTGATCGACTTCAACACTCCATATGCCGCATCAGTAACAAGATAACACGAGATCTCCCAGCTTTCGTGGGAAGTCTGCAAAGTGCCACATGACATCCGTCGGAGTCTCAATTGCCAGTCACCTGATTGACCATCCTGTTCTGATTGGACTGGTCATGTGACTCAATAGCCCAATTATCCATCACACGACGGGCAAATAGGTCTCCAATTGGTGACAATCCAACACACTATCCAACACTCTCTCCAACACTCTCTCCAATTGATGAAGTGTCACAAACGTGACATGACCTTTCGTGATCAGTTGCCGCCAACCTTGGATGGGTACGTCGAGCAAGGCAAGCTGGTGACCGAGCTAACGGATTTTGAGTGAGGATGTGTATGGGACTGAGACAACCAAAATCTTCTTGCTCGGGTATATCTCATGGACATTAACAGGCTATTTGGTGCGCGTCGACTATTGCAAGCGTCCTCAGGATCTCAACTACGGCATATCCTCAGCTATTCTAACGAGACATAAAAGGTTCGTAAAACCCACAAGCTATGGCAAGACCCACTCCACTGATCTCATTCCGCCCTTCAATTCTGATCATGTCTAGCAGCATACCTGATATACAGCTCACTCCGGAAATTCAAACCCTTTTCGAACAAATTTTGGAACAGAAGCTCAAAGAACGTGACGAGTACTACATTGGCCAGATACAAGCACGCGAGGAGGAACTGGAAGCGAGGCGTGATTGTCGCGGGATTTATTACTTCAATGTGGTCACAGGTCTTACAAGGGAAAAAAAGAATTTTCATTGTGGTGGCACCACATACACCGCTCTCGGCTCCCGATGCGGCTCGTAGCCCATATCCATCACGGACAGGTTTCCTAGGAACAGTTGTCTATAGTCAGCCGATTCTGGCAAGACAACAAGTCATTATTCAGCCAAGCCAGATTCGAGGTCATGTCGCGTATTACAACCGACCTCCAGGCACATTTGGCATAACAGTGTGTATATTGATAGATAGCTTACATCGTAACCGAAAGTAATATAGGAAAAACTTGAACATGTAGCTTAAGAGTGTCGGTAAGGAGAGCAGACAAAGCTGCTTGCAGTGGTTTAACGGTTAACCCGGAGGATGCTTGCGATAGTCGACGCGATGACACGTGCCAAATTGTTAAATTCCCTGAGATACCCCCGAGGAAGAAGTTTTTGGGTATATGAGCTTACATCTCTTTGTTTCGGTGTGACACGCATCTGACTAGGTTATCAATAAAATCTGCTCAGTCACCAGCTTGCTCGACGTACCCATCCAAGGTTGGCGACAACCGATCACGAAAGACACCTGTCACGTTTGTGACACTTCATCAATTTGGAGAGTGTGTTGGAGAGTGTGTTGGATAGTGTGTTGGATTGTCACCCTTCCCAAGCAATTGGAGACCTATTTGCCCGTCGTGTCATGATCGTAGGTTGGTCGTGAGCCCACATATGTTGAATCTCCGACACGTTGCCGTTCGGCGACGATGCACGTGAGATCGCGTGTTGAGCACCTATGCGTTAAACGCGTCTCCCTCGAGGACCCTCCTCTCCAACAAGCCGCAACCCGTACAGCCCATGGCCGTTCCTTCCGCTGAATGTCTGAGCTGTCCAGATGGGTTGCGCCTTTCTCGCCAGCTCCTTCGTCCCGACTTCCACACGATATCCATGATCACATTCTCGAAGGAGTTTGCAAAGCAATCGACGGAAGTCATGTTTTAGCCGTTATGAAAACAGGAGGTGGCAACCGAGGAATTTTGAAACCATTTGCGAGTGTGTGCGAGAAACCGGCAAGTCCCTCCCAGTTGTCAACTCTTTCTTAACTAAAAGATGACACAGACATGTCCTTGGTAGAGAGTATTATCATTTGGATTTCTGTGAACTGGGGTACGGGGTATTGTTTGATTTTGAGTGTCTGGAATGTCTGGATGGTTGTAGCTGCTTGATCCCAATGCGTCTTCATCCATCCTGATGTTTAAACGGCAGGTAATACCTTTATTGTCCTTCCCTACTGTACTGCTCCTGATAGGGGCATCTGTAACTAATTTAAGAATGGCAACTCGGCAACAGGTCGGAGCTAGAAATCTGACAGATTGTGTGGGCTTACGATATAGCAACCGGAACTAAGTAGTACCAGGTGTTATATCAGAGAACGTAACTCACTTCCCTGATCATTTGATCGACTGGAAAGCCAGGATAATCATGATCAATGATTCCCTTGACTTATCGGACCACCAATTGCAGCGGAATTCCAACACGATCGGATATCCACAGCAATGTCAGAGTTGAATCAGGCTGAGGATGCCATGGTGAAAATCCTTCAAACGCTCCTTCAGCTGAGTCCTACCTCTATTAAACAACTCATGAAATATATGAGTCCTCGCATTCAAAAATGCCTGATTGGTTACTGCGAATCAGGGAAATGAGAAGACAAGAGTTTTGATACCAAGAACATCTTAAGGACGCAAATGACTCAGCCGGCCAGATGATGCCGTTACCCCTAAAGAGTTTCAATGAAATACCATAAAATTGGGGCTTCAGGTGATGCTAGCTGCCAACTCCACGGAAGCAATACAAGCCAGCGCCTCCTAAGGCTAATACTAGAAGCCGTACTTTGGATATAATTTCCAATGAAAACAAATCTATTAATCTTCACTGTCTTCTGATTCTGATTCCATTACTGGAACCTTTCTGACAGATCTTCTCTTTTTCATTGACTTCGTAACTTCAATTTTCCTCCTCCTTCTCCTTGAATCATCATAATGAGCGCATGACATAAAGTTGAGAATTTTCCTCACATTGTAGGTTTGAGCTTTTTCTTGAGCATTGCTTGGGTTAGCTGAGCCCGAGAAATGGTTTTGGCATAGGCAGATCTTGCTGATATCTGCTTCACACGGTAAAGAGAGGAGTTGACAAGGAATTGAAGGCCTTCTTCACTACTGGCCTTCCAAATTACCATTTTACCTCTTTCCCGACTAGAATCAGGAAGACATTGCAAAAGCGAGAGAATACGATCAAGGTCGCCATTTAGTCTTTTTTCAGACTCGAAATCGCATTTCTGTAGTGCCTCGTGGTACATTGAAAGGTAACTGGTTTCTGAAGTTAGAAACGCAGCACAGGGATGTGATGTGATTTCGTCTTCAATCGGAAAGAAATGAAGTCTTCGGCTGGAAAAGGACGTTTGTGGTAGCTTTCCCTCCACCTCTACTCCATCAAATGTAGGCTGGAAGGAAACATTTGGACAGAAATTATGGAGCACTTCTATTGTCCAGAGTTTCATCGCACTTGTGAGATTCATTTCGACCATTTGCGCAGGGTTTCCGTGAAAATAGTTGCTAGCAAGGCCCCAAATGTCTTTGGAGAAGTAACAGAATATTCCAGCCGAATCAGGGTGCTTCATGTCCTCTTCATCCAAAAACGTAGGAGGGATAACAAATTGTGAAGGGCAAGATTGTAACAGCTCTCGGAGCTGCTTGACGGAAATGGATTTACCCCAGGGAAAACGGTGCGAGACCTGATTTGAAACGAGGGTTAATCGAGATATGGCCTTCTTGGATGGAGATTTTGGAAGAAATGGTGTTTTGTATTTTTGAGCCAGTCGTGGAGAATCTTGAGGTGGAATCTCGGCACAGAAAAATTTAGAAAGGGAGATATCCATGTAGAATATGCCGAACGTGTTCATGACCTCTCGAAAGCGAAGATCCGCCATTGTCTGGGTTAGTTCTATTTCCTTGGAAATTGGATTCACCATCACATGCCGCATGAGGTGACCCAGAACCAGAGACATGAGTCGGTAGTTCAGGACCTGAGCATTGAAACAGGCCTCATGCAAGCTTTGGTAATCCAGAAGTCGGCGCTGTAGGAGGCAGAAGAAGGTTGATGATTTTATCCAAATGATTGGATCAGAACAAAGAACAGCCTTTGCCTATGTAGAGTTTTTGAGTTTACAGCCATTTCACGAGCAAATGAAGAGACTACTTTTTCAATTGAGCCTGGTAAGAAGTCAAGGACCGTTGATGCAAGGCCTCTGATCTCGTCTCGAACCCCATATGATTGTGATTTTGCAGAATGGAAGAGCTCTGCCCAATTCTGAACGGACTTCTGAAACTTTGGAGTACGGTCAATGATGTCCTTGTCAGAACAGAGGTACTCCTGTGCTCCTGGATTTCTGACCGTTTCGAAAGCTAGGCAATAGCTAAGTCGGCTGATGAGATGAACATTCCGTTTTGATTTTTCTGTCATCTCAGCCTTGAGTCCTCCATAGAATGCAAGAGTGCCTAACGGATAAACGGTTGGCAAACGACTCCCCATCCTTTCAAATGACTTTTTCAGACTAGGTAGTCTCCAGAGACCTGTCAATGGTTCAGGTGAATTGGGATGATAGGACATGCCAATATCCAGATAGAGTTCGCCATGCTGTCGGTCCATCATTCTATCCCAATCAAGGAATCGGAAGGACTGCTTGATAGTTTCCATTGTGGGACCACCCTGATCAGCTGCAAGGCCTTGCCCAATGCATTGCTTGGTTGCAACCTTCATTCCTCGCCCATCCATGACAATAAAGAATGACCCAAAGCAGGACAGTAATTCACCTCCTTCAATGACTCTCTTTTGGACTTCTTTCATGAGTCGACTGGGTTCCAAAACAAATATAGATCTCTGTTTGTATTGCGTCCGCTTCCTAATGTCTCCCAAGGAGAGTGGGACATACTCGGAGAGTCCAGGTTGGGCAGTAAGAATCTTGTTACAAGATGGGATGATAACCTTGTCGTACCACAGATCCTGCACACACAGCGGAACTAGAGTCGAAAAGCGGCTTCCATTCTCCCGTTTGTGGATCATCCGAGGAAAGAATATAAAGGAATTTATTCTTCGCTCACCAGATCCACAGAAGCCAACTTCAATGTGAGGTATCTGACTCAAAGGAACATTCCTGCAGCCTCGAAGTCTGGGATTCCGGTGCTCTTCCTCATCCTGCGGTGCATCCATAAGCGTTACACGGATGAAATTGTTATTTGCGATGCCAACCCGAGAGGCCATAGAGGGTGAGAGATGGATATTAAGGTCTCTGGCATTGAAACCGAGGGGAGTAGTTACCCATATCAGGCTGTCCAGATCGATCGATATCCTGATATCAGCTACCTCCATCTTGACCGCATCCTTTTCGAGATTAAGTACAAAATGAGCGGCATCCTCTCCATGGGATTGTCGTTCACGGCCAACAATAAGAGTCCGCCTGCTTTGGTTGTCCCCAGGCTTGTTCCCAGCTTCGTAAAGGAGCTGAGCGGCTGAGAAGTCATGTACCGTGGAGTTGGAAAGCCCTGACGGTTCCATATTTTTCATCGAAATTGGTGGAAAACACAGGGTAGAGTTTAGATCCTGTGAGGATTGAGGAGCGTGTATCGTCTGGAAGAACCTCTTGTGAGGTATCCTTTGCCCTCGGTCCCTCCATTGAAACCAGGAATTGGGAACTAACGGCACACCATCAACATCGAAATTATAGATCCTGGAGTGATCCTCTCTGTTCCTCTGGATTTGAAGAGGCGAAGAGGCGTAGTCGTCAAGGGTTGGGTCCAATGGCATCTCTTCGTCATCGAGAGTCGGTTCTTCCTCGTCACTGGTTACAGAACCTGGGTTCTCTGGCTGACGTTGACATGTATCAACAAAATCCATGATGTCATTCTCCTCCAATTCTTCTGATTTTCTCCCATTCGTATCTTCTTCAACAATATTCAGTTCATCCACACTTGTCCTCAAGTCGAAGGAGTGAGATTCGCATGATCGGCATGATTGGAGCATCCTGAGCTGCCCTACTGCTTCTTGGTGGACCCAAGAGAACTTCAGCAGGCCAGTGTGAACGTCCTGTGCAATTTCTTCATTAACCTGGACCCATGTTTTGTGGCCTTTATGCATTTGCTTCCAGTGGTCGCTGTATGTTTTGCACCGTTGGACCGTGGTGAAGAAGAGGTTGTGACACATTTCTAAACGGCAATGAAATGTTGGTACTAAAAGCTTTCCAGCGCCATCCTTCTGCCAATCCCAATTTTGGGAGATAAGAGAGTGGAAGAAAGAGATTGCATGAGGGCAGAGCTCCCGAGGATTCTGTGAAACATGAATTGAAACTTGTGTTGTTTTTCTATAAGACGACAAACCTTGATCCAATTGCTGTACAATATTGTTGGCCGGTCATTCATATTATTGGACCACTTGAAAAGCTTGGAAACGCCCTTCCAAATTCTTTGAAACCAAAGCTCTTGTGCGATATCCCGTTCTTCATTGCAAGGAACAGTGATGACAAGTGCCTCATGAGTTGCAAGATTTACCAACATAAAGAGGGGATGTTCAAAGCTTTGGCACTGCTCAACCATCAGAAAGGTCAACGGTGGTCGATCAAGACCTGCTCCCCTTTGTGAAAGGGGTGTAGGGGTTCCTCCCCTCTGAAGTTCTGAAACACTTGTCCGATCCAGATAGTATAAGTGAGCCAAAGGCAAGTTTCCCGACGTGGTCTGAATGTATTCCGAAAGGAAGTAAAAGTCAAGCACCGGAAGCTTGTGGATGTCCATGCTTGTGTTCTTCAGACACTTCCAGGCCGTTCCCCAGTGACAAGGATTACCAAGAATATCAACTAGGGCATTATGAGAATGGAAATACTCCATGTGATCAATGCCTACTTTGATAAAACAGCCCCTCATCTGGGACTCGATCCGGCAGACTTTCAGAAGCAATGTCATATTCCATCTGGAGGTTAGGACATGATGGCTGGTAAGACCCGCTTGTATCTGACTGCTCATGAACGGATAAATCAGAGCTGCTCCCATGCATTTTCTGTTATGGGACCAAGGTGAATATGATGCAACATAATCTGGTTCCAAACCTCACCCTTCTCTTCCCCTTTGATTCTAAATGGCCGGAATAATGGATCTATGTTCACTGCTTTGAAATCATGCGTCATTTTTATCAAATTACAGCACCTACCTTTCTCTTTCTGAGATGTGTAACCTGGGACTATGAGAACGTCATGGGACATGTTGAGTTAGCGCATACCTCAAAAGATATATCAGGGCTGCTCCCTCTGTCTTCTGATTTCGCAGAAGACAATTGTGGATACGATACAGACTTTGTGCAACAGGTTAGCCTTTTGCTGAAAACCGTGTTGTATAAACCCACTAATGAAAAGCTGTTGCGTTCTTCTCCATCTTTATTTAACCGCTGTGGGTAATATTCAATCTTGGGAATTGAAATTCGAGAAAAACCACTTTACTTACCTCCGCAAGACGGCCTGATATCTTTTCGGCTTCAGATGGTAGTTCTGGATAATGTTCACTCTGAAAAGTGTTTAGTTTTTCACAATAGATTATCGTAAATCACACACCAATGCGAAGCTATGGCCTTCTTCTCCTTCGGTTGACAGCTGTGGATAGGATGGGAAATGAGATACTCAATTTATAGAAAAACAACTTTATACTTACCAACCCAAGACGGCCTGATATCTTTTCAGTTTCAGATGGTAGTTCTGGATAATATTCACTCTGGAAAATTATTCAGGATTGTGCCACAAATTGTTTTTGGTTAACCCACTAATCCAAAACTATGACCGTCTCCTCCGTCTTCTGTTGACAGGTGTGGATAGGATTTATTCTTGGGAAATGAGATAATGAAATTAGAGATAAACAAATTTATACTTACCAACCCAAGAGAAGTATCACGGCCTGATATATTTTCGATTTCAGATGGTAGTTGAGGATAATATTCACTCTGGAAAAATATTCAGTATTCAGGACTGTGCCACAGATTGTTTCGGTTAACGCACTAATCCAAAACAATGGCCTTCTTCTCCATTTCCTGTACAAGATTCAAAGCCCAGACTCATTCCTACTTCTGATATTTCGGACAGTAATTGAACGTTAGAATCAGTCTTGAATAGTGTATTTAGCGCTGATCTTGTAGAATTTGCAGAGACGTACCGGTAATTCAAAGGTAGAATTCCCTCTTTGTGATATCTGTGGATGCCCCTGAAAAGCATCAGGAAGTAGTGGAAGGGGTAGTGAATGTTTCTTACTAAATGGCTATGACGCTCTGAATTGAGTTCCTGTGCAACAATATGTGACTTTCTGTCATCGATGAAACACAAGAACAAGACATTACTGACAGAATTGTTTACCGTTTTCCTCCATTGCTCAATGGAATGAGTGTGCATGGTCACTGCAAGTTTTACGATGAAACATCACCCGACCTAGCTTTCAAATCTACCATCATGTGATCCAGACAATTTACGTAACACAAGCCTGTTTGCATCAACACCAAGTGAAAGTATCGGCGGTATGAAATAATGTGGTTTAGTTATTTATTTTACATCCTTTAGAATCAAAAAAAGCTTTTCCATCCATGGGCTCAATTTCTCCGCCGAAACCAAAGTAGGGAAATTAAGTTCAAAAACAGTATCTACATGCACATGAGCTTAATCGAAAAGAGAAAGATCTCAAATTCACCTGAAGGATGTTTCTGACTTGTCAATACCGTATATGGTGACTGGTCATACCAATCATACGAATCTGTCGACCTCTGGAAGTAGTGGTGGGCAGATATGAATTCCGCCAGGTCGCTGTTGGACTCCGAAAAATGAACAGCGATAGATTCCATGAGTGAATCTGATAATGAGCTGTTGGCATTCCGGACCAGGCATCAAATTTGATGGGAAAGAAACGAATAAGCTATAATTGAGAAATCGACCTCCTGATTTTCCATGTGAATGGTGTAGTGGTTGCCAATGTAATTGAGGATACTAATCGCCAGTTTTTTTTCATGACTCCAAGCAGCCCACATGCTATCCGTGATTCTTGAGTTATTGGCATGAAATGGAAGATAGAGTGGGTGGCCCATTATCGAGTAATTTAAAAGGAACAGGAGATTTATAATCTCATCGAACCTGTTGAGGTCCGGTGGATTATGAATTCGGACTACAAGAGAGGCGACATTGGCAACACAATATAGTGGAATTGAAAGGGCAGACTTTACCTGTTTGTCGTCTATTCTCCACAAAATGTAAGTGATAGAATGTTAACATTCCTTTGAGCAGTTGTCTGGAGCGGGAGCTCTGCTCTGGGCATCCACTGCCGCTGGAAACCGACTGGTAAATCCCAGTCACAATCTCCCGCAAATCAGGCAGCACAAAAAAGTATCCACCCTCTGTGGACGACGATGTCGTTGATAATAGGCTATATAATTTTTGGAGGCCACTATCCGACTAGATGACTCACATTAACTGATTGATGAACATGGAAGGAAATGAATGATACCACGGCTGTTACTGAACCTGTCTCGGAATCCTTATCTATACTCTGACTCATGGATCAGATATAACTAATAAGTAGATGATAGGCCACTGACAGGAGGATATGTTCCTATGGAAGACGGCTCTCTGCTGTCCACGGCGTTTCCTTCCAATTGGTATACAAATCCAAAAACAGCGATATTCAGCTTGTTCGAAACATCATCTTTGAATGCCTGTTCAAGGGCTCTGAGCAGAATTAGAGATTCGCTAGACTGATCCAAAGTATTCTCTGCCATCGCTGTCAGAGATGAACTAGACACATTCTGCGAAGCCTGAAGTGGTTGAATTGTTGTCACGTCTGCTTCAAAAAGTGAGGAATTACGACTGCAGACTGATCAATGAGAGTGGATAGCCCACCATTATGATCCGCTGCATTTGTTTCAAGATCCACATGATCATCAGCTTGTACGGATGATTCTGGACGGCAATGCTCTTCGCTTGCATGGTCAGAAAATCCAGGGCGTTCAATCTCGAATGTGGAACGAAAACCTTCGTCACAATTAGGCTGACTACCCTGAACCAAGTTACTTTCTCCTGGAGTAATATAATTGTTATATCAAAAGGTTTGACGCATCTGGAGACAATACCTAACTGGGATGCTAATTCATGCACGGCTTCCGGGTAATACACCTTGTCAGGGTCTTCTAACTCTTGAATACTAGCATGCATGGGAGTGGATGTATCATCCAAACCCTCTATTTGAGACGCCGGGGCTTCGACAGGAAAGCCTACAATATCAGGGGCATTAGCACTTATTTATGAAATTACTAGTAAACCTCACGCATTCCAAATTGACAGTTGATAGGGTTCTCAGTTGAAGGATCTATGAAGAATATTGACTCGTCTCGAACACATAATTTGGCAGCTCACTTCTCAGACTGATCTGCATCTTGGGCGGTCGGCTTTGCTCAGGCTGGGAATCAGCTTGAGAGCGTTTACGCTTCAAATCTGTGAGGGACGTTTTGAAATTGTTTAGAGATCGTGAACGACGAGGTACTTTTCTTTTTTTGGGTCAAAGGCATAGGGAAAACCTGTAACATTTGGTCATTAATTTCTTGAGCGTCTTCCAGACCTCTGAAAGGGAAATGGGTTTCCAAATCCTCGAATGCATGTCCAGAATCTAAGAAAAAGGCCTCCACAGCTAAATCAGTGGAGTTCCCAGAGAACGAAATGGCATAGATTGCTTTCCAAAGACGGTATTCCAAATTCAGAAGGGATTCTGATAGTTTTGGTTTGCTTGTCCAAACCTACAATGTCAGCAATAAATGATTTTCTGACAGGTATTTCCATTTGGCTCACCGTGAAAAGAGTTTTCCTGCTTATTCGTCCAGTTGAATTGATATCCCCGGCTAACAGTAGCAGGGGAGATATCGTCAAGGAAACCAGAAGAGGGGTTACAAGATTGGGTCGGTGAACATTTTCCCTAAGAACGCGTAATGTTAGGGAAAGCATTGTAGTTGAAAGGTCAAGAATTACTTATCCAATTGAAGTGCAGCCTGCAATTCAACGGTTTCTGGGATTCTCATTGTTCCCTGTAAACAATCAGATAAAACACCGAAAAGAGGATGATTCTAACCTTCTCCACGAGATAGCTTAGCAGGGCTGCTGTGATTTCCAAGTTATAGAGCACATGGGCTCCCACGGACATAGTCTTGTGGTACATAGCTGACTTTGCTAGACTCGCAGGTGTACGTTTGTCTTGTGGACTTGAATCTGGCTTGCTAGGAGACATTATCAAATATTCGCCGACAGCTGACTTGGCAGAAGCCAGAATTGTGGAAACCAAAGACGTCCCAATAACATTGAACAGCTTCTTGGAGACCAACTCATGCGCTGTAAGGATCTCTCGGTGGGTAAATGGCGAAGAGGATTCTACCAGACTGGAGCCTTTGGTAGGTTCTAGGAGGTATGCGCCAATGTCGAGAATGTTATGGCAGGCCAAAATTTCATATGATGCTGCCGAAATTGTAGACGACTGACTGGGATCCATGGACCATTTAAGAATCCACTGCTCATCAGCGGTCAAGTTGTGATTTTGTTGGAGTCGGCCAGACAGCTCAGCCAACGCAGCTTTCTGTCGCTGTCGTGATACTGAGTGATATGCGGCGAATTTATTTGGGTTAAAATGTACCTCAAAGACTGGAATTTCTTTGACCAAGTTAGCCAGTCGGCTCTCCTCTTTTTCTTGGCCTCCTCGAAATAACTGGCTTCTCCATCCAAGGCCCTGAAATGGTATGGTATAGCGAAAATTTTGGGGAGGGCTCATTGATAGCATGGCAAGAAATGGAGCCTAAGCGCTAGTATTCCCAGCCTTGCCAAACTCATGTCACCATCACGTCAACCAACCATCACATCAATGAAGCTCCCGTTGCAATCACCTCAGGGGAAAGGTACATTCTAAATTTTAACCTAACCTAACCCTTACGGCAACGAAAAGACATCCTATGGATGTTGCCCGTTGTTTCCTGCAGTCTCTCCACACCCTCTGAGCACGAGACACACTTTGTGGGTTAAGTAATTTTTAAAATATTTTATTTTATATTTTTAATATCTTGATATTCTCTATTGCCTCGATCCGGGAAAAAAAGATCTACTCCACTCCCATCAATTCCAATCCCAGATTGGCCTGAAGTCCCTTCGACTGACCATCTGTACAGGGTTATTAACTTGCTTGAGACCTTCGACTTTCGCGATTGCAGCTGTAGCAAACTCCTGGCAGTCCATTTGGATATGCTGACAGACGTCTTTGAGAATCGGAGGCGGCTGCAGGGTCATATCGAGATATATTATGCAGCACCCCTGTCGAGTTCCTTCGAACATTGCAGTCTTGAATTCCTTGATAATAGATTTGACCCCTGGTATGTGTAGGCTCGTTCCACAGATGAAGAGAACATGGTTGTGTTTGAGTGCATTGGCATCATTTGAGGCGATATCAAAGATCTCTTCACCGTCTGCACATGGTTGATTGTAAAGGAGGATATCTGGCTCAAGAAAACCAGCTGTTTTGACCCTTTTGGCTGCGGCACTGTCCTCAACCTGCTTTTGAAGGCATCCTGGGCACGGGACTGTTTCACCACGGTCAAAATGTGACAGATAGTTCTCCATCATGACCACAGCCCTACATTTTCCACATCGCAACACACCAACGCACCCATGAAGCAAAACACATTTCCGTTCTTTTTCTGTCGAAAATATGTCGAACCCAACCTTTGCTTCCAAACCATCTATGTTTTGCGTATATAACCTTCTCAGGATTCCACAGTTGTTCAGCGATTGCAATAGTTTGTGAAATTTGGTTGGCGTCGCCTGGATGGCCCGCTTTTCCAAGGCTGCGATATATTTGTTGTGGGCCCGACCTACTTCGCTCAACTTGGCCAATGTGTAAATCCAACGTGAGTCAACAAAAACCTTGCGACGGAGTACCTTTTGATAGTCAAACAGGTCTTTGATCGCATATCCTTCAAACTCCATGTTGTGTTGGCCGGTAGGGCCACGAAATGCAGCGATGCCGGCTGCAACCGAAATCCCTGCACCTGGATTTCTCAGATGGTATAGATTGTGAAACAGCGAATTACCCTTACCTGCAATGACAGTAATACCTGATGCGTTCAATAGAGTCTTTATAACTTTGTCCACCTCTATCATTTTGAAAAGAATTTGGTCAATGCGATAATATTGATGCTATTGACATTTGTTGTTTGTAAGAACTTTCACATCACGGGGGGGCATCCATTGGCTTTCGCTCAACTCGGTCACATGACATGCACTGCATTATGAGACGCCCCATTGTCGACTTCTCAACATAGCCTTCTCTGCCACCACTACGTTCTAGACTGTGATTTTCGAGGGCACTAGACAGGGGTGCTGCATAATATGAGCCCCCTCCTCACACACGTCTGCAAATGGCCAATCTGAGATTGGAATTGATGGGAGTGGAGTAAATGAGAATCAAGAAATAAATTTAACATGTACCTTTCCCCTGAGGTGATTGCATCGAAAGCTTCATTCGTCGCCTGGATGGCCCGTTTTTCCAAGGTTGGTTGTGTCCCCGACGTACTTGACTTAACTTGGTCAATATGTAAGTAACTCCAACGTGAGTCAACAAAGACGTGCGACGGAGTACAAACGGGTCTTCGACCGCAAATGCTTCAAAATCCATGGTTTCTGGGCCAGTAGGACCACTAAGTGTGTTCACCTCAATCATTCTAAAAAGTACTTGGACAGACGGTCATTGAATCAATTGCCGTAAAGGCCTCTGCATGGGCAGAGGGCTTTACGACATTCACAGCCCCGAAAGTATCTAGTTTGATCCGAATCCGGTTTTATTTCAATGATTGAGTTACTTTTAGATACTTCCACATCACGGGCTCAATCCATCAGGTTCCGATCAACTGGGTCACAGGGGATATACTCTTTCTAATTTCTGTCAGGAAAACGCCCCATCGCCAACTTTTCACATGGCCTTCTCTGACATCACTTGCATTTGCACTCCTCCAAGCAGTCCCATCGCTTTTAGTCCGAGCTTGGATTCTTATGATGTAGACTTCGATATCACCAATAGTTCACCAGACGCAAGTTCCACTTTCCATGAAGAAACTCTTGATATGGAAAAAACCTCCATTGAGACTCAGAAGCAGAATGGAGATTTTTGGACAGGGTGGCATCATAACACAGGTACTGTGAGTTACGAGTGTTGAAGAAATTTTACTTACTGTCGTTAGTGAAAACTTCTTCTAAGTCTATTTTGTGTGATATGGAGACAACGCTGGGAGGAAATACCTCAACTATGCATAGTAAGAGCCCTCAGATTCCTCCGTTCATCACTCCTAATGAAAATCATGAACAGCATTCCAGCTTGATCCTGCATTAGGGCTGGAAACTGTGCCCTGTCAGAATGTGTTGGGAAACAGCATATCTCTGCAGAAAAGCCCTGAAAGTTTATTCGATCCTTGTATTTCTCCTTTCCCATATGAATTTGGTTCTGGTGGGTTTCCTATTCGAATAACATGAATGTGTTGACCCTATATTACAGATGAGCCAATTGACGAGAGTCATAGTCAATTGAAGGTGTGGGACTTCCTTGCAACCTTTCATGAGCTGACATAAACTCAGCTTTGCGTCTGGTGTTGTCGTATCAATGGTCCAAGCCTTATTTTGTCGCCCTCAATGTGCGACCTTTGTCCTTCAGGGAATACCAAGCTGTCTGATCAGGAATTACTTGATCAAAAGGGAAATCTCTCATACTGCATTGGGCCTTTGGCTGTCTTGTGGATCAGCAGTTTCCGTGACAAAGACCACTTTTGTTGGAAACTGATTAAAGACCGCCTATATAACTGCTTTACCAATGTGCATGAGCTGGTCAGCATGGAGTTTATACATTTGGTGGATCAGCTAATATTTGGAATGTAGCTCCTGACTTTGCACGTTGACGATGAATGTCATTATCTCGAGAATTCAGAGCTCGAGACCTGGATGAGAAAAAATCCTAGCTCCCAAGTCATTGCGGTGATCTACAAATCCAGCAAGGTGCTTATCCTAACCTCCTTCCCACATTTTGGTAACATAGACGGTACAGCCTTACAATATTTCGCAAATCCCACTAATCAAGACCTACCAGTCTGTGACGGGTGTCGTAAGCCTTCTTGATTTCGACTATAAGACGGTTCTTAAATCTTATCAGAACCTGATAGTGAAGTAATGTGGATTCATCTATTGGCTGGAGCTGTTCTGACATATTTTGTAGAGGGTTTGTGAAGTGGGTTGTTGGTTTTTCAAATCCCACCATAAATGCAGAAAAGTATCTCTGCTTCATTCCGGAATTCATTGTTCAAGCCTCACTGGGATATCAACTCGGTAGAAAAAACAGAGTCCTGGATTCCATCGGCCTTTCCCTATTGCATCCTCCGCTATGTTTCATGACTGGTGTCTTTTTGATTCAACTCCGAGATTCATCCAGAACCGTTCCCTCTGTGTTCAACATTTCTGTCAAAAGGCCAAGGAATCCATGGGGTCTGTCGCTTTCAGATTGCCCACGGTGTCAGTGCAACTGGTATTTGAAGGCTGATCAGCTTCACAATGACTGCTCCGTTGATGTCATATGCTACGGTTGTTCCAGCACTGGGTCGGCAGAGCGTCCAATGAATTGGGAAATACATCTTGTCTCCCTTGGTAAATCACAGCAAGTCTGGATTGGGACCCTTCCACAGCAAGCTTCGCTAGCCATCACCTGGGAAACTACGTCAGGAATCCTTTCCAAAGACCGACCCAGAAATAATACAAAGATTCATGCAGTATGTTTCCAATCCTGTAATTCTTCCATATCACTGAAGCAGTTCTGAAGACCTGCTCATTCTGCAGCATTATTTCTGATTGTATTGTCTGCAGCCATTCGACATGCGGATATGCTCTATGTGCAGGTGGTGATACAAGCAGCTGTTTAACGGAGTCAGCAGGTGAATCAGCCACTTGGATATGCCCTAAGCATGCTTTGGAGATCCGCTCCACGTTTACTGTTTGTGACAGTTTTATCCTCTTTTGTTTATGATGAATCTACTATCCCCTCCCAGGAATTTTCAATCAACTGCGATATATGGCATGTTGAAAAGGCTATCCCTATTTTTCAGACGCTCATTGTGGATATGTTGGGAGAATCTTCTCTGGGATCGAATGCTCTTGAATATTTTTCGAAAAGGTAGGCTATCTGGTTGCTTGTTTCACCACATTATCAATACTGTCCAAGATTCGTTGATGATATAAGAATCATCAATTATCCCCCTAATACACGGGATTCAAATGCCATTTCGTCCTGGGCTCGTCGAACACGACATGCTCAACATGCCTCTGTGCTAGTTATCTTTCAAGGAAATTCAGTATTTGATAACTGGGGAGAGAGACGCACCTTCGTAGGTCTTCCTAAGTGGCACAGCATAGGACCTTATTCACCCCAAGTTAGATCAGAGACGTCGTTAAAAGGATTCCGAACGAGGAAGCAGTCCATTGCAACGCTTTGTTCTTGATGCTTGAAGAGGAATCTGTAAACTGGGGGCATCAAAGCCAAAGCATTCTACAGTACGTCATGCCAACTACCCTAATCGGTTTCAGACTCCTGAAAGACCTCAGGGGAATATTT
>Ga0193743_1001360_pt1 | contig 18222 bp, 20 predicted proteins | sample L2c2metaG_FD_143038 | JGI IMG/M metagenome (GOLD analysis project Ga0193743, IMG submission 143038) | Soil microbial communities from a riparian zone of the East river system, Colorado, United States - L2c2 | ecosystem: Environmental > Terrestrial > Soil > Riparian zone | place: USA: East River...
AGAACAACTCGAACCCACATTTGGAGCTTGAGCTGATGGTGGAGGCAGTGGCAGTGGCAGTGGTAGTGGCGGAGGGGATATGTCGATCGATTTGCCTTTACCTTTGTCCTCTGACGCGCTGGCAATTAGCGCCACATCGCGCAAGATAGCAAGCTGACATTGTATTTTGGCCGGAACAGGTCGTGCATATGGTGTATCCGATGGAGGTGGTGGAGCCGGAGAGGGGAGCGGAAATGGATCCTTTAAAACCTGGAGTAGACCAGCTGGGATGGTATGATTTGTGGGAATGATACCAGACCAATCTATATATATATTTATATAATCAGAACGGATAAGTAAGTGTGTGGTGTGAGATGTATATGCCTTACTCTTGTTGCCTGGGTTTCCAAAAGTCGCATATCGATATTCATAAATGTAGGCAGTGCGAGTATCATCCGGGGATATAGTGTTGTGAAATTGGGAGTAATGATAGGCTCCTAGGTATTTTTCTATATCAATCTCTCGGGGTAATTCCACGATAATGTTGCGATGCTGAAACAAGTTTTTTGTTTTTTTTTGTTTTTTTTTTGTTTTTTCAATATGAATAAAATAAATAAATGCGGTGATACTTGTTATATATATTAAAACATACCGTCTTTTGATAGAAGATTTCTCGTACTCGAGCGTTGGGATAATCCTTCTTCAACAACAATTCGAACCATGCCGCAATTTCATTCAACTTTGTGTTCATGTCGATTCTATCAGGTAAACCCCATGGATTTACGACGACAACATATTTTTCTGAGGGTACTTTATACTCCTAGAAAAAAAATAAAAAATAAAAAAATAAAAATAAATAATGGGAACCCATGACTCGAACCTAACTTGCTTGTTTAGTAGTAGTAGTGAAAAAATAAAACAACGGACCTTTAGTTTAAAGGTCTTGTTCTTTCCCTTGCCCATAAGATTTGGTTGGGGCTTTCAAGTGATCAAAAGGCAAAGAGATGATGGGTGGATAAGTGTCGTCGGTCACGGTTGGGCTCCAACGGCGCACTCAATGGGCTTCAAGTTCAAAGGTCAGACGTCCAAACGTTCACGTTCAAGGAGTGCAAAGATCGCCGTTAAGAGGAACTTCAAGCGCAAGCGCCAAACGTGAGCAAACCGCAAAGTACAATCAGAACTGCTTTATTCCGATACTTATATAAATAGATCCCTTTTTTGTATCGCGTATGACAAGTTTTGGTTCATATACGGTTTTTTTTATAAAAAAAGAATGTAAATGATACAGTAACTGTGGTTGTCTGTCTACTAAAGAATACTTTCAATCATCTGCATCCCAATTACCGGCTTGTTGAGGAACTTTAGGACCTCCAGCAGGTTTACTCATGATAATACTGTCCACACTGAGAACTGAGTTGGCAGCTTCGGTAGCTAGACGGATAGCCCAAGTCTTGGCAGCGAGCGAATCGTAGATTTTGTGTTCATCAGATCGTAGAGTACCGTCAGTTTCCGCCTGCAATCAAGAGTTAGGTCAAGTGAAGATCAAAAATAAAAAGAAAAGCGTAACAAACCTCAACATCAACCCCCCAACTCTCACCCCCTTTCTGTTCATGTTTCGCCCACAAACGACTGAGCACCTCATTGCCTTCAGCACCACCCAATGCGTTCTCAGCCAACGTCCTTGGTACGACCTCAAGAGCATTCGCAAACTTCTTCACTCCATGCTGTGAAAGCCCTTTCAACCCACTCCCATACGCCTCCACTCTTTTCGCCAACTCCAACTCTGAAGCTCCAGCACCAGGCACCAATCGTGCATCTTTCATTAACCCTTTGATCACATTCACTCCATCATCAATAGCTCGTTCCAAATCATCCAAATGGTTCGAAGTAGCACCGCGTAATACGATCGTTGCTGTACGTGTTTTTTCTCCTTGAGTGGTTGGGTCAAAACCATCATCTCCAGGTGTTAATTGTCGTAGAACTGTGACGCGATCTCCACCCACTTCGATAGTTTCGAAAATGTCGATGAAACCGGTTTCTTCTGGCGTTGGAGCACCTACTCGGGCTAGAGGTGTAGCGTTTACGACTCGACATAGACGACGGAGATCGAATTTGGAAAGGACTTTTAGAACGGCGATGTTGAATCGGTTGAGGTAATGTAGAGATAGTTCGCCTATGCTTGATCCTGCGATGATAACTTTGATACCGGCATCTGCGATCTCTTTGAAGATCTTTTGGAGCAAAAAAAAAGAAAAAAGGTTAGGGTCAAACGAGTTGGAGATCATGAACGGCGCGCCTTTTCGATATGTTTCTCTTCTCCCGTTGTGAAATTGAGCATCTCATCAGCGTTCTTGATGAGTACCGTCCCTTTCGTCTCCGTTTGGGCAATATCCAAAGCTGAGGTGAAGACGGCAACCTTTCCTCTCGTAATCTTTTTAACCACGCCTGGAATGAAAAGACCATCAATACAGGATCAACGATATTATCATCGTCAAGAACTTACCTTCAGGTTCCCGACCAAACACCATTCCTTGGACCACTTTACTTCCAGCAAGACTTCCGCCCATGATTTTTACCACACGTACATTATCAACATTGAAATTTTTAGGATTTGTAGGCATGATCGACATTGCGGCTTCAGCAACTAACGATGCAAGTGTGTCTTCGTAACCGTATTGTTTTGAAGCAATAGCGGGTTTTAGCGCGGATGCGAGAGAGGTTTGAGTGAGTGGAGAGGGTAGACTGTATGTCGAAAGTTCTATAGATGATTGCTATTAGATGGTATGATATAGCCATGAATTAAAAGACGTACTTTCAAGTTCAGCTTGAGATTTTTCTGATGCGAGTTCGTAACCTTTGATGATTTCACTTGGATGAAGCCCCATAATGAGCAAATGTTCTGCTTTTTTCAACAGTTCGCCAGCTAAAATAAGAACCATATTCGTAGCATCCCCCATCTAAATCCAACCATCAAACCCTCATAAAATCAATCAAGCAAAACAAACCCGCCATACCTCTGATTCCTGAGCTTGAGATGCCATAACCAACAGTTTTGCAGCAGGATGTACGACTTCGATCTCTCTGATGATCGTTGCAGCATCTGAAGTAACAAACAGTCGTCCAAGATGATTTATCAATAGCTTATTACGACCTGTGTTTTTTTTTTAAAAGAAAAACGTTCAGAACCACAACCAGGCAAAAAAAGACACGAAGAGAGAAAAAGACGCGCCATTTGGACCGAAGCTGGTTCGTACGAGATCGGAAAGCTCGTTCACGGCTTGAATGTTTCGTAGAACAGCTTCATCGAGTCCTTGGAGATGCTTTTTGTTCTATATGTTAGTATGGATATAGACAGTGAGTTGTATATAAAACTCACTTTGAATCCATCCTTGAATAACTGGAGACTATTGTTTTTTGGGACTTTGAGGGACATATTATTTTGTTTTGGACAGAGGACAAGCCGCGTATCTGCACAGCCACATTCGCTTATGACCACGTTCAATAAAACAAAAAAAAAAGAACACGAAATAGTCTGACTACGGTTATTTACTATGAAGTTGGTTTCGTCAGATTTTATTTAGAAGCAAACAGAGCCGAAAAGTCAGCCCAAAAAAAAAAAGAGGGTATTCAACGCGGTCGTGACCAAAGGTTCGACATATGCACAGCCACACTGGCATTTTTCTTTCCGACTTCCATCTATATTGCCATGGCCAGTGGATGATCGTTGGTTGTCGGTCTTTCATGGATCAAAGTAAAATATCGTTCTGGGGGTATTGGGTAAGTCAGATATCTTAGTTTGTGTAATATGGACCAAGTATAATACTTTTTCGATAATACAGGTGTTCGGTGCCAGCTCGTGTCAATCCGGCATATCTAGTTGACCTAGAAATGGTTTTATCGAAAGTGCTACAGCGGCTTTAGATAGTCTTGAAGCTAGCTAATCGCTCACTCAAATATTCGGTCCGCCACGGTTAGTTCTTTCTCAGTCTCACTGCTCTTTGACTGCTCTGGAGATTGGCAAATATAACACACTTAGAGAATAAGACGCTAAGTAAATCTAGCTTCCAAAATTTACGAAACTGAACTAAAATAATTGCCAGGAAATACAAGTGATCACGTATACACACATAAAAAAATACATCTTATAAAACTCCTCCGTCTTGTGGTGCCACAGCCTCAATGAGCCCGAAAAGTCTCGACAGCAAAATGACTTTGGGTTTGAGCAGTGTCACTTCTTGCCATTCACCCGATGTCCCAGAGACTTTCTCTGCCCGCCCTAAACCCAAATCCGTTGTACACAAAACCTTTTCTTTACTGATCAACGGATCAGATGTGTTCAAACTGTCGTCCATCGTATGATCGTCAAATGCGATCTCAGGTTCTATGCAAAGAGTGTCGAGGTCACACGACGTGACCCCTTCGCCGATAGTTTTGTTCAGCTGCTGTGCGCACTGCATGACTATGTGGATTCGTTCGCTAAAACAAGTCGCAATTTGAACTTGTAGAGCTGTTAGGTTTTCTTTGAATCCAGCCGCGATGAATATGTGGGCCAAGACTTCAGCCATGTCGTGTGCAAAATTTGGTGCCGCAACCATTCGTTGGAAATGTGTCCGGGTTAGCTGTCGCCACCGACCCGAGACTGCTTGTTCTTCTTCGTGGTTCGTCAGAAAATGGTAAGTTCGTTTTCTTATTGTTCGCCCTAAATTATTGAGAGAAACACTCACCACTTTCCCTCACCCTCGCGTAGACTTCGCTGAGCATGCGTTCATCCTCTGGAGTTTCGAAACACCAAGAAGATATAACCCAATGAGTATAACCAGCCATGGCACCCTGGAGCCCCATTTGAATCAGAATAGGATCTTCGTGATGTTCCGAGGTCCTCAGCAATTCAGCCATGCGATATCCCACAATCTCACTCGCCCTCGCATGCACCTTACTCATCTCTTCGGAATCCCCATCTTTTACCTCGATTTTCTGCTCGATGGTGAACGCTTCGGCCATGACCGCCGCCGTTTGCATGATTTCTCCATTCAGCTCCTCCACCAGTTTGATAACCTCTGCCCCAGACAGCACATCGGCCTTGGTCAAAAACGCTTGCGCTCCTTTGAGTTCAGCAGTACGGATGCGAAGCAGGTCGGTTGAATCTCGGTGTTCGGCTTTCGTTTTTTGTAATTCCGCTTCAAGTTTTCGATTTTGGGCGCCCAAATGTTTCGTTTGGTCTGCAAGTGTTTGATTTTGAGTTTCCATGCTATCGAGATCCCTTGCAGTCTCTGCAAGACGCTTTTTTAACCTCTCGATTTCCTCCATACAGACTGTCAATGACTTCTTCATCTTCCCAATCTCTGTGTGGCTGTCGTTCAACGAACGCCGAAGGAAGCCCAACTCTTCTGTATGCCTCCTTCCCTTTTCCACATCTTCTTCCTGCGCTTTCCGAAGGCGATTGTGAAGACTGAAACACGTGAAGAGGCCACCGAGAGAAAGACCAACTACGCCAGCATAGATTATACGTGAACCAGTAAAGGATGGTGGAACATTTTTTGGATTCAAGAGCTGCATAGTATTAGCGGTATAGTGGGCCTGCCTCGTATCCGTTTTCTATGGCTGCATCGTTCTTTCTTGTTGGCATTCAATCGATGTAGGATGCCATGAGGCGAAAACGTGGGGTTTACTTGGGTGTTTCAGAACCCAGGTCCCTTGCCTCTGCTGGCCTCGTGTCATCAAATAGACCAGTCATGAGCGCAAAACACGCATTCCGGCTGGTTGTCCTTGCCTGATCCACCGACCGGATAGGTTATTGGGGTGCGCATATATCAATGCGCAGTTGTTCCACTACAGTTTCATCAACTTCCTCTATGACCTTTGAATCTCTTTTTAGCCCTTCTTGAACGTTTGATTCGCAGTTTCAACTCCCATCCTAATAGTTTATTTCCGGAAGCCCTTCAGGGAAACATGCGCACAATAAGCTTTTGACATGGTAAATAATCCGGCGGTGAAGAGTTCCTGGTTATTTTAGTCCGGCGTCCTTGTCGGAATTTGTCAAGTCTAACCCATACAGTAATGCGCATCTGAGGTGGATTAAACCTAGAATCTGACTTCTTTTCTTTCCACTAGTATTACTGCATGGCCTCGTGTTTTGCTTTAAATTCCTACACCTTATGGGCAACGAACGGCCAGGCAGTAACTTTTAAGAATAATATTTAAGACGTTATCATTTGTAATAATCAAATGCAAGACAGACAGTATTCAAGTACCTGAACATAGACTCCTGAACATAGACTCCTCAATTTTACTTTTCCTTGGAAACAACCCCACAGAGTAAGGACTCTGATATTTGTGTGCTATGATAGATGTATTACATAGTGCAAGTTATCATACACGTGTCACGCCCAAGGCTGGAGCTTGTACACCTTCCGCAGAATGACCCTCGGTTTCAGTACCAACTGCGCCTCATGTATATCGCCTTCACGCCATTTCAATCCCAATGCGACACACGCAAAGACCACCTGCGAGTATGGTGCTTCACAATACGTGTCTTCCCACCCGCCTTCTGGAGTATCATTAGCCATCTCCTGAGATACGTAACCTTTTCCTTCCTCAACCGTTGTGGCTACGAGGTCTCCAGGCATGGTTGTTTCTGCTGCTAGTGTGTTGAGACGAACTGCCAAGTTGACGATTTCCGATATCTTGCTGTTAAATTTGTCCAGTAAGTTGGCCGTTTTCCCCGACTTGGGCCATCCAGACATGCTCAACATCGCGTAAAGGTTATCAGTTATGAAGTCGAACAAGACGCCGTTCGTTTCAGTATTGGTGAGGGGCGTGCTTTGAAGAGTCCATCTCCGCCATTGAGCTGCGTTCTCTTGTCCCCCTATAGTCGTAGTTTATCTAAGCTGGCCTGTTCAAAGAAGGAATGAAAGCCCACCTGATCCTCTAATCCTCTCGTAGACGGCCTCTAGGAATTTACCATACTCCGGTTCGGCAGGGTACCACGAAGTGATGATGCGCATGCAGCAAGCGATCAGGCATGCTTGGAATCCTGTCAGAAGGACGAATGGGTTGCAACTGTCCTTCGTCATACAACGTTCGTCGTCCAATTCCGTGTATATCTCTGTACCAAGCAACGATTTCAGAGTTTCCAACGCGGCGGCCGTGTCATCGTCATCAACGAACCTCTTCTCAATCTCATCCACACAATCCGTCAAAGACGCCGCTGTTTGATAGACCTCCTCGTTCAAGGCTTTGATTGTTCGCACAGCCTGCTCAACCAGGGTCGGTCCAGTTGTGCGTCGTGCAGGCTTGGCAATGGTGACACTGTGTATAGTCGCTTTCTGTTTCTGTGCGACAATATCGTCTGATTGTTGCCTGAGTTGCATCATGAGCATGGAGTTTTGGCGTTCGTTGACTTTGGCATTAGTTCTGAGTGTATGGACTTGGGTACTCAAGGCGGCCTTCTGTTCTTCGAGGGCCGTGATGGCGTCGCTATGCGAGGTCAATGCAGCGCTCAGTTCCAAAAGTTCCCTTGCTCGTAACCCGCTAATTGACTCCAACTGAGCGACTCGTTCCTGTGATTTGGACAGATCCCCGATCACCACGTCGAGCTCCTCTTGCATATTGTCCTGTTTTTCCATCAGTTCAACAGTCTCCGCATCTTGTAGTTCTTTGGCAGCCTGCCACCTGGCAGCGATTGCCTGGTTCGACCGCCGCATCTCGTCGAGAGATTCTTCCTTCTCGCGCGCAGCCACCTGTTGAATACGTTCCTTCTCCTCTTTCAACGCCCCAATGTCGTCCTCCTTTCGATAGAAGTCTATAATAAGCTTGGAGATCTGTTCCGTCTTCTGCTGGAGCTCGTGTTCGGCCTGGTGCAACACTTGCTCCAGCTCTTTCACCCGTTCTGCAAGTTTCTGTTTCTCCTCTGTCACGATGCGTAACTCTTCCAGGTGTGCCGCTCTCTCTTCCTGTACGACGGCTACGCTCTCCTCGTTTTTCTTCTTGTCAATGTTGAGCTGAAGCCATTCCGTGTCTGAAGGCTTTGCTGAAGGCTCCTCTGCCTTTTTGCCAATCTCGAGGTGGGTCCAATCTGGGACGGACGGCTTACGTGGAGGCTCCTCTGCTTTTTCTCTGGTGCCGACCGGAGTCCAGTTCGTATCATTGGAAGCCTTGGCTAAAGGCTGCTCCTCTGTGTTTTTGTCGATCCCAAACGCGTCGAAAGGCTTTGCTGTAGGTTCGCTTGTTTTTCTGCCAGTATCAAGCTCGGTCCAATCTCCGAAGGAAGCCTTGGCTGATGGCTGTAAGACTACGTCGTAGCCGGGCTCCTCGAGGGCCTCGGTCTTTTTGACATGAGTCTTGGTAACTTCACTTTGACGAGATGAAGTGGGAGGAAACGAGAAATCTTGCTCCTTGGGCACAGTTTCCGGGTGGGAGTTGGTTTTCGCCGCCTCAACCTCTGATGAGATGGTGGTGTTCACAAGGGATGCAGCAGAATCGACTACGATGCGCTTTTGGCTTTGGCTGTCGTCATTTTCTTGAGCCGCTTGTTGCACCGAGGGGGTGCGTTTGCTAGAACGACCCCGAATGTTAAGAAGTCTGGATACGGAGAACATAGACATCGTAAGTATGTCCTGGTATGATGGAATGAAAAGACTGAAGTGGGTCTTTCGAGGTTGAACTCAAGTTCTTTAGAGAGCCGAGGTGTCAGGCGAGTTCACATATAGGCACTCTCATGATCCTTTGTTCCAACATGTTGTATGCCATGCGGCGGCCCTTTCAAGTTGTGAAGGTTTGTGTGATCAAACTCAAAAGATGTATGATACCTGTTTTGAACTGGGTTTCGAGGCAGTCGTGTTTTTAATCAAAAGCAAATTTGTCTGAAACCTGCAAGGAGGCGAAACTAGGTTGCGAGAATTGGGCAGTTTTCCATTTGTAAATGGGTCGCATGGGTCGCATGACTCGTTGGTGTACTAACCTCAGTACTTTGTCTGCATCATCATGGATGTTACAAGTCTACTTTGCAGCTGTTCATGCATTCGAAGTGCTGTTAATAAAAGCTTGCTGAACACCGTCCTGCCCTGCTTTGATTGGCACATAATCCTGACTGTGGCCGTCTACTATTTTTAAATTCCTTTCTTGCTGGCATAGCCTCGTCCTCTATGAGTTGGACATGTCACGCGGTTCACACTCTATATACTAAAGTTTCATGATATTTCCAAACAAGTTTGAAAAGCAGAAAGGTAGATTTGCTTTTCAGGTTTCACAGCCTGCTTTTTTTCTCCGTTTCCACAATCCTCATATTTCAAAAATGTTTGATGGTCTGGGTGCTTACCGAAATCTTGGTCCAAATTTTGTGATTAGATAAGAGTCCCTGGTAGTAGCGCCAATCCTGACAGCAAATCTCCCACCTGATCAGCATGCGGCGTTGGTTCCTAGCAAATAGCGCCGTCGTCCAACCACTGTCAAGGCCGCTGCTGGCTGTTTTTGTCGCTCCATTGTTTCTCTAACCATGTCGACCAGGTCAGTCTATCGCGGTTCTCGACGCAAATTGGTGCTTGCATTCGATGTGGGAACGACATACAGCGGTATTTCGTATAGGTAAAATCTTTTCAAGACTTCCGAGTCCGTCTTTCAATGGATGACCATACTGTGATTGTAGCGTACTTGATCCCGGTCAAGTGCCCGAAATCAAAGGAGTTACGAGGTTCAGTAGTACTATCTCGCTACTAGTCAACAATTGACACGATGGATGTAGATTTCCCGCTCATGAGCACATTAGCGGCGCCTCCAAAATTCCTACAGTGATCTACTACGATCTGGACGGGAAGGTTAGAGCTGTCGGCGCGGAAGCCATGAAAGAGGGTATCTACGAGGTAGCTGAAGACGAGAACTGGGTGAAAGCTGAGTGGTAATTCGACTAATGTGCCTCCAAGCTACTACATGTATTCAACATCGACATCCCAGGTTTAAACTTCACCTCAGATCGAAAGTTGGTGCCGGTCGCACTGTCAGTGGTGATATACCCCCACTTCCACTCAACAAGATCGTGGTAGAAGTATTCGCAGACTTCCTCAAATACCTGCTAGAATGTGCATCCGCTTATATCCAAGATACCCATGTCAATGGTATCGACCTATGGAACTCAGTGAAGCTTCAGATCGATTTCGTTCTTTCGCATCCGAACGGGTGGGAGGGCACACAGCAGAGTGAGATGCGCCGAGCTGCAGTACTAGCGGGGCTTATTCCTGATAACACGAGTGGTCATTCTCGTCTCTCGTTTGTGACGGAAGGAGAGGCTAGTTTGCACTTCTCTGTCCAGAATGGATTGCCGGCTGGAGCGATGACGGTATGTAGACAGAAAAGTCAAATACTATTCTACCGGAATACTCATGTCACTAGAATGGTGATGGCGTCGTGATCGTCGATGCAGGAGGTGGAACTATTGATATAAGTTCGTATAGCAGAAATACAAAATCGCCAAAAGAAAGCTTTGAAGAAATAGCTGCTTCACAATGTCCGTTACCCTTCGTTACTTAAATTCTTGCTTCCGCTCACTACACATTAGGTCATTTCCACGGTTCTGTTTTCGTCAGCATCCATGCAAGACTGTTCGTGGAGAGTATGTCTCCACAAAACCATGCCTATCATATTATTAGTCAACCTCTTTCTAGGTTACTTGGCTGATTCACCTTTTCTCGACGATCTTGATCATATCATCCGTTGTTTTGATAAGACAACCAAACTTCGGTTCAGGAAGGCCGAGGAACCCCAATACATCAAATTTGGATCGACTAGAGACAACGACGATAGTTACAACATTCGCTTCGGTCAGCTGAAGTTGATGGGGTCAGTCCTCCTATTGATTAGATTCGAATATCCCCGAGTTAATTTTTTTTTTAGGTCTGATGTATCCCAATTCTTTCAGCCTTCAGTGGATTGCATTATCAGAGCAGTCCTTGACCAACGGAACATTGCACATAAACCAATCTCGGTAAGCGTTGCACGCTGTTCTCCACAAAATAATTTTCCAACTTCTTGTGAATTTAGCATGTCGTGCTTGTGGGCGGGTTCGCAGCGAGTGACTGGCTATTTACCAAGGTACATGAAGCGCTTACTCCCCTTGGGCTGAACATTGTCCGTCCTGAAAACCATGTGTGAGTGTTCTTTTAAGTTCAAGGCCAACACAAGTTAGTATTCATGGTTTTTCCTCATCAATGTTCAGAAACAAAGCCGTGTCAGATGGCGCGATCTCATTCTACCTAGACCACTTTGTGAGAACTCGTGTTTCTAAAATCACATATGGCAACTTTTGCCACATCCCGTACGACTCAACTGCTCCAGACCACAAAGTACGGGCTCACAAAGTGTTTACCTCCGTCTCTGGGCACAAGCGGATCAGTGACTCTTTCGATATCATCTTACCCAAGGTGAGTTGTGCACCTTGCCTTACTGCATATCCCTTCAAAATATTTTTTTTATGTAGAATACTCAAGTTTCGGAGACAAGAGAATTCAAAAAGTCTTATTTCAGAGAATCAGCGTCGGTAACTGATTTTGCATCTGGTAATTTTTCTGTTTGGTGTTATCGAGGAAACGTCGCAAAGCCAAGGTGGAAAGACGTTGACACCGGTTGAGTCACATCACCATGATTGTTAAGTGTACCCTTGATGAGCTTATATTCTATTTTTTTTTGTCAGATAATTACACGAGACTTTGTACTATACGGGCAGATCTTTCTCGGGTACCTCAGCTTCCTCGACCCAAAACTACAGGAAAGGGAAATTTCTACAGGGTTGATTATGACATTGTTCTTTTGTTCGGAATGACCGAGCTCAAAGCACAGATAGCCTGGAAGGAGAAGGTGAGTGGGTTTTCATATTTTCAAAGCCCTTGGAAATGAACATCAGATTTGACGATGACCTGGCTTTTTTTTAGGGAGTTGAGAAACGGTAAATTTTTCTAAAAAATAAATAAATGTTTTGCACTTGGTTGCTTTAGCTTATAATCTCTTTATTGTAGGAGTGAGACGAAGATTGTATATGATCCTGATACGACAAATGATGACCCTTGACCACTGCGGATAGCATATGCAACTAGATTAGATACCTTGGCTATGTCAAATTTAATCACTTTTTGAACCTATTATAAGTTTACTTCATGAGGTAGTAAATTCCTTGTCCAAATGTCATACTTCAAACATTGCTGGTAGTTAACAGTGAGGAACAAAACCATTGCAATGTTTTTGCATTTATCACTAATCCTTCAATAACTTAAGAAGTAATTACCTTGGGGTTCTGAAATTTCGGCATGATGATAGCCATGCATATTATCTACAAGGAAATTATTATGTAATATCTGTTTACACCTAAGTTATTAATAGTTCCCTGGCTAGGTTTCCAAATTATTAATTTCACAGACAGGTAATGCTAGTGTACTGGTAGTATAGTACACAGGTAGTGTTAGGGCAACTGCGGCTGCGACTTAGTCAAGATCTAGCAGGGGAACCTAAACATATATATAAACATAAATACTACAGGAAAGCGCACCTAGCAGGGGATCCTAAAAGAAAAGGATAAAACCCTGCTAAAGTGGGATGCATGTCTATATACCAAAAATCAGAGTCAAAATAATAAAATGATGAAAGATAATAAAATGATGAAAAAAGATGGAGAATGGTGAAAAGGTGATAGGAATGCTATGTCACGTGACCATCAGACTCCGTCTTGGGCTAGCGACGATGAGGAGGAATATACAGAGGTGACGGAGAAATATCAGAGGAAACGTTGGACAAAGCGGAGCGTCCCCTAACATCCACCCCCCCTTCAAGGCAGTGATGTCCCGACACTGAACAGAAAGGAATGGAGCGGAAGTCAACCATACGGATGTGACGGGCAGCACCAGGGTGCCTCCGGTAAAAATACGCCACTAGGTCTGGTGCATGAACATTATCCCAAGGTTCCCAGGAGTTGTGTTTGACACCGAAACCTTCCCATTTGACCAAGTAACAAAGTTTCCGGTTGACCATCCGACTATCCAAGATTTCCTCCACACCCACTCCTCTTCGCTGTCTACAATTTCCAGAAACGGAGGCAGACTTGTCTGTCAGCCAGGAACGGGGTCCGGAGGAGCCAAAGATAATTTGACCACATTGAAGATGGGATGAAGCCTACCCATCGACAGAGGAAGGCGGAGCCGGTACACACCATTACCAACCTGACTATCAATCAGGAATGGTCCCAATCTATGGTGAGAAAGCTTATGTGAAGGTCGAGTGGTCTGAATGTCGCTAGCATCAAGGAAGACCATGTCACCTGCCTTAAACTCCGGAGCCGGGGTTCGTTTCCGATTGTAGTAGAGCATCATGTCATCCTTTGACTTGGCCAGAGCTGCCTTCACTTCCTCCAAGGTGTCCCTCATCCGCTTACTGAACTCGTTAATGGACTCCATGTGGGACTGAGGCTGGTCTGGTTCGAAGCCCATTTGGGGAACACATCCGGTGTCGAGGAGGAAAGGAGGGTGCTGGGTGGAAGAATGAACCTGGTTGTTGTACTGGAATTCCACAAATGGCAGGAGTCCCACCCAATCATCTTGCCTTTGATTGGTAAAAAGACAGAGATATTGTTCCAGTTCCTGGTTGACCTGTTCTGTCTGTCCATCTCTTTGAGGGTGGTAAGCCTTGGTAGCTGCCAACTTAATTCCGAGTAGCAGATAGAGTTCCCAGGTGAATTCTGCTATGAACTGGGGACCTCTATCGGAGACGACTTTCCGAGGGAGACTGTGATGTTTCCACACATGGTTGAGGAAAAGGTGTGCGGCTCCGGCAGCAGAGATTGTAGTGAAAGTGGAAACGAAATGTGCGCGCTTTGTGATGGAATCGACGACAACCATGATGGAATCGTGTCCTGCAGATTGTGGCAGCTCGACAATGAAGTCCACGCTGATAGTGTCCCACGGAGCAGATGGAATAGGAAGAGGGTGGAGCTCTCCGGTTGGAGGATGTTGGAATGGTTTGGTCTGAAGGCACATGTCACAGGTGGAGATGTACCTGCCAACATACCTCGACATCTGTGGCCACCAGTAGTTCCGAGACACTAGTTCCAACATCTTCCATCTTCTGCTGTGACCAGCCAACCTAGAGTTGTGAGAAAGTGCGATGATCCAACGATGGAGATTGGAGGTGTCCGGAACATAGATCTTGCCTTGGAAATACAGAAGTCCATCAGATAGGGACCACTCCGCTGATTTCACAGAGCAAGCTGATGAACCTTGTAACTCTCTTGCTGCTCTCGCCACCAGCTCCTCTTTCTCTCCATCTTGCATCCCCTTCCAGATATCCTTCAGGATTCCGCGTTCATCTCCTGCTGCTTCTAAAACCTTCCAATGCTCAGACCGTGAAGAAAGTTGGAGTAAGGAGGACCATGTTGTCATTGTCCTCCAAACCCATTCTGTGAACGGACCGACAGGACAGAGCGTCTGTCTTCCCCATGCTCTTGCTAGGATGGTGATGCATGATGAAGTCAAATTGGGCTAAGAGTAGGGACCACCTAGCTTGCCTCCTGTTAAGTTTCTTGGCCGTCATAAAATACTGAAGGTTCTTGTGGTCTGTCCAGATCTCACAGCGATGCTCCGCACCTTCCACAAAATGCCTCCACTCTTCCAACGCTCTCACAATTGCCAACATCTCTTTGTCATGGATTTTGTAATTCTGCTCTACCAGAGAAAGGGATTTGGAAAGGAATGCTATGGGATGCCATTTGTTGTCTTCTGGTGATTGTTGAGACAATACAGTGCCTGTTGCGAAATCCGAGCTGTCCGCTTCGATCCGAAACAGTCGCGAGTTGTCTGGCAGGGTGAGAATTGGAGCTGTTGTAATCCGTTCCTTGAGTGAATTGAATGCTGACTGCTCCTCTGCTCCCCATCTCCACTCTGTGTCCTTCCGTGTGAGATCGAACAGGGGATGGGCTAAGTGAGAGAACCCTTGGATGAACCTGCAGTAGAAGTTGGTAAAGCCCAGGAAGGACTGCACTTCCTTCCTATTAGATGGAGTAGGCCATTCTGTTACTCCAGCTACCTTGCCTGGGTCCATCTTAGTGGAATTCTGGGAAATAATCACTCCAAGGTATTCCACTTCTGTCTTCTTGAACTCGCAATTTTCGGGTTTAAGGAAGAGGTTGTGTTTCCGGAGCAGCTCCATAACTCTCCAAGTGACCCTCTGGTGCTCCTCAAGAGTTTCCGTGAATATTACGATGTTGTCCAGGTACACCACCACAACTCCTTCTGTTATCAAGTCGTCAAAGATGTCATCCATCATGGTCTGGAACGTCGCTGGACTATTGCACAGTCCAAAAAACATAACCAGTGGTTCAAAGAGTCCTCGGTTTGTTCAGAATGCAGCCTTCCACTCATCTCCTTCCTTCATCTGGACATTGTTGAACTCCCATCAGACATCAAGTTTGGTGAAGTACTTGGCTTTTCTGAGTTTATTGATGAGTTTGGAGATGAGAGGGAGAGGGTATTTGTTCTTGACTGTCATCGCATTTAGGGTCCAATAGTCCTGAACAAGCTGTAGAGTACCATTTTTCTTCTTAATGAAAAAGACCGGAGATGCCATCAGAGATTTAGACAGACAGATCCGACCTGTTTCCAAGTTTTCCTTGAGGAATTGATCGAGCTCCTTTTGCTCTGTCAGAGCCAATGGATAAACCTTGCAATTAGAGGCCTTCTCTCCAGGGATCAGCTTGACTGCATGATCCCATTTCTTGGACTCTGGTAGGGCATTGAAAGACTCCTTGGAAAAGATGCTGTCAAACTCCTTCAGGTACTCCAGAACAGACTGTCCGGAGGGGGTGGAAGCTTCAGAGTTACGTTTGAAAGCTTCAGCTAAGCATTGAGAAACACTGGAAGTGGCTCGGATCTCCACTGGTGCTGTAACAAGGCCAATTTCAATGATACAATCTCCTGGTTTGATCGGTTCTTCAGCTTCCTCGGGCTCTTCCTCTTCAGGGTCTGTGTGGATTTCTGGTACAGGCCCATCAGAGACAGCTTCCGTCCATCAGATTTCAGCTTTCCGAGCAATTCTCTCCACTCGAGCTTCGTCTCTACATCCAGAACAGCATTGGGGTGGACATCTGGACATTTTGACTTCTTCGGTCACCCAATCAATTTACGGATTGTGCTTTTGTAGCCAAGAGTGTCCAAGGATGAGCTTCTGCTTGCCTAAGCCAGTGACAGTGAATAGTGTCCGTTCTGAATGATTCTGATATCTCAAGATGAGATCCACCACTTCAGTGATGGAACTGGCCTCGTTCAGGGTTCCGTTGACATTGTAAAATGGAATGGGTTTGGAGAGCTTCCAAATATGGAGCCAGTTGCTCTTGGCATAGTGGCGGTCGATGAACTCTCCAGTGGCTCCGCTGTCCACAAGGAGTTGACGGACTTCACTTCTCCTGTATCAGTGGTTTCAAGCTCAACCTTCAGTTTGAGGGAGGTTGAACCATCTTCCGCTGAAGCAATGACAAGTTTGGATGGGAGTTGTCGTTCCCATTTTGGGTGCCTATTCTGAACTATCTCCATCGGAACAACAATCAGATTTTTGGATACGGGATTTTGCACATCTATGGATGGTTCAACTGTTTCATTAAGGGAACATGTAGGTAAAATGTAGAAACAATTGTGATATGACAACGAGGGTGTGCTGTTCACTCATTGCGATGGGAAAAATCCTGCTCCTCAACCTCCGCTGCGGGCTCCAGGTGTTTCACATTGAGTTCCGCAAGGCGATCCTCTAAGTAGGTCTGGAGGTTGTCTATACTCAACTCTCGGATGTCGAATCAGGTAGGACAGTTGGGTGCCTTGTGTCCTGCTTTTTTGCATTGGTAGCAAGAGAACAGAAGTGGCTGTGTTTTCTGACTAGCCTCAATGTCCATCGGAACAGGGTTTCCGGGGGTTGGAGCATGTTGATGGTTTGCACTCTGCTCCAGAGCCTGAAATTGAACAGTGTTGAAGGTGGATGGACGGGTCTGAGTCGGAGCAACACTTGGAATTCAGTAGGAAGATCGGAAGGCTTCATTGATGGCTCGGTTCTGGTCAATGGTCCTAGCTGCAGTGTACCAGTCTGTTGGAACCATGTTGGAGGGACGTCCAGAAGGCATGGTTGCTATAGCATTCTGAATTTGAGTGTCTAGTCCTCAACAGAATTTCACTACTATGGTCTTCGGATCAGAGTAACCGGCTTCTGTGATAAGGTCTTGGAATTCATCAAGGTATTCATCCACGGAGCGATTCTTTTGGAAATAGGCTGTGGATTCCAGTCAGTTGATGGCCGCTGAGTCTGCATAGACTGGACAAAACTCCCTCTTGAGCTTGTCTCGGAAGTCTTCCCAATCGACAAATTTATGGTAGCCTACATTTTACGGTTGCTCCTCCTATCAGAATATGTGAGCGGACCACTTAGCTACTCGTTCTGCCTTCATGTATGACATGGCCCAGACAATTTTGGCTTGTTCATCCGTAAAGGAGTTTGGACAGAGATGGATATAGACCTGGCAGGAATTAAGGAATGCCATTCCTTTGGTGTGGTCTCCATCAAACTCCAACAGAAGGGCTGGTTTTAAGCCGTGGGCCTTTGGAGTGATAGGTGTGAGTTGTGTAGATGGGATCAGATTCATGTACTGAGGAGTATGGGAAATAAGGATGTCTAACTTGTGTTGGGTGTTTGCATCCTTTGCCTGTAATTCAGCAAGGGCTTGCTCCAGGGTTGCAAGTTGTTCGCCTTCCATGGAGTGCAACAGATCCTTGTTGGAAAATATGGTTTTGGGTAATGCTGAGGAGGGATCAAGAGTGGAGGAGTACATGGAGTCAGTGGAGTCCAAATTGGAACTGTGGAAGATGACTATGGTGGACTAGCTATCTGCTGGGATCAGTCCTCTGGGAGATCCTTTTCTGATGTTAGGGCAACTGCGGCTGCAACTTAGTCGAGATCTAGCAGGGGATCCTAAATATATATATAAACATAAATATGACAGGAAAGCGCACCTAGCAGGGGATCCTAAAAGAAAAGGATAAAGCCTCACTGCTGGCGCCAGGTGGTGTTTCCCCTGGAAAAACCCATTAAGAGACATTTTTTGTGATTTCCAAAGGGTTTTTCCCATGGAAACACAAAAAGTGTTTCTGAAAGAAAAATCCGAGAAACACATTATGTGTTTCTTTCAGGTTTCCCATAGATAAATTTTTTGTTTTTCTCAAAATTTATCTTTTTGAA
>Ga0193743_1001361_pt1 | contig 18222 bp, 15 predicted proteins | sample L2c2metaG_FD_143038 | JGI IMG/M metagenome (GOLD analysis project Ga0193743, IMG submission 143038) | Soil microbial communities from a riparian zone of the East river system, Colorado, United States - L2c2 | ecosystem: Environmental > Terrestrial > Soil > Riparian zone | place: USA: East River...
GCCGGCATATTTCTGGTCGGTGTCGCTCCACACATACCAGTTGCGCGCGCTCGACTTCGGATCGCTGCGGCGGGCGCGCTTGAACCATTGGTGCTGATCGGAGGTATGATTGACGACGAGTTCGGTGATGACCCGCAAGCCCCGCCGTTTGGCTTCGACGATAAAGCGCCGGAAATCCTTCATGGTACCGAAATCGGCATTGATGGCGCCGTAATCAGCGATGTCATAACCGTCATCCCGGCCGGGCGACGGATAGAACGGCAACAGCCACAGCGCGGTGACGCCGAGGTCCTGCAGATAGCCGAGCTTTTCGGTCAGGCCTGCGAAATCGCCGATGCCGTCATTGTTGCTGTCGGCGAAGGCTTTGACGTGAAGCTGATAGATGATGGCGTCTTTGTACCATAGCGCGTCGCCGTCGATGTCGGTGACCGGCAACTCATTTTCGTCGATGGACGACATCAGATTCATGGCGCGCCTCACGCCAGACAGCGAAAGAGCAAGGCGGGATCGCGCATCGGATCGATCCGCAGACGAATGCCGCCCCACTCGACGGGGTAGCGTTCGCCTGTGATCAGGTTCTCGACCGCGGCGACGTGGCGGCGATCGCCGACCATGCCAACCTCGACATCGCCGAGCGGAAACCAGAATTCGTGCGGTTCACGCGACAGCGCAATCGCGACGACGACGCTGTTGGTTTGATTGACCGATTCCTTGACGAAGCCGATGACGTTGCTATCGTCGATCGGAATAAAACGCAGATTGCTGGTCTGCTGCAGCGCCGCGTTTTCCCGGCGGGCACGGTTGAGGTCGCGGATGTAGGGCTTGATATTGCTGGGCTTGTCCCAATCCCGCACCTTGATCTCGTATTTTTCGGAATCGAGATATTCTTCGCGGCCAGGAATCGGATCGTGTTCCAATAGCTCGAACCCGTTGTAGATGCCGTAGGTGCTCGACAGCGTGGCGGCAAGCGCGACGCGCGATTTGAACATCCAGGTCTCGCCGCTTTGCAAATGATAGGGCAGGATATCCGGCGTATTGACGAAGAAATTCGGGCGATAGAAATCGTGTTCCGGATAGGCCGTCAATTCGTTCAGATACTGCTCCAGTTCCCACTTCTGCGTCCGCCAGGTGAAATAGGTGTAGGATTGCGTGAAGCCGAGTTTCGCCAGACCCTTCATCAGTTTCGGCCGCGTAAACGCTTCGGCGAGAAAGATGATTTCGGGGTGCTGCAGCTGGATTTCACGGATCAGCCATTCCCAGAACCGGAACGGTTTGGTGTGGGGGTTGTCGACCCGGAAAATAGTGACCCCTTGTTCGATCCAGAACAGCACCACATCGCGCAAAGCATTCCACAGCGCGCCGGCATCCTCGGATGAAAAGTCGGGGTTGACGATGTCTTCATATTTCTTGGGCGGGTTTTCCGCATAGCGCATCGAGCCGTCCGGCCGCCACTTGAACCATTGCGGATGTTGCTTGATCCAGGGATGATCGGGCGAGCACTGCACAGCGAAGTCGAGCGCGACCTCGATGTCGAGCAACTTGCACGCTGCAACGAAGCTGCGAAAATCCTCTAACGTGCCCAATTCGGGATGCACCGCATCGTGGCCGCCTTCGGTGCCGCCGATCGCGTACGGGCTTCCGGGATCGCCTTCAGCTGAGGTCACCGCGTTGTTGCGGCCCTTGCGGTTGGCGTGGCCGATGGGGTGAATCGGAGTGAAATAGACCACGTCGAAGCCCATCGCCGCGATGTCAGGCAAGCGCGATGCAATCCTTGAACGTGCCGTGCTGGCCGGGCGTCTGGCCCTGGCTTCGCGGCACCATCTCGTACCATGCACCGGCCCGCGCCCGCGGCCGGTCCGCCATCAACGGAAACAACTGCGATCGCGTCAGGTCGGGCCGCAACTGGCTCTCGGCCATGGCGTCCTTTAACTCGGCGGTCAGGAGAGGCGCGGTGTCGCCAGTTTGAAGATAATCCTCGCATTGTCGCAAAATGACGGCAGCCGCGGCGCGTCCGCCGGCCTGCGCCTTCGTGAGCATGCCTGCACCCTCGATCGCGTCGAGGGTAAGGTCGGCGCCAGCTTTCTGCTTCAGTTCGAATCCGTGCCGCCAAGTCGCGAATTCATCGGTCCAGGCTTCGATTGCATAGACATAGCGTCCGGGCGCGTCCGGGACGAACGATCCGCCCCAGCGGTCGTTGCTGTGATGGCTCATCGGCTCGCGGCGCCATTCCCGGTCCTGCTCGCGACGCCAGACCAGCGCCGCGGTCACGATATCATGCCCGTCGCGATAGATATCCGCCCAGACCTCGATGCGCTCCCCGACAATACGCTTCACAGGAAAGCGGCCGCCGTCGATCAGCGGATAAACATCTTCAATATGAAAAGCGCCGCCGATTGCGGCGCTCTCGACAGTTTGAGTTGTTTTGTTCACGGTGATGCCATTGACATGGGAATAACGTCCCGTTTCGATTGCGGGAAAGGAGACGCTTCGATCATATATAGAAAGCCGCTCGCCGGACATTGGTTCCCGGGGAACGGCGCAGCTGCCAGACAGTTAAACACGGCTATCCTCTTCCTGCATCTAGAGAATTTCGCGACGTCCTTAACCGTTGCGTGCAAACCGCGTGCCGAATGAATCTTTTCACCAAAGCTAAAGACCTCGGAATCCAGACCGAATTTATCGACGGTCAGGGTCACCGGCATGTGACGGATGCCGCGGCGCTGGAAATCATCCTCGATGCGCTGCCGGTTCGCACCCCGCGCCGGTTTCTCAGCCAGGTGGTAGTGGTGCGGTCCGGTCAGCCCTCGCGGACCGAACTCGAGCCGGCTGCCACACTCCCGTTGCGCTGGAAAATCGTTGCAGGTCTTAAGGTTATCGCGCAAGGCGAGACCGGTGATCGCGTCATCATCTGGCCATTGGATTTGCCTGAAGGTTCGTACCGGCTGCATCTGACCGACGCCTCCTCGTTCACCGAACAGGTGCCGCTTATTGTCGCGCCGCCAAAGGCGTTCGGTGGCGATTTCGACCGCTGCTGGCTATTGGCGGTCCAGCTCTATGGCGTGCGGTCGGCACGCAATTGGGGAATGGGGGACTTTACCGACCTCGAAGGGTTGATCGAACTCGCAGGCCATTTGGGAGCGGATGGCGTCGGTCTCAACCCGTTGCACGCATTATTCGATGACCGCCCCGCCGATTGCAGTCCCTATGCGCCGAATAGCCGGCTGTTTCTGAATGCGCTCTATATCGATGTCGAAAAACTCAGGGAATTCCGGCCCGGCGCTTTCACGAAGAGCAACGACACGATCGCCCGGTTGAGAGCGAGCGATATCGTCGATTATGTCGCCGTCGCCGAACTGAAATGGCGCGCGCTGCGATCGGCGTTCGAGAAATTCAGGACGCGTCCGGAAGCTGGCCGCCGGCAGGATTTCGAAAAATTTCGCGCCGAGCGCGGGCCGCTGCTGTCGCGGTTCGCCTGCTTCGAGGTGCTGAGGCACAAATTCAACAAACCGTGGTGGGAATGGCCCGAGGAATGGCGCCAGCCCAATGAGGCCAAATGCGCTGGGCTGCGTAAGGGGCCTGATGCCACGGAGATTGAATTCATCGAATTCGTGCAATGGACGGCCGACCGGCAGTTACAATCCTGCCAGGATCTCGCGAGCCGGCTGGGCATGAAGGTCGGTCTCTATCTCGATGTAGCGGTCGGCGTGCAATCCGACGGGTTCGATGCCTGGAACGAGCAGGTCGCGATTTCCCGCCATCTCGCCGTCGGGGCGCCTCCGGACCCTTTGAACGTCGCCGGCCAAAACTGGGGCTTGGCGGGATTCAACGCTGCCGGTCTCGAAATCCAGTCCTTTGAGCCGTATCGGGAGATGCTTCGGGCTTCGATGCGCTATGCCGGCGCGATCCGGCTCGACCACGTTCTTGGTCTGAAGCGGCTTTATCTCGTGCCGCATGGCTTTGCCGCGGACAACGGCGCCTATGTGCAAATGCCGTTCGAGGCGCTGCTGGCGGCGACCGCGCAGGAAAGCGTGGCACATCGTTGCGTGGTGATCGGCGAAGATCTCGGCACCGTGCCGGAAGGCTTTCGCGAGCAAATGGCCGAATGGGGGATCTGGTCGTATCAGGTGATGATGTTCGAGCGCGACGATCATGGCTCGTTTCGAGGCATCGACCATTATGCGCCCAATGCCCTGGTCACCTTCAACACCCACGATCTATCGACCTATGCGGGCTGGCGCTCATTCAGCGATCTCAAGCTGAAACGCTCGCTCGGGATCGATCCCGGCGAAAGCGACGACGCGCGATGGCATGCGCTGGCGATGCTGGCCGACGCCCTGCGTCATCAAGCCATCGACCGTGACGACCTTTATGCTGTCGCGAACTTCCTGGCGCGGACCAAATCCCGCCTGCTCGCGATATCGCTTGAGGATCTACTGGGCGTGATCGACCAGCCCAATATTCCCGGCACCGTGAACGAACATCCGAACTGGCGACGGCGGCTGCCGCTTGCGATCGAAGAGATTGCGTCGGCGATCGACGTCCCCGCGCTCAGAAGCGCGACGGGGCAGCGGACTCGCGTGGCGATCTGACGCTTAAGAATTTTCAGCGGTGATAAAAATTTGTCCTCACGGATCGAAGACTATGGGTTAATCGGCGATTGCGAGACCGCGGCACTGGTCGGCTGCGACGGATCGATCGACTGGCTGTGCTGGCCCGCGTTCGATTCCGATGCCTGTTTTGCGGCGTTGCTCGGCAAGCACAAGCATGGCCGGTGGCTGATTGCGCCGGCAGCAGAGGTCACAAACACCTCGCGCCGGTACTGGGACAACACACTGATACTCGAAACCCGCTTCGAAACCGCGGAAGGGGTCGTCGCCCTGATCGACTTCATGCCACCGCGCGGCAACGCCTCCGATATCGTCCGACTGGTGCGCGGCGTCAGCGGCCGGGTGAAGCTGCGGATGGAACTGGTGATCCGGTTCGGGTTCGGCATCGATATCCCCTGGGTCAAGCGAACCGACGATGGCGCGCTGCTTGCGATTTCCGGCCAGGACATGACCGTGCTGCGAACGCCGGTTGAGATCCGCGGCGAGGACTTGACCACGGTTGCCGATTTCGAAGTGAGCGAAGGCGAAACCATTCCCTTCGTGCTCACCTATGGGCCATCGCATCTGCCGCTCCCCGCGCCGATCAACCCTGCACAAGCCCTGGAGGATACCGCGGACTTCTGGACCGAGTGGTGTAGCCATTGCACCTACGACGGGGAGTGCCGCGATCTGGTAATGCGTTCCCTGATCACACTGAAGGCGCTGACCTATGCGCCGACCGGCGGCATCGTCGCGGCGCCGACGACCTCGCTGCCGGAAAAGCTCGGGGGCGCCAGGAACTGGGACTATCGCTTTTGCTGGCTGCGCGATGCTACCTTCACGCTACTGGCGCTTATGAACTCTGGCTACACCGAGGAAGCGCTTGCCTGGCACAATTGGCTGCTGCGCGCTGCGGCCGGCGCCCCAGCGAACATGCAGATCATGTACGGCATCATGGGCCAGCGGCGCCTGCTGGAATGGGAGGCGGGCTGGTTGCCTGGTTACGAAGGCGCACAGCCGGTTCGGGTCGGCAATGCTGCGCACGCCCAGCTTCAGCTCGATGTCTACGGTGAACTGATCGACGCGTTTCATCAATCGCGCATGGCGGCGCTGAAACTCGACGAAGTTTCCTGGGCGCTGGAACGCGCGGTGATTGAGCATGTGGCGCAAGTGTGGGACCAGCCGGATCACGGCATCTGGGAGCGGCGCGGCGACGGCAAGCATTATGTTTCTTCGAAAGTGATGACATGGGTCGCGTTCGATCGCGGCATCAAAAGCGCCGAACGGTTCGGATTCGACGCACCGCTCGATCGTTGGCGAATATTGCGCGACGCCATCCATCGCGACGTCTGCGAAAACGGCTTCAATCGCCAGCAGAATGCGTTCGTCGAATCATATGGTTCGCAATTGCTCGATGCCAGCATCCTGCTGCTGCCATCGGTCGGTTTTCTCCCCGCCTCGGACCCGCGCGTTCGCGGCACCGTTGCGGCGATCGAAAAACATCTGATGCGGGATGGATTTGTGCTGCGGCACGATCCCCGCGAGGTCTCGGATGAACGGCAGCCTATCGAAGGCGCATTTCTCGCCTGCAGTCTTTGGCTCGCCGACGCTCACGTGCTCGCAGGCGAGATCGCCAAGGCGCAGGCACTTTTCGACCGTGTTGTTGCGGTAGCGAACGATCTGGGGCTCTTCGCGGAGGAATTCGATACTGCCGAGGGGCGTCAGACCGGCAATTTCCCGCAGGCACTGACCCACATCGCGCTGATCAATACCGCGCAGAACCTCAGCGCTGCCAAGAAGCCGGTTGAGAAGCCGGTAATGCAGCGGTCGACGTAACCCCCGGAGCGGACCGAATCGTCGCCAGCGGCCCGCCTCGGCGGGTCGTTTTCGTCTGTAGGGCAACCGACACCGGGCCTGATGTGCTGGCAGATTGCATGATCGACCTTCCGTCGGAACCTAACTGAAAAGTGTGCGTTGCCGACGACAATCCATACGGGAGGGAACCATGAGCCGGGGAATGCCATCGATGACTGCACTTCTGGGACTTCTCGCCATTGCGGGATACCAGAACCGGGACAAACTGGCAGAAATGCTGAAGGGCGCTGGAGCCGATAATTCAAAGCCTGGTGGCGGGGCGCAGCAGGGCGGCTTGGGTGGGCTGCTTGGCAATCTGGGTGGGGTGCTGGGCGGCGCCGGGGCTGGCGGCCTGTTGAACGGCGGCCTTGGCGAACTATTCGAAAAATTCAACCAGAATGGTCAGGGTGAGACAGTTGAGTCGTGGATCAACAAGGGTCCAAATAAAGAGGTGTCGCCCCCGCAATTGAAGCAGGCGATCGGGCCCGAGGTTTTGGCCGCACTGGAGCAGCAGACCGGCCTCTCCCAGAAGGAGCTTCTCGCCCGGCTTTCGCGCGAACTTCCGGCCGCAGTTGACAAATATACCCCGGACGGCCGTCTACCGAATGCGTAACTCGTGATCGCAACCGTCTTCGTTAAAACTAACGGGAGATCGAAATGGGCATACTCTGGACCATCATCATCGGCTTTGTCGCCGGCGTAATTGCCAAGTTCATCATGCCGGGAGATAACGAACCGTCAGGTTTCATTCTCACCGCGATCCTGGGAATAGTGGGAGCGTTCGTGGCGACCTATCTCGGGCAAGCTCTTGGATGGTATGGTCCCGGCCAGGGCGCCGGCTTGATCGGCGCTGTCGTCGGAGCGATTATTGTGCTGGTTGTCTACGGGCTCGTCGCCGGTGGGCGTCGGCGGGCGGTGTAACAAGGGACCCCCGAGTTGTGCCTGAGAACTAAGCTGGCGCACCAATTTTGATGTCGCGCCGGAGTCCGGGCTTATTTTCATGAGGCGACGGCTCCCGCAGCGCAAGCGGGAGTCGTTTGAGCCGTCGATTACCTCGCTCCGCTGTTCTTCAATATTATATCGACCGCTCCGGAAAAACCCTCGTTCTCGTTCGACGTCGTGACATGCGTCGCCAATTTCTTGACGTCGTCGGTCGCGTTGCCCATCGCGATCGAGACACCGCTCTTTTTGAACATCGCCAGATCGTTCTGCATGTCGCCGATGGTGGCGACCGTGTCGGTTGAAATGCCCTGGCGTTTGGCCATCGCCTGCACGAATGTACCTTTGTCGCAGCCCGGTGGCGTGACGTCGAGATAATAGGTCTGCGAGCGGACCGCCGTTGCCTGCGCGCCCAATGCCTGCTGCATCACGACTTCGCAGCGTTGCAGCAGCGCCGCATCGGAGCTGGCGCCGACGATCTTGCAGGCGGCCGATAAGTATGGTGCGAAATCCCCGACAATGGTCGGATCGGCCCGGATGGCCAGTTTTTCATGCGGCACGTATTCGCCATCGCCGTTGCGGGTGAGCCACTGATCGTTGGTGAACAGCCAGATATCGACACCGAACTCGTTCAGCACATCGAGACTACGTTGCGCTGCGGTCGCAGGAATAAGATGCTGTTCGATCGGATTGAGCTGCGGATCGACGACTGAACTTCCGTTGAAAGGTCCGACCGGCAGCGTAATCGCGAGCGGCTCGATCAGAAATCGCATGCCGATGGTCGGACGGCTGGAGGTGATAGTGAAACCGATGCCGGCATCGTGCAGGCGCCGCACCGCGCCCCTGGCGCCGTCAGTCAAGGTCTTGTCTTTGGTCAGCAGCGTACCGTCGACATCAGAGACGACAAGGGCGATGCGGGTCATGAATGGTTCCTTCGAGGGGCATTTCTGTCAGCGGTACCAAGCCCCAGTTGGCGGACAATGTCATCGACGATGGCCTCGACTGAAGCGTCAATCGATACGGTCACCGGATTTTCGTCCACGTCCGGCGGCTCAAGCGTTTTGAACTGGCTGGCCAATAGCCCCGGCGGCATGAAATGCCCCTTCCGCAGGGAGAGCCTGCTCGCGATCAATTCCTCTGTACCCTTGAGATAGATGATGCGGACGTCATTCCGTTTGTGCACGAGAATGTCGCGGTAGGCGCGCTTCAGCGCGGAGCAGGCGATGACGGCATGTTCTCCGGCCTCGCAGACCCGGTCGATTTCATCGGCAATCGCTTGCAGCCAGGGCCAGCGATCCTCGTCGGTGAGGGGATGGCCGGCCTTCATCTTGGCGACATTGCTTGCGGGATGAAATCGGTCGCCATCCTCGAAAGTCCAGCTGAGCCGTTCGGCCAATTTATCCGCAATGGTGCTCTTGCCCGAGCCGGACACGCCCATCACGACCAGCGCGCACGGTATTTCGCCGATGTCATCGCTCACGAAAATTCTCCGGCAGCGCAGCCCTGTCCACAAGCCAAATCGTCTCGCCGATGGAACGCGCGCGGTGCGCAGGCAGGTTCTCGCCCGCCAGCACGCGCGTCAAGATCTTGCGCTTATCCGAGCCAGAGACCTCGAACAGCATTTCGTGGCAGGAGCCGAGCGCCGGCAAGGTCAGCGTCACTCGCGGCACGAACGGCTCGACATGCGCCTTGGGGACACCGACCACCCAGCGCTGGGTCTCTTCGATGGCCGGATAATCCGGAAATAGCGACGCGGTATGGCCATCGGGTCCGACGCCCATCAGCACGACGTCGAACAACGGCCGGGCAGGATCCAGCTCTTTTGCGCCGTAGAACGATTGCAATTCGCTTTCGTACCGGCGTGCGGCCTCCTGGGGATCGGCGGTGTCGGTCGGAATCGGATGGATGTTGGCAGCCGGCGCGAAGCGATCCAGAAAGATATGCCGCGCCATCGCCATGTTGTTGAGGGGATCGTCCGCAGGCAAAAAACGTTCATCGCCGATGAACCAGTGCACGTGGTCCCACGGGATTTGGCTTCGGTAGGCGTCGGTCGCGAGCAATTGGTAGAGTTGCTTCGGGCTGGATCCGCCGGTCAGGCAGATCGCAACACGTTCAGTTTTCGCGCCGATCCGAGCAATGACACGCTCAGCTGCAGCTTTTGCCAGAGCTTTGGCGTCCGAAACCACGATAATTTGACGATTCTCGCTCAGAGTCATCCTAACCGAGTTTCCGCCAGCTTCGGCCGTCGCGCGCCAGCAACGCATCCGCGTCGGTGGGACCTTCGCTGCCGGCTTTGTAACTTTGCAAGCCTTTGGCTCCCGCCTTCTTCCACGCGTCCAGGAAAGGCTGCACCGCCTGCCAGCCGGCTTCGACGCTGTCGGCGCGCTGAAACAGGATGTTGTCGCCGATCATGCAGTCGTAGATCAGCGTCTCATATCCGGTGCTCGGCTCCGCTTTGAAATAATCCTTGTATCTGAATTTCATCTCGACGCCGTCGATCGAAATCGTCGGCCCCGGCACTTTGGTATTGAACTGCAGCGTAATACCCTCGGTGGGTTCAATGCTGATGACGAGATAGTTCTGTGACAGGCGATCTACCGGAGTGCAGCGGAACATGGCGAACGGCGCCTGCTTGAACTTGATCGCGACTTCGGTGCGCTTGATCCCGAGCGCCTTGCCGGTGCGGAGATAAAAGGGAACGCCGGCCCAGCGCCAGTTGTCGATGGTCAGTTTCAGCGCCGCATAGGTTTCGGTGGTGCTGCCTGACTTGACGTCCTCGGTCTTGCAATAATCCACGATTTCGGTGTCGTCGATCTTGCCGCCCTGATACTGGCCGCGCACGGAATTCTGCAGCGCATCGGCCTCGCTCTGGGTCTGGATCGCTGCGAGTACGTCGGCCTTCTCCGAACGCACCGAATGTGCATCGAAACGGATTGGAGGCTCCATCGCGACCAGCGATAGCAGCTGGAACAGATGGTTCGGCACCATGTCGCGCAGCGCACCGGTTGAGTCATAGAAACTGCCGCGATGGCCGACACCGAGCTTTTCGTCGACGGTGATTTGTACATGATCGATGTGAGTACGGTTCCAGATCGGCTCGAACATGCCGTTGGCGAAGCGCAGTACCAGGATATTCTGGACTGTCTCCTTGCCGAGATAATGATCGATCCGATAAAGCTGATGTTCATCGACGATACTGAGCAATTCGCCGTTCAGGATTTTCGCGGAGGCAAGATCAGTCCCGAACGGTTTTTCGACTACCAGCCGCCGCCACGCGCCGTTTTCTTCCCTCAGCAAACCGGTGCGGCCGAGTTCACGGCTGATCGGCGCGAAAGCGTCGGGCGGCGTCGCCAGATAAAACAGGCGGTTGCCGCCGGTTGACCGGTTGGCTTCCAGCTTTTCGATTTGCTGCCGCATCTTATCGAACGAGGCCGGTTCCTCCGGATCGGCGGCAATGCAGGTGACGCATTCCAGCAGGCGTGTGGCGACCGCATCGTCCACCGGACGGGTGGCGAATTCACGCAGGCCTTTCATCAGGCTGTCGCGCAACGCGTCGTTCGACATGCCCTTGCGGGTGATGCCGACCACGCAGAATTTGTCGGGCAGCAGGTCGGTCGCCGCAAGGTTATAAAGGGCCGGGATGACCAGCCGATGCGCCAGATCGCCCGACACGCCGAAGATGACGAAGGAGCAGGAATCCGGTTTCTTTTGCGTCAATTGACCGTTCGTCATCGGCTTTTACGCCTTTGGCTTGACGATGTCGGGCGCGTTCTGCTGCACCGGACCCGGATGCTGTTGCGGCTCCTTATGGCCGCCAAATCCATCGCGCATCGCCGAAAGAACCTTTTCGGCGAAGGTGTGTTGCTTGCGGGAGCGAAAGCGCGCGAACAATGCTGCGGTCAGAACCTCGGCCGGCACTGCCTCGTCGATCGCGGCGTTGACGGTCCAGCGCCCTTCGCCGGAATCTTCCACAAATCCCGAATAGCTCTCGAGCGTGGGATTTTTGGCGAGTGCGGAGGCCGTGAGATCGAGCAGCCATGACGGAATCACGCTGCCGCGCCGCCAGACCTCGGCGATATCGGCAATCTCAAGATCGAAGCGATGCTCTGGAGGCAGGGCGTCGATATTGGCATTCTTCAAAATATCAAAGCCTTCGGCATAGGCCTGCATCAGGCCGTATTCGATGCCGTTGTGAACCATCTTGACGAAATGCCCGGCACCGACCGGACCGGCGTGAATGTAGCCTTGTTCGATACGGGGATCGCGCCCCTCGCGCCCACCGGTGCGCTCGATATCGCCAACGCCCGGAGCCAATGCCTTAAAGATCGGATCGAGGCGGTCGACCACCACCTTGTCGCCGCCGATCATCATGCAATAGCCGCGGTCGATGCCCCAGACGCCGCCGCTGGTACCGACGTCGAGATAATGGATGCCGCGCTCTTTCAGCGCCTTGCCGCGGCGCACGTCGTCCTGCCAAAAAGCGTTGCCGCCATCGATGATGACGTCGCCGGCTTGCATCAGCTTCGCCAACACATCGATCGTCGCCTCAGTGATCTTGCCCGCCGGAAGCATCACCCAGGCGGTTCGCGGCCGCTCCAGCTTGCTGACAAAATCTTCCAGGGCGCTGGCGCCGACCGCGCCGTCGGCCGCGATGGCGGTGACGGCTTTCGGGTCCTTGTCATAGACGACCGTAGAGTGTCCGTGCTTCATCAGCCGGCGGACGATATTGCCGCCCATCCGGCCAAGGCCGATCATGCCGAGTTGCATTTTTGAATACCCTTAATCTGTCTTGAGCATGATTTGATCCGAAAACCGGTATCCACTTTTCGGGATCATGCTCTAGTTCAATGCATCCGTGATCGCAGCATCGAGCGTTGCAAGCGCCGATCCCAGGCCGCCTTTGAGATGCACGCGCAAGGCGCGCCGGCCGCGATCGGTGAGTACGTCGAAATCGCCACGCGCCTGCGCCGCCTTGATCACGCCAAAACTCGCCTTTTGGCCCGGCACCGCCAAATCCTCGGCGTCGTCAGCGGTGATTTGCAGGAAAACGCCGCTGTCGGGACCACCCTTGTATGCCTGGCCCGTCGAATGCAGGAAGCGCGGGCCGAATTCGGCGCAGGTCGCGACATGTTTTTTGTCGCGCACGGCGAGCCGCATCTTTTGCAGGGCATCGATATAGACATCGTCGCGTTCGATATAGGCCAGCAATGCCACATAGTCGCCCGCGCCGGAGCGCGCAAAATGCGCCTTCAGCCAGGAGCCGAGGTCGCCATCGGCGCCCGCCCTGCGCAATGCCGCGGTTTTTCCGCAGGCAGTGAGCCGGTTTTTTCGAACGCCGCGGTCAACTGTCGGGTCTTGATCTTGGCGTCCTCGACGTCGGGCTGGTTGAACGGATTGATGCCGAGCACCGCACCGGCGACCGCGGTCGCGATCTCGAAGCGGAAAAATTCCTGGCCGATATGGTCGATCGATTTCATGACAATGCGCACCACCGGATGCCCAGCCTTTTCCAGTACGGCCAGCCTGTCATCATGCGCAGCGTCGTCTTCGCCTTCGGTGCGGATGTCGATGAAAAACCGATCGTTGCTGTACAGCGTCACGTCATCAAGCGGCTCGCCGTCGATCGGGATCAGGCCCTTGCCCTCCTTGCCGGTAGATTCCGCGATCAGCTGTTCGGCCCAGGCGCCGAAGTCGGCGATTTTCTTGGACGACAGGATAGTCACCTTGTCGCGGCCTTCCAGGCCGGCGAGGCCCATCGCGAGGCCGAGCTGCACGCCCGGATTCTCGTGCGGCGGCACGTCGGGTCCGCAGGAACGCACCATCGCCAGCGTGTGTTTCAATAGGGTACGAAGGTCGATGCCCGCGGCCGCAGCTGGCACCAAGCCAAATGGCGACAGCACGGAGTAACGTCCGCCGATGGTGGGGTCGCCATGGAAGGTGCGGGCGAAGCCTTGCTTGGTCGCAACCTTTTCCAGCGACGAGCCGGGATCGGTCACCGCGATAAAACGGTGCCCGGCCTTGGCGGCGCCGATGGTTTTCGAAACGCGATCGAAGAAATAGTCCTTCATCACGTTCGGTTCGGTGGTGCCGCCGGATTTGCTGGAGACGATGAACAGGGTTCTTGCAAGATCGACCTTGGCTTCCATCGCGCGCACCTGCGCAGGATCGGTGGAATCAAGCACGTGGAGTTTCGGAAAACCCGGTTTCGTCGGGAATGTCTCCGCCAGCACTTCCGGGCCCAGGCTTGATCCGCCCATCCCGAGCACCACGGCATCGCTAAAATTCTGCCCCTTTACGCGCTGGGCAAAATCCTCGTAATCGGCGATATCTGCGACGGCCGGGCTTTTCAGCCAGCCCAGCCATTTGTCTTCGTCGTCACCCGTCCAGACCGATTTGTCTTTTTGCCAGAGTCGACGAATCTTGGCGGATGCCCGCCAATCTTCGCTGCTCTTTTCAACCGTTTTGCCGAGCTGGGTGCCCAGCGACAGTTGCTGCCGATCGATAGCGGCGCCGAGTACGGTCGCGCGCTTGTAGGCGACCGCCCCGTAAAGCTTGTCGGCGGCGTCGGCAAACAGTTTGACGCCGTCCTTGACCAGATCGGCCGTGATCGCATCGAGCGAGATGCCGGATTTCTCAAGCTCTTCAAGCACGCGCCGCGCATCCTCGATATTTTCCTCAAGGCTGTCGCGCGGCTTGCCATGATCGCGGAACGCGTCGAGCGTCGCCGGCGGCACGGTGTTGACAGTGTTGGGGCCGATCAGCTCTTCGACATAGAGCACGTCGCTATAATCTTTGTTTTTTGTACCGGTCGAGGCCCACAGCAAACGCTGCGGCTTGGCGCCTTTGGCCGCGAGCTTGTCCCAGCGCGTTCCGGAAAACAGGCGCTTGTAATCCTGATAAGCGAGCTTGGCGTTGGCGATCGCGATCTTGCCTTTCAGAGCGGACAGACGCTCTTTCTCGGTGGGGTCGTTAGCCCTCGCGATCTTTTCATCGAGCTGCTTGTCGACCGCGCTGTCGATGCGGCTGACGAAGAAGCTGGCGACGCTGGCGACATGGGAGGGATCGCCGCCTTTCGCGACATATTTTTCCAGTCCGGCAAGATAGGCTTCCGCGACCTGCACATAGACCTTCTGCGAGAACAGCAGCGTGATGTTGATGCTGATACCCTCGCCAATCAAATGCTGGATCGCGGGCAGGCCTTCGGGCGTCGCCGGCACCTTCACCATCAGATTCTTGCGCCCGACGACCTTCCAGAGACGCCTGGCTTCCACGGTGGTGCCCTTGGTGTCCATCGCCAGATACGGCGACACTTCAAGGCTGACAAAACCGTCCTCGCCGTTGAGCCGATCGTAGACCGGGCGCAGCACGTCGGCCGCGTTCTGAATGTCCTCGACCGCAAGTTCCTCGAACAGGTCGGCGATAGGGCGGTCGCCCGTTCTCACCGCCTGGCCGATCGCGCCGTCATATTCGTCTGAACTGCCGATCGCCTTCTCGAAGATCGACGGATTCGACGTGACGCCTTTGACGCCGTCGGTATCGATCAGCTTTTTCAGATCGCCCTTGGCGACGAAGCCGCGGGCCAGGAAATCCAGCCAGATCGCCTGGCCGTGGTTTTCAAGTGCTTTGACGGGATTCATGATGCCTTGTTCTGTTCGAGCTGGGCCATTATGGGTTCCAGCACTTTTTCTGGCGGGAAGCCGAATTGTCAACAAGTGGTTGGGGAAGTGCTGACGAGCGGAATATGCGTATCCCGATCGGATAATGCTATTCACAACATATCGATCCCGCGGGATCGGCTATTCGGCTGATATCTCGGCGCAATTTTGTGGCCGCAGCAAGATGCCCATCTCAGGGCCGCAGATAGAGGTATCCCTGCGACTGCAGTTCCGCGATCCGGACCACGCCGCCCTTGTCGGCGCTGATGAAACCCGGCAACAGATCTTCCAACGCAACATTCTGCGATTTCATGGTGTTGCCGCATGCGGCGAGTTCAAGGCCCGCCTTGAAAAATTGACCGACGCGCCGCGGGTCGATTCGATATTTAGTCGCGGCAGGAGGCGGGGACGTTCAATGATCGCCCCCTTTGCCCTTAGCGTCGGGAAAAGCTGCCGTTGAATCGCGCCTGGGATTGCATGGCAGATCCATGAAACTGTGTTGGTCCAAAGCGGTTGTTGCCACCAGAATTCATGATGCCTCGCTCCGGCCGGGCCCCTAGCGGCCTATTGACGTTGTACCGCGATATGCCCGCGGGCTGCTGATTGGTGCGAATTTGCGAGAGCGTTTTCGCAGGCCGACCGTCAATACGGGTTACTCCTCCATTAAGCTTCGAGTTCTGCTGCACACCTACCTTGTTCAGACCTCCGCCCGGCAGATTGATGATCTTGCCGAGAACGGCATTCTTGTTCCCGGAAGACGCCTTGGTGCCGGGCGATTGCAACGTGACGATCTGGCCGCCCTTGCCGAGCTTATCCGCGCCTAGTTTGCCGGCAGCCGAGTTGCCAAGTCCACCTTGCAGCACATTACCGTGTTGCGAAGTTGCGTGGCCCTGCGACAAGCCCTGTGCGCCAAGCTTGGGCACAAGGTTGTCCTTCGACATGCCGAGACCACCGAGCTTGATCGAGGGCGGCGCGAGGATCTGCGTCGGCTGCGAAAGCGAAACCATTTTCGGCTGTGCCTGCAACTTCAATGCACTCTGCGCATAGGGACTGTTCGAGAATTTATCATAGAACGATTTATACTCGACGGGAGAATTCACGAGCACCGCATGATGCCATGCCTTCGCCTGCACGAGGCTGCCGAGCAGAACGCGAATCCGGTCGCAGAGCGGGTCGTAGGGGTAAAGCCGGATGAATTCCTGATAGTTCTCGACGGAATTTTCAGTCAACACGTAGTCATAGGCTTGGCGTGCGGCACGCGACGGAAGATCAGCGGCGGCATAGGCGGTTTTCACCTGCGCCGGCGGTCTTGTTGCTGCAACCGCGGTATCGCCGAAGAAATAGAAATCGCCTGTCAACGACGAGCTTTCCCAAGGGGTCTGCCGCCCATCGGTTGAATTGTTCACGTCAAGGCGAATACGCTTGAACAATTGCTCAACCGGCAGGTTCTTCTCATGCGCCAACCGCAGGAACGCAGCGGCGTACGGACTATGGTCGCCGACGCCGTCGAACGCTTCCGTACCTGGTGCGGTTGAATAAGCTACAATCGAACCGTTCGGCGCATCGACGATCGCGAGTCCGCGTCCCGCATCGTTAAGAGAGGGGAACGGATTATTTCGGCAGGCATCGAGGATAACGATCCGCATGCGGCTCGGGATCGCCTCCAGCGTCGCCATCAGGTCGACGAGGCGAACCGAACCATTGACGAGATCTGGCTCGGAAGAAATCCTTGCGTCAACCGGAACGAGATAATTTTCGCCCGCGAGCTGTACGCCGTGACCGGCATAATACACCATCGCCACTGTGTTCGGGCCGCGGCCTGCAATCTTGGCGGAGAAATCCTGAATGACCTGGATCATTTGGTTGTGATTGAGATCCGTGGCCGAGATAACCTCGAAGCCCGCGGCATTGAGGAGTTGGCCTACGTCCTTCGCATCGTTGGCGGGATTTGGGAGCCGGACAACATTTTGGTAGCTGGAATTGCCGATGACCAGCGCGACACGCTGTTCCGGAGCTGCCAAGCCCACGGGACCGCTTGCGTTAGCCGGCCTCTCCACCGCTTGCGCTGATTTTGGAACCGTCGGCTGCGATTGTGTCGACTGATCCACGGACGCGGTACCGGTTGCCGCGCTCTGGGTATGAGCCGAGCTCGTCGGCCCAATCGCCAGCAGACTGGCAAGACAAACGCCCAATAAAGTACTCTTGAAAAGGCTCATAACGTTCTCCCACAACAAATCTCGGCGTGAGTTTGGTCGCAGGCACGCTAATGGCGGTTCATGCAGACGTATGTGATCTGGGTCACGACTAGTTTTGTCGCATCCCTTAAGGCGGCTCTTGAGGATTCAGCACTGAGATTGGTCGGGCCCCACTGCGGGCCAGTGGATTTTCGCTTATGACTGGTCTTGGCGCGACCGCCACAGGCAAAGCGGTCGTGCGCCTAGACTAGCGCAGGCTGGCGTTGATCTTGTCTAATGCGGCGGAGCCGGGGCACAGTGCTTTCTCACCTAACTGGTTGAGCGGCGTGTCGACCGTGTCGAGATGGGTGTGCAGGTCTTCCGATTCCGGATCGACATACAACAGGCCGGTGACGATCTGGCCCTTGGCGGCGTGCCTTTGCAGGAATGACATCGCCGCGACGCGATCATGCGGGTCATAGTCCGCATCGATCTTGCGCAGCGCTAATCTGGTGCCATCGTGTTGCTCGACCTCCTGCACCGTGCCCGGCGCATAATCGACGGTGATCGGGTCGCGGCCGGTGATCACGTCAAGCCGGTTCACGGCATCGTTGTGCTCGCGCACATAGTCGAAGCTCTTGGTCGAGCCAGCGTGGTTATTGAAGGCGACGCAGGGGCTGATCACGTCGATGAACGCCGCGCCTTTGTGCTGGATGGCGGCCGCGATCAGGGGCACCAGCTGGGTCTTGTCGCCGGAAAAGCTCCGCGCCACGAAGCTCGCGCCAAGCTGAAGCGCGATCGCCACCAGGTCAATGGCGTTGTCGTTGTTCATCAGGCCGCGCTTGTTCTTCGAGCCGCGGTCGGCGGTGGCCGAGAACTGCCCCTTGGTGAGGCCGTAAACGCCATTGTTCTCGACGATATAAGTCATGTTGACGCCGCGCCGGATCGAGTGCGCGAACTGGCCGAAGCCGATCGAGGCCGAGTCGCCGTCGCCGGAGACGCCGAGATAGATGA
>Ga0193743_1001362_pt1 | contig 18211 bp, 23 predicted proteins | sample L2c2metaG_FD_143038 | JGI IMG/M metagenome (GOLD analysis project Ga0193743, IMG submission 143038) | Soil microbial communities from a riparian zone of the East river system, Colorado, United States - L2c2 | ecosystem: Environmental > Terrestrial > Soil > Riparian zone | place: USA: East River...
TTGGTTGGGGCCTGACCCTTGACGACTGCCTCCGTCACCGCCACCAGAACGGGATTGTTGCAGCCGGAAATGCCCCCGTCCCAATACCGCCCGTCACGATCCGGAAATCTCGCGGGCGCATCGAAATAATTCACCGGCGCGTTCGTGGACGCATGGATTGCCTCAGCTAATGTGATCTTTGATGCGTCTTCGTGTCCCCATTCCGGCCCGGTTGCTGCTGCGGACCGAAAGAATGTTGCTTGATTGCGATCGTAGTCAAAGCTAGTAATTAGGATGTGCAGATCTTCGGACGCGCCTGGACGACGAATACCCGCAACAGCATCTAATAGGGACAGATTGCCCCGCTGGGGCAGAACCTTCTGAAGAGCGGGAAGTTTGTTTTTTTCGCTGTACTTTGGGCCGAGTCCAGCAATAGCATGCAGGGCCCGATGCTCAATCGAGTCTGTTTGGGAAAAGATGGCCTTTCTCTGCGCTTTATCGTTGAAAAAAGCAAGAATCTTGCTGAGGCTGAAATTCTCAACGAGGCATCCCAAGACAATACTTCCACCAGAGTTCGCGGCGACCAGGTGGAAATCCTGTATGACATCTCGACCTAGTTTGTCCGGGCCATATAGCTCAATCAGTGCCTTGACCTGAATCAAGGCCCAGCTGCCGCCGCCGTCAAGCGAAAGAATGCGATAACGATCCATGATTTAACCTCACTGCGTTGATGCACGACCGGCCCGATAATAAGATTTCGCTGCATTGATAGTCATATGGCGATTCGTGCAACTGGGGAAGATCGACCATGAGCCGGCAGTCTGAACGTCAATGTATGATTCACAAAGGTCAAGACACGGAATTTCGAGAGTTATTCCACGACACGAGTTTGTCAGAAATGAGAGCCGGTGATTTTTAGCGGAGCCGGCACCGTATCTCGAACACGATGTCGGCCCGAAAACTCGAAATATTTGACCGGAGTGCTCGTTCGTTCATTCGACTTACGCTGACAGCAGACACGCCGGTAGCCTCAGATCAGTGGTGCGATTCAGTTTTCGCGGATTGTCAGACTGCCAATTGAGGATGGCGCCTCGATCCCATCTCGGCTGCTTTAACCACGCACTGCTAGACCCAACACTTTCTGCCTTGCGGATAATTCGTTGACCGGTCGTAGTGTACTTCTTATGAACTTCCGATCCAGCGGAGAGCGGAAAGGCTCGGCATGAATAGGTATTCGCCACCGCGCATAATATTGAACGTGTGAATGGAGTTAATCCGTCGCCGGACCAGCTTCTTGGGGATGGTGAAAATGCCATCTCGTTCGTGCACTCCTATAATTGGATCGCGTTCTTGACCAAGCGAGATAAAGTTGCCGCGATTGATCCGTTCACTTCGTAGAAACTTCACGCTCTCCGGCGCATGTACGCTCAGGAATATAAAAAAGGTCCGCGCTCCGGCTGTTCGGGACCTTCGTCGAAAAGGTTAGGATCGTACGGCGCGCCATAAGTCGTGCTGCGCCGTACAATACGATGGAGTTTCACATCCGTCAGTACGCCAAGTTTACCGTCCCGTGGATTCATTCGACGCATATGCGCTCCAAGCGGCACCGCCAAACCGTCTTGGTTTTTCATAGGTAAAGTCGTTGTTACGTTTGGGATCTGCTTCCAGCTCCGGATTGTCTTGCTTAGGTGCGAGTGTCAGTGGAGCACCGCTTCGCCGACGGCCGACAGCTTTGCCGCCAGTAACTCTCGTGCTTCATCCGTGTCCGCTTCATCACGGAGAAATCGGTTGAAGGCGCCAACCTGAGAGCGGTACTTTCGCAGAACAACATACTTGCCATTTTTTCCCAGGACTAGAGGTTGCGGGATTGCGTCTATTTCTTCACTTTCACGAGGGTAACCGAGAATGAATTCGTCCGGCTCAATCGCATCGCCTTGACCGGGGAAGCATTCGACCCCGCTTCCCTTAATCGCCGGATTGGAAATGCTGTCCTTGTAGCCGAAGGGGTTGCGGTCGCCCGGTTGTGCACCGAAGTTGTATCGACCCAGCAAGGTGAGTCCGTTTGCTTGATTGAACTCGTTCTGAGCAGTTTCCAGAGCCGCACGCCATTGCGCTTCGCTGTCGCTAAAGATGGAAAGCGCAATATGGACTCTCCAGTGCCGAACGGCTTCTCCCAGTTTTCTGGAGCATTTGGCCCTACATCTTGTAGTCTATCCGCGCGTGCGGCCATCCCTCACGAAGGGGTGTGGAAAAGCTCTTCAGGGAGTCATCCGGCAAGCCCAAGGCTTGCAGGCCGGGATAGCTGAGTGCGACTGCGATCCATGCGTTTTCCTGACTCTCGGAGCCCGCGGCGGAGCTTACATGCGGTGTAAGCCGGCGCAGGAACTCACGCCCACCGGCAGCATCGTCGATCCGTACTATAACGTGCGCGCCAAAATACGGTTCAGGACGGTTGCGAAGAATGGTAGCCTGAATGTCCTCCAATTCAAGCTTCACCTGTCCATGAAAAATGACTGTAATTTTATTGATGGTGGACATGGTTATCTTTCCGAAATCTTATCGAGGAACGTATTGAGCTCCCGATCCACCTTCACTAAGCGGCGGACGTCAGCAACGGTGACATGCGGATTCGCAACGTACCATGCAGCGGAAGTGATCTGGTGCGATGCGATATAGTCCTTCACCCCGGGGTCCTTGATGCCCGGCCAGCCGTCAACCGAACTAAAGAGCAAATCCATCAGATCTGGAATTTTGGTCGCGAAGTCGTCGATGTATAAATCCCAGTCCCCGTCATATCTCGTGGCAAATAGGAGGCGCTTATCATTTTCCAGAAAGACGAAACGCATGTCATGCAGCGTGCCGACCTTCTGTGCTCCGGAAAAATTACCTTTTACCAGCCCGAAGATACGGCGTAGTCGATCTGCGCCGCCTGGCACCATGTTTACGATGACCGTCAATTCGGAGACTGTTCCCGACTGCTTTCCAACGCGGCCTGCGCTACCGTCATTGCCATCAAGGTCGGGATCCTTGTGCTGCATCATCTGTTCTAGAGCAAGCTTCAGAAGTTCTGGCGCATCGCCAAAGTCTCCTGCACCTTACGCTTAATTTCATCAATACGGCTATCCTGGGTTACTCGCGAACTATTGTCTGCCATCTTGTCACTCCTAGAATCTGGTCGTTGTTGGCGCTTGTTCCAATGCGGCGATTTCAGGAAACTTTTGCTAGTCAACACGTGGCCATGCATTCAGGTTCTAATCCACTTCCGTTTCGAGGCCGTACTTGTAAAAATGATGTAATGCTCTGGCGCTCACGTTTATTTTCCAAGTATTTGAACTCTAATAAGTTTTATAGGCGGAATGCAAAACCGACGCTAGCTTAGAGAACACGCGAGCTAGCGATCTATTCCGCTGCTCCGAAAACCTACGTTGAGAGCTACGCACAGCAGAACTGCCAGCAGTGGCGAGATAGCGAAGCGCGTTGAGGAAACCCTTCTGTTTCGAGGCTGTGCCAACTTCGGTGAAATTCACTTCGTCGATCGCGAGGATGCTGATCTCGATTTTGGACAACGCGTCCAAAACGAGCGCGAGCTTTTCCTACGCAGGGGCGCCGGGCCGGAATTTCTTGCATAGCTTAAACAGGATGGCACTGTACAACCGCGATTGTTCGGGAATGGCAGGTCAATGGACATAGAAGACTGGCGCCACGATTGTTCCGTGGCTCGTCTCGCTGCCCTGGTGCAACGATAAGAAGTACTTCATGAGGCACGTCTTTCCGTTATTCGTCTGCGCCGAGATCGCCAGGTTCGGCAGGCGGTCGCACTTGGGATGATTTAACAGATCTTCGAGTTGCTGCAGAATCCTGTTGGCTTGCGAGTAGGGTACCGGAGGAGAAAGAGGCCTCTCACCAGTTCCGTATGGGAGACACGGGAACTGGTAAGACCAACCTTATCTATCAGGATCTGCTCGAAGCGGAAGCAAATGGCACTTGCTGCGTTGTAAATGATGCGAAAGGCGGCGAGATCATCGCACGATTTTTTAACCCAGTGCGTGGCGATGTGATCTTCAATCAGTGGACGGTGAGCCTGGGCGCTTATTTGTTGGCGCAAATTTCCTGAGTGCGACACAGAGAAGCTGGGCTCGTGGATCGCGAACTACCCGGAGATTGAGCGCCGCGTTCAAGGAACGATTTAACAGTACACGTTGCCGGCGAATAGCCCGCAGCAGCGCGCCGGCGTGCTAGGAACTCTTGCTCTCGCGGGCGATCCTCTGTGGATGATGCCTACTGTTGCGGAGGGCCGCAGCGAATTCTGCATTCGCGAACGGACGCGCGACCCGAAAGGCTGGGTGTTCATTTCGTCCGATTCCGATACCCGCGATGCACTCCGGCCCTTGATCTCCATGTGGATGGATCTGTTCATTCTGGGGCTGCTGGCGAGCGACACGAGCAAACGAACCAAGCTTGTCTACGACGAATTCCACACGCTGCAAACGCTGACGCGCCTGCATGACGGCATCACGATGCTGCGTTCTGCGGGCCACCAAATTATCGCCAGCATTCAAAACAGGAGCAGCTCAAGCACCTGTATGGCGATCAGACGTGCACTATCCTCAGCCAGGCGTACACGAAATGGATTTTCGCCACCAGCGACCCAGACTCAGCCGACATTCTGGAGCGCATCGGCGGCAAACGGAAGTTGCTGAGGTGGAGCAAACACACAGCCACGGTACGACGTTCTACGAGCGGGATCGCAACAGCTCCCGCATTGTGGAGGTTGTGGAACCGTCCATCAGCGCAACCCAGATTAAGGGTATGAGTGATCTGCACGCCTATTTTGTTCAGCGCGGATTCAAGAACAACCGCATGGTGATCGTGCCGGTTGAGATTCCGTTTATCAAGTTGCGGGAGAAGCATCCGGCGTTCGTGAGGCGCATGATTCCCCAGCGCGACTTTCACCTTCCTCCAGATGTAGCAGAAGTGGTTCGCCGGAAGCCACCAGTGCTCCCCGATGATGCTTCTAGGCTTGTGAGCTTTAGTTCAACCAATGCTGACGATTAAAGGCGATGGCAGGCGGCGAGAGCTATGCCAGGAACCATTTGAGTAATAACGACTACTACGCCGTGGGCGAAACGATCACAGGCGAGTGGATCGGCCGCGGCGCTCAACTGCTCGGGCTTGAGGGGGCTGTGAGCATGGATCAATTCGACGCTATCCGGCAAGGAAATGATCCTGCTACCGGCGAATTCCTGCGGCAGCGGCAGAGCGCGGATCGCATTCGTGAGAAAGAGGTCGACGGAAAAATCGTCATTGAGAAATCAACTGCGCGAAACCTCTATGACTTCACACTTCCGCTCCGAAAGCGGTTTCCGTACAAGCTCTGGAGGATCCGCGCCTTGCGGCTCACCAGACAGCGGTAACCGAAACCGCACAGTAGATGGAGCGCCTGGCGGGCGCGCGCATTCGAAAGGACGGCGCGATGGATACGCGAAACACTTCAAATATGGTCATCGCTCGTTATGAGCATGACAGCAGCCGCGAACTCGATCCACAACTGCATACTCATCTTGTCGCTGGCAACCTCACCTATGACGGCGTGGGAAACAAATGGAAAGCGCTGGCCTCTTACGACATCTATCAGCAGCGCGAATATCTGGCCGAGGTTTACCGCAACGCTTTGGCGCGGGAAGTCACAAACCTGGGGTATGAAGTTGAAGATTACTTAGACACGGCAAAGATAACGGTTTTGGTATCGCGGGCATCAAGGCGGCCACGATCGAGAAGTGCAGCCAGCGGAGCGCGCAGCGCGACCAAGCTATCGCGGAATTTCTCAGGGAAAACGGACGGTTGCCGTCGAATGATGAAACCGCACTCCTCGTGCGGGATAGCCGGCCGGAGAAATTGACCCAGATCAGTACGGCAGATGTGAAGGCCGGCCAACCCGCGCGCATGGATGCAGAAGAAGCAGAGACTGTAAAGCGACTGCGCCAGGTAGCAATGGAACGAGGTTCCGTTCGTGCGCCGGCGGCCGCCGCACCGTCCCTCGCGCTTGAGCATACTTATGAGCGCGTGTCTGTTGCCAAAGATTACGAGTTGCAGACAGCGGCCCTGCGCCACGGCCGAGGCCGGGTAGAACTGCCTGAACTGAAGGCGGGATTAGAGGCGGAAGTTGCCAGCGGTGCGATGCTGAGAGCCCGCGGGGAAGTCACCACAAAAGTGAGCCTGGAACGTGAGCGTCAGATGGTAAGAGCCATCAATGAAGGCGTCGGCCAGTATCAGAAGTTGGGCTGGGGGCGTGAATTTATCGTCTCGGGCAGCCTGAATGTCGAACAGAAGAGGGTTGTCCGTGCCGTACTCGATTCGCAGGATCTGGCTGTGAATCTACAAGGCGCGGCGGGAACGGGCAAAACGGCCACGTTGCGGGAAATACACCGCGGCCTGGCTGAATCACGGAGAAGCGCCGTCGCCGTGGCTCCGACCGCGAGCGCGATGGAAGAACTGCAGAAAGTTGGTTTCCCACAGCGCATGACCATCGCGCGGCTGCTGGCGGATTCGAAACAGCAGCACGAACTGAAGGGGCAAGTACTCATCGTGGATGAGGCCGGCATGGTCTCCAGTCAGGGATATGCGTGAACTCCCTCGCTTGGCTAAAGCCCACAATGCGCGGGTCGCGTTCAGCGGCGATACGGCCCAAATCAAGAGCGTTCCGGAAGGAGACGCGCTGCGCGTTCTGGAACAAGAATCGAACTTGAAGAGCGTTTCGCTCGTGAATGTGCAGCGGCAGAAAGCTAACGCCCAGCACAAAGCGGCGGTCGAAACCCTGCGAGTTCGGCCGGCCGAGGGGGTTGCCAGGCCCGAAGCCCTGAGCGCGATCCGCGAAGTCGATTGGCGACTGCGTTGACAGCTTCGTCGGCAAAACACCGTATCGGCAAGGCCCATTCCCAGTGGTGAGCATGCCCAATTAAAAGCAACGTTTTCTGCCTTACCAAGTCATGGGGTAAATTATTCCGTTATGCGATCAGCGTAATTATCTGATTCTTTCACCCCGAGCCCACGCAATCGAATTTCCGAGAAAGACAGTACCCGAAGAGCCGAGCGTAAGAAAGGAGCATCTTCCGGTTTAGATTACGCATACTAATTGGTGACCGGCTTAGCAACCGATTAGGGTTTCGAGCAGGCGCCTCTTTGCGCGTCGGCAAACCGTTGCGCGTTGGGTGTATGATTAAGTCCACTATCGATCCGCCCCTTGGTTGTCTCGGGTCGCTCTGAGGCGCTGACCCGGATCGATTGCGTCATTGGCTCGTCTATGAGGAGGTGACCATGAATGGTGCGCGAAAATCCGTTCGTCTCTTTGGTGAAAATCTAGACGGGGGCATGCACATTTGTACATTCTTTCATACGTCGGCCGAGAAGTATCGTGTGCTGATGCCCTTCATCCGCGAAGGAATGGAACAGGGGGATAGGGCCTTTCACGTTGTCAATCCTTCGTTTCGCAGTGAGCACGCCCAGCGCATAGCTGAAGCTGGAATCGACTCCGTGCGAGCGGAGCTCGATGGGCAACTGAAGATCGTCGGGTGGGACGAGGCACATCTGCGCGGTGGCAGTTTCAACCAGAGCGCAATGCTCTCGCTATTGCCCGTACTTCTAAATGATGGGAGAACTCGAGGCTTTCCGGTGACACGCTTCATCGCGGATATGGAGTGGGTACTGAACGACCCGGGCGCACTAGGTCGCCTGCTCGAATACGAGTGCCGTGCGAATCTCGCCTTACCCAAAGCTGGGGATATCGTGCTTTGCGCCTACGAACTCGACAAGTTCGGCGCTGCGATTGTCATCGATGCCCTGCGGACACATCCCATTGTGCTCATCGGCGGAATCGTCCAGCGCAATCCTTTTTATGTTCCGCCGGAGGAATTGTTGAAAGAACTGAGCCAAGGAACATCCGGCGAAACCGGATGGACCGCCTCAGCCTGAAACACTGGCGCTGGGTACTTCTGTGATCCAAGAGTGTTCCGTACACGAGGCGCATTCGGAGGAGCAGTGGTTGAGGCGATGCCTTCGCGATCTAATAGCGTTCACATCCCTTCCGCTGCTATGGAAGGACAAAAGCCCTCGCGAGATCGCCGATGATCTCGCCGCGGTGCTCGAGTCCACGCTGGGCTCGGAATTCGTACTTGTTCGAATTACGGGCCCGTTCGCGGAAGAACCAATAGACGCCGCGCGTGCAGCCAGGCGATATCCGGGGATTGACGCGTGCGAGATTTCACAGCGCGTGGCGCCATTCCTGGATCTGGAATGTGAAGAGCAAGCGATTGCCGTGCCTAATCCCATTGGACCTGGCGAACTGCAAATTTCAATGAGCCCAGTGGGGTTCCTGAAAGAGTACGGGGTTGTGCTCGTTGGTGGATCACGCACGCACGGCTTCCCTACGACGAAGGACAGGTTGCTAATGAATGTCGCAAGCAACCAAGCGGCGGCATTACTGGAAACCGTTGCTCTCCGGATGCGCGAGCGGGAACTCCAGGCAAAAGCGGAATCTCAGGAACGTCTCTTGGAGACTGTCCTCAAGCAGTTGCCTTGCGGAGTCATCATCGCAAAGCCCTCCAGCGAGATTCTTCTTACAAATTCGCAAGCGATCGAGCTGTTTAAGCAGTCGACAAGCCGAGTGGGCGGCCGAACCTTGCTCGATTCCCCGGATGGGAGCTTCCGCGCCGACAGCCGTCCCAACGAGCCGAAACAATGGCTTCTTGCTCGCGCCGTGCTTAACGGAGAAGCGGTCAAAGACGATGAGTTCGAGCATGTTCTCTCCGATGGTGAACGCCGTCACATTGTGGCGAACTCTGCTCCGGTCCGCAATGATCGAGGAGAGATAATTGCTGGCGTTGTGGCGTTACAAGATGTCACCGAACTTCGGGAGACGCAGCAGAGATTGCTCCTCAAGAGTGAAGAAAAATATCGCGATTTAATCGACCTTTCTCCCGATGCTATTTTTATCGTGGATAGCGAGGGCAACTATGTCTCCGCAAATCCCGCAGGCCTGGAACTGCTGAAGTGCACAGCTTTGGAACTCACAGGCATGCCAGTTAGCCATACTTATTTGCCAGAGGAGCGTGGCGCATTCCGGTCCAAGCTGGAGGAAATAAAGACTGGAACCGTTGTGCGATTCGACCGGACATTTCTGCGCACCGATGGCACTATTCTGCCGGTCGAGGTTTCAGCTTCTCCGATGCGAGATGGCTATTTCCAAATCGTAGTGAGAGATATCAGCGAACGCAAACGGAGCGAGGCGGCGCTTGCGAAGGCGTTCAAAGAAATTCAAACTCTGAAGGATCAACTTCAGACCGAGAACATCGCGCTGCGGGAAGAGATCGATAAGGCATCAATGTTCGAGGAGATCGTCGGAGCTTCGGCCGTCCTGCAAGCCGTGCTTTCTCGTCTATCCAAAGTCGCCCCCACTGACTCCAGCGTTCTGGTCACCGGTGAGACCGGGACGGGCAAGGAGCTTATTGCCCGCGCCATTCATAGGCATTCCCGGCGCTCTTCACGAGCATTTGTCACTGTGAACTGTGCTGCGATCCCGCGCGACTTAATCGGCTCAGAATTGTTCGGGCATGAGAAGGGCGCCTTCACCGGGGCAGTTCAGCGACGTTTAGGGCGCTTTGAGTTGGCCGAAGGCGGCACCATCTTTCTCGATGAGATCGGCGAACTTCCTGCCGAGACTCAGATCGCTCTGTTGCGCGTTCTGCAGGAACACGAATTTGAGCGTATCGGTGGAACTGGAGCGATCCGAACTGATGTTCGGCTGATTGCTGCCACTAACCGTGACTTGCAGGCTGCGATTTCTGCGGGCACTTTTCGTAGCGACCTCTTTTACCGGCTTAATGTTTTTCCGATTGAGATTCCTTCTTTGCGGGAACGAGCAGAAGACATTCCCCTGCTGGTGGAGTACTTCATCGATCGTTACGCAAGGAAAGCAGGAAGGAGTATAAGGAGGGTAAATAAAAAGAGCCTGGATCTGCTTCAGGCGTACCCCTGGCCAGGTAACATCCGCGAATTGCAGAACGTGATTGAGCGGTCTTTGATTGTAAGCTCTGGTGATGTTTTCTCGGTCGATGAATCCTGGCTTTCCAAAGAATCGTCTCAACCGGCATCTCGGGTTCAAGCGCACCAGCCTTTTGAAGGCGAACTGCGTGCTGAGCGGGAAATTATCGAGGCCGCGCTGGCCGAGAGCAGAGGTCGGGTCTCCGGGCCTTCAGGGGCGGCGGCCAAGCTTGGAATTCCGCCAACCACGCTTGACTCCAAGATTAAAGCGCTAAAGATCCGCAAGAGCCCATACAAATTCAGGTAAAGCTTGCTTCTCAAATCACGGAAATCACGAAAATCACGGAATTTACGGAATTTACGGAATTTACGAATACCAAGCTGTGGACGGATCTTGAGCTGTGATCGGCAAAGCCATTTCTTATCGAACGAGCTCTCACTTTGTGCCGCTGAGAAGCTGAGAAACCCGATGATCTAACGGAAAACGTCGCATCGGATACCGATGTCCGACTCGAACCCGCATTTTCGGTTGTTTGCCGGGGGGAGCCGCATAGCTAGTCCGCCGTAATCTCAGGGCCACAACCCGCGGAGACTTGCGTGCTTGGCATTCTAGCGGCGGCAATCGCCTCTGGTATGACAATGACCTCACCTACACCCACGCGCGACGGAACCGGCACGGGCGAAGCCGCATTGATTCGTAAGATCGTTGGCGGCCGACGAGATCTCTTCGGAGACTTGATCGCTCCGTACCTCACCCCGTTATCACGCATAGTCCGGGCAACAATCGGCGGTCACCCAGAGGTCGAGGACATCGTCCAGCAGACTGCGCTCAAGGCATTTACCCATCTCGCACAGTTTCGGTTCGAAGCCGCTTTCAGCACATGGTTGATTCAAATTGCAATCAATGAGGCCCGGCAGTGGCGGCGAAAATACGCGTCTTCGCGGTTCTTGGAGTTTGCGGCTCCCACGCTGTCTGAACTGCCTATTGCCGATCAAAGGCATTCGCCGTTGATCGAATACCAGAGAAGCGAGACCGGTGTTCAAGTACGAGCCGCTCTCGCGCACCTGCCGGAGAAATATCGAATTGTCATCTTCCTACGGGAACTCGAAGAGCTCAGCATTTCTGAAGTGGCCGCGAGATTGGGCTTGACTATTCCGACAGTAAAGAACCGTCACAGGCGCGCGCGCCAGAAGGTTGCAGGATTCCTTGAACGATCAAGAAACTTTCGGTTGCGGACTCGCGCGCACTGATGATCGTTCTAAGCTGCAGGGCACTGCGATCGCTAAGCGCCACCGAACCGCTATGGGGACGAGCTAACACATAACGAAAGCGACGAAGGGTGAGTGAGGATACTTAACGTGCTGACGAAGACGGAACAACAAGAGACGACAGAGACGCTGGACAAGTCTGAAGTTCAGGTGCACGTCACCAAGGACCGAGCGGGCGTCTGGCGATTAAGAAACAGGTGCGTGTGTACAACCAGGACGACTAACCTGTCCCTGCGATTGCAGAGCTGGCAGGAGAATGTATCTGACATCGAATGGCTTTCCACCTCGATCATTCATGACCTCCGGAATCCACTTGGGGCGATCTATGCAGCCGCCGAGATCTTAGCGGATCTCGATCCTGGGCCGACCCAGGTGAAGCGGCTCGCAACTAATATCTATCGCGCAGCCGGCCGCATGCGGGAATTGTTGGCAGACCTCAACAGCGTCGCTTGTGGAATCAGATCAGCGGCTGAGCTGTGTGACATTTGTGAGGTCATCGCTGCGGCATTCGATGCAGTATCGGCAGCTACGGAGAACCATAGCGTTCAAATCTTGCTCGAAGTGCCCGAAGGAATAGAGTTGCCGCTGATGCGCTCTCGTATGGAGCGCGTATTCTTTAACCTGATTGCCAACGGTCTCGAAGCGATGCCGACCGGGGGGAAGCTCCGCATCGTCGGTCGGAAAGCCCGTGATTGTGTGCTGATCGAACTGGAAGATACGGGTCCTGGAATTCCGCGCGGAATTCGCGACCGGTTGTTCGAACCGTTCGTCACAGCAGGCAAGCCGGGCGGCCTTGGGCTCGGGCTGGCCCTCTCCCGGCAGACTGTTCTCGACCACGGCGGCGACATTTGGACGGAGCCCGCCACCGGCGCTCGTTTTGTTATCCGCCTTCCCCTGAATCGAGCAAAATCTGGAACAGAAACGCCCTTGACAAGCAGCCGTTTTCCGTAATTGCCTTTGACTCTGCGACGGTTCGCATACACAGCCTTCTCCTCGTCCGCCTTGCCCGCCCACTGCTGCCGGCAGCTATCGCTGCAACCTGCGTCGCCACAAACATGGTTCCGCAGCACGGGACGCCACAATACAGCGACTACACCGTTCTCAACAGGCCGCTTCATGGCCTCATAGAGACCGCAAAGCGGTCGCTAAATTTCCGTCTGCTTGGAGGTCCGCTGCCGCCCCTACCTGTCGCGTAATTGGCACGCCGTCGCCCTTAGAAACCTGCCGTCAGACTAACGCACGAGCGGGATTTCGTTAATCGGGCGCGGCGAATGCGGCTTAGTAGTGGCCAGCGAACTTATTCACGACGCGCGGCTAGCGCTAGCGCAGGCGGCTGCCGCGAGTGAGAGCCGGTGTTTGGTGTTGCTGTTCGATACTTGCACGCGAATCCCGAGCGGACGCTTTGCCGGCGTAGAAGATGCCGAATCGGGAGGCGCAGGCTGGCAACAGAACCGAGAACGCCGGCAGCGATGCGCTTGGGGCGCGAGTTCCCTGGGAGGGTCGAGACAATGGCACTGCTGATGGTCAAGGCCTTGGCGCTCTGCCAGAGAAAACCGCTGAACCCTTCGCGCAAAGGGCAGCCGACACGCTCGCTGCGGCAGACATTGTATTCGAGTGAAGGTGGCGGCAAGTTCGACGATTTTGCCCATCGCGCCGAACCATTGCTTTCGAAGTCGCGAGCCCGTATACTTCGTGCTTATTGCGGTTCAACAACAGGATTGCCTGGCAGGTCGGCGTCCGGACAATGCCCTTCTACGGCTTTGTCCTTGGGAGCGGTTCATCGCCTTCCTCTTCATTCGCCACTCTAATCGCGATCAAGATCAATTGCTTGCCACGGCCTTCATGGCGCTAAAACCTGCGAAACGCGGTACGCTTTCGGGCCACCGTACCCAGGTGCAAAGGTTACAAATCACGCTTCGCGCTTTGCCGGTGTCCAAAACAGGAGGAGCGTTTGCTCTGATCACTCATCCCCAGCAGCGCGCTTACGAATCTCCAGACGAGCGGACTGGGCGGACTACAGAATCGAATCGAGCCAGCTCCTCCGAAGGCTGCGGATGTCGCTCCAGCGGGAGGCGGATAACAAAACGAGCGCCGGTGGCAGTAAAGCAGCGATGTGCGGAGGCATGTCGCAAGCGGTGAAGAGAAAGCGGTGGTCGCGGGCGAGTTCGGCATAAGCCGCGAAAACGTTGTATCAGTACCTTCGCGCCGGGCGCAACAATTTCAACAAACAGACAAGCGTGGCCCTCTTGTACTCCCCGCTCGTTTTGCTCAGCGGGCTTTCATGCTGAGATAGACTGAACTTTACCGTTTTGGAGCGATAGGCATTTTAGCCGCTTGTGTATGTCCTGTCCTCACCTGAAATCGGAGGCGTCACCGAGCCGAAAATCTGGGGGGCGTCGAACGGGAACAATCACTGTTTCCCCCTCCGCAGATTCGAGCGGCCTGGTGACGTCATCCACCGCCTTGCCGTCTTCTTCCGCCGCTTCTACCCATGCCAGCCATTGCTCGTCGGCCCACACCACGATCTGGCAACAGGTGTATATCCCCCTTTGCAGCTCCTTCAGCAAACCGAGCGATCTCGCATCATCGACTATTTGAGATTCTGTGGATCCGCAACTCCTGCATGTCGCATTCATGTTCTCTTCCTTGCCTTCCGGTGTACCGCTGTCTCTACGCCGCCCTGAGGCGACTGGATACACTCATCAAACTTCAAGCAATTTCATCTCCAGCCGCCACTGGAAAGGTCACAACGACGCTCCAGAGAGTGCGTTCTCAGCGACACTGGCAGATCCTCATACGTTTGAGGACACACCCACGAAACTTCCCCTTCAGTGGCCGGGTCGAAATATTGGAGAGCTGGCCGGTTCCGTTTTATTCGCCGCGACGTGTCAAACGATCTCAGCCGATGTTGTAAGACACCCTTTGCTCTCGTAAGGCGCCTTCAGAGAGGCCGCGCGCAGAATTCCGGGCGAGTTTTTGAAAAACCGGGTGGCTCTAAGCTGAGGAGCCCCTTCTGGTCTTGCGACTTACCGATGATCTTCGCGCAGTAGCTCAGCAGGCTCCAGATCGCAGAGACCATCGTCGTCGTAATTCGATACGGACAAGATCACGTGGACACGCCTGCGAATAAAGGATTCTTCCGGCTGGTGTAGGTAAATTGTGAGTGATTCCAGCTCGGGAATTGTCAACGATTCCACGTCCTTCTTCCTTTCTGGACGAGCCACTGTTGACTCGGCTCGCTGCAGTTCGTCGTGCACGCACGCTTCCAACGACGAAATGGGGCTGATCCGTGCACTTGGCGCAGGTTGTTTGACTTCAGAATTGAGTCCCTGGAGGACTTCAATGTCAGTGCCCGAAGCGAGCTAGGACGCGTATTGCACTTCGTCCAGCACGTCCGCGCCTCTTCTCGGTAGGTAGTAATTCCTTCACGATTCCGAACGACTTGTCCCAGCTCCGCCGGCTTGCTCTTAAGAATCTTATTTTGAAGTCGATTAGTCGTTCTTCGTGATATCTTCTTTCTCTTAATTGGTCAAGACGGTTCTTGGTGCACACCCACTTCAATCGGGAAATGACAGATTCGAACGTTCGTGCAGATTTCTCACGACAAAACGATGTCCTTGCGACAAGATTACTTGAAAACAACGCAGCGAGTGTCTGTATTCAGACAGAGATGACGAATGGCAGTCACCAGTCGGGCATATTGCCCTCCGTTGATCGATCCCCACTCGAAGACATATCCAGGTTTGCTGTTGGCCTTCGGGGACATATCTCGATTGGGTTTGGTTTTCAAATCACGGGTGCTACAAGAAAGTAGTTCGACGCCACGACAGTTGTTGTGGTTGATGTCTCCATTTAGGACGGAGACGCAATCAAAGACATCTGTCACCGCTCAGTGCACGCTGCCATCATGCGCCTGTGGATGATTTGGAGACTGTCCGTACATTCGATCTTTGGAACGAGATCACGACCGGAGCAGTAAGTACGCCCTGATGCTCGAAAGAAACAAAGAAACTAGCAATCCAACCTCTGACTGTTTGGCCTCTCGATTGCAACTAGTTAATCAGGCGAATGGTCAAGTCTCTCCCACAACGATCAGAACGGCGCCGCTGGGATCTGGAGTCCGACTCTCGTGCCGCCGACCGACAAAATGTCACAGCCTGCACTGATACGAGTGAATTTCTTCGGATGACTTTTGTCACGGCGATTCTGCTTACTGGCAGCGTGAAGTACGCCGAAACGGCGATGCTCGAAGGCATTCGCTCGTTAGATATCGATGCAGCCCTGGAGGAAGAGCTATTGCTATCGATCGTCTCTGCCGCTATGGGCCCACGACAATGGTCTCGGCGGCGACCGCCCGAAGAAATGGCCTACGCCTCGTCGCTGCTCCCAGTCGAACTCCAACGAGTACTGCGCCTGCCGATAGATCTTCGGCATTGCTTCGTGTTGCGCCTCCTCTTGGCCATACCTCGCGAATTCTGCGCTCGCGTCCTCGGTCTCGATGTCGGCACGATCGACCGAGATACGAGCTTGGCCGCGCAGGCGCTGGCTCAAATGGTTCAAGGAGAAAACAAGAGCGGAATAGATTTACAGACAAGGCGGCGCTGCTAAGGGCCAGACTGTTTGAATGATTAGGTGAGCGAGAAGACTTTGCACCAAAGCCCGGAATATTTGCGCACGACTGTCCACGGGCTCAAAAGTTATACTTCAATCCGATTTGAATGTTACGTGCTCCCTGTGACGTTTGGATCAGCCCTAGTGTACTGCCCAATGTCGCCGTTGGCGCATTCAAGATCGGGTGGTTGAAGGCATTGATGAATTCACCTCTTAGCTCAAGATTTTGCTGTTCGGTGAAGTTGAACTTCTTCGATGCGCTCAGGTCTGCCGTAGGAATTCCTGGCCCCGCACCGTTCCAACACCACAGGTCCCGAAAGTCCTCGGGACTTCTGGGCCAAATGACGCTGGATCGAACCACTGAAAGCCACCACCTGAACCACCGTAGTTCTGTTTTCCGAAGACCGTAGCCGGCGCCAGACAGTTAGCACGCGCTCCACGCGAATTTCATGCGGACTGGTTTGCAGCCTGCGTACCAGGCTCTCCATAGAAACCGATAGAGTCACACATGCACTTCGAATACGTATAGGAAAGCTGCCCCTCGAGGCCATGTGCCAGGCGCTGTTGCAACGTAACCTGTAGCGCGTTGTAGCTTTGGTTGCCATTGGATTCAGTTCCGGAGATAGTCGCACTGGAACCAAGCTCGGCAAGCAAGGCAGGATTTCAGGAAAGATATGAACTGGGAGCTACCGTGCCGCCCGGAAGCAGCTGCTGCCGTGAATACGGTTGGGCGGTGATCAGATTTGATCCTCGGTGAGTGCAACGCCTGGCACCAGCCTTTTCATGTCAATTCTGTTAGGCAGCGGCCTGTCAAGCTCAAAAGGCACCTGATTTAAATTTATAAACGCAAGATTTCGTCTTTCGTTAGGCCTGTACATCCGGGCGGCCGATCATCAAGCGATTCGGGCCAGGTGATTCCTTTCGCTCTTTCGCGAAACTCTCGCGCAATCGTGAGCAGGACGGCACGCGGACTCCGGGCACCCCCGAACTTCTCATCTGCGAGAAACCATCGCAGATGTGCGAGCGTTAGGTTTGCGGCATCTACGCCGGCCTTCAGGCGAAGCGCATCCTTCCCGTCAATCCGAATTTTGGTTGATTCCGCGATCCGCTTGGGTCGGTTTTCCCGATCCAAGGGATCCAGCAATGCCAGAAGGTCTAAGGTGTAGATGGTGGTCTGCCGGTGAGCGCGCGTAGGCCGAAATTATTTGTCTCTTCTCCAAGTCCCGAATCGCCTTAATGGCGGCATCCCGATCCAGACCTGTCTGCCGGGTAATTTCGTCCAGCGAAACAGGGAGAGTCATGTCAGCGCGCACGCGGCGATCTCTATCGCCCATGGTGGCGCGAAGAAAAAAGACTGCGAGTTTAAATTCGGCGCCGGACATTTTCGGCATCCAGTAATCCACCACTGCATGCGAAAGCGCGCTGTACCCGCACTTCAGATAGGCCTGTATGGTGGTAACCGGCCCGTCTGCGCGAGTTTGGCGCTCAGAGCTTGTTGGCTCAACAATGGCAGCGAGCGTGAGGCCTTCACTGAGTTCTGATCAGCGGTCAGCAGCATCGCGATTGTCCCTTCGTCATAGCGCTAGAGCTTAAGGTATTACTCTTTTTCGAGAATCGCACGGTGTTTACTATTACAACCTGAAAAGCAGATATGGTGAATGACCGTCAAGTTAAATAACACGGACTCTATGCCCGAGCTAGGATCTGTTATCCGGGACTTTCGGCATACTGCGGGCCTTACGCAGGCTCAACTAGCAGTGGCAATGGACATTGCACCCACGTCGATTTACCGCTATGAGGCTGGCATGACCAAGCCGATCTCAGGACAATTCAGAAGCTCTATATAGTCGCGGACAAGTACGGAGACGATGAGGCGAAACATCATTCCTGCGCGAACTTGAGGAGAACTCAGAAGCACTGTTTGCAGTCATTTCGGGCTCATCCGGAACAGCTCCCGCTGTAGCGGAATCTTCTTCGCTAGGGCACCTGTTGGTACGCGATCAGCCGCTTAATCCCCGTGAGCGCCTTCTTGTTATTGCTTTTGTTTTGATGTTGAGAAACAATGTCGACGAGTCTTCCGAAAAAATGATGAAGCTGCTTCTGGAGCCGTGCATGAGGGCTGCAAAAGACCAGTTCGATCGATGCTAGAAAGCAATTGGGCGGTCGTTACTGCTACGGTAATCGTTTCTTCTTGACAGTATGTTTCGCCATTGCGGCGGTCCCCTGGACTGAGACAAACGGTTAAGACACTGCTTGCCGTTCGATGAAAAACACTCGACCGGAAAGATAACTGTAGCGCAGAATGATTTCTGGCTGG
>Ga0193743_1001363_pt1 | contig 18201 bp, 16 predicted proteins | sample L2c2metaG_FD_143038 | JGI IMG/M metagenome (GOLD analysis project Ga0193743, IMG submission 143038) | Soil microbial communities from a riparian zone of the East river system, Colorado, United States - L2c2 | ecosystem: Environmental > Terrestrial > Soil > Riparian zone | place: USA: East River...
GACGAAATCAAGCAACTGGAAGAGCCCTACAAGCCGCATCGCATACTGGGCCACTCGTAAGCGGCCCAGCTACAAAGCCCGGCTGCTGTTGAGCTATTGTTTCCAGGGGTAAAGCGGAAAGGCCGCGGTCAACGCCGCGACGCCTCTCCGCGCTTCGTCGCGAGTTTCTTCCGACTTCACGTCATTCAACACTTGCGCAATCAGCCGTCCCACTTCCTTCATCTCGCTCTCTTTGAAGCCGCGCGTGGTCACTGCCGGGCTGCCCAGCCGGATGCCGCTCGGATTCAACGGTGGGTTGACATCAAACGGTATGCCGTTCTTGTTCGCCGTGATGTAGGCTTCGTCTAACGCCTTCTCCGCTTCTTTGCCTTTGATGCCTTTCGCAAAGACATCGATCAGCATCATGTGCGAATCGGTGCCGCCGCTGACCACGCGAAACCCTTCGGCGCTCAGCGAAGCCGCCAGCGCGCGCGCATTGGCGAGCACTTGTTTTTGATATTCACGGAATTCCGGCGCCAGAGCCTCCAGGAAACAGACCGCTTTGGCAGCTATGATGTGTACCAGCGGGCCACCCTGGGCTCCCGGGAAAACAGCCTTGTCAATCGCCGTTCCGAATTGCTCTTTGGCAAAGATCACGCCGGAGCGCGGGCCCCGCAAGGTCTTGTGCGTGGTGGATGTCACGATGTCGGCGTATTTGCATGGATTCGGATAGACGCCGCCCGCGATCAATCCCGCATAGTGCGCCATGTCCACTAGAAACACCGCGCCAACCGAATCGGCGATCTCGCGAAAGCGTACAAAATCGATCACGCGTGAATAGGCGCTGGCTCCGCCGATGATCATCTTCGGCTTGTGCTCTTGGGCCAGGCGCGCCAGTTCGTCGTAATCGATGAGCTCATCCTCTTCGCGGACCCCGTAGGCGACTACCTTATAGAGCTTGCCCGAGAAGTTCAGCGGATGTCCGTGCGTCAAATGTCCGCCGTGCGCCAGATTCATTCCCAGAATCGTATCGCCCGGCTGCAGTACGGCTGCATAGGCAGCTTCATTGGCCTGCGACCCGGAATGCGGCTGCACATTGATGTACTCGGCCTCGAACAATTGCTTGCCGCGATCGCGGGCCAGGGTTTCCACCACGTCCGCGAACTCGCAGCCGCCGTAATAGCGCTTGCCCGGATAGCCTTCGGCGTATTTATTGGTGAAGATGCTGCCCATGGCCTGCAGCACGGCTTCTGAAGTGAAGTTCTCGCTGGCAATCAGTTCCAGGCGCGTATTCTGCCGGTCCAGCTCTCGTTCAATCGCCTGAAAAATTGCGGGGTCCTTGTCGGCGAGGGTCTGCCCCATTCTCTGCTGTTCATTCATAATGAACTCTAATTGTCCGATATCGACGCAGGAGTCAGGGGTTGTTGGCTAGGACGTCCGCCGCTTCCACTCGCCGATGCTGGATATAGTTGCGCAACCCGTTTATCGATGAGCGCATCGCGCTTTTTTCTGCTTGCGCCGATATTCCGCGTGTTCGGCGATGAAGGCCGCATGCTCCTTGAGCCGCTCGGCTGCGGACTTCTCTAAATGCGCCAAGATCGCCTTGGCGTCCTCGAGATCTTTGCGGGCCTGCTCAAGTGCCGCGAAAACTTCGGCCATAGTAAACGCAAAACCCGGTCCGGCGCCTCTCAGGGCTCTAGTTGATAATTGTGTTTTACATCTAAATGCGTTGGAACACTCTCTTTATCCCCACTCTGCGTGAGCATCCCGCCGAAGCCGAAGTCATCAGCCACCAACTCCTGCTGCGGGCCGGTTACATCCGGCAGCTGGCGGCGGGAATTTATAATTATCTGATGCTGGCGCAGCGCTCGCTGCTCAAAATTCAGCAGATCGTCCGCGAGGAAATGAACGCCATCGGCGGCCAGGAAATGCTGCTGCCGGCTTTGAACCCGGCCGAAGTGTGGCAGGAATCGGGCCGCTGGGACGTGATGGGCGACAACATGTTCCGCCTGAAAGACCGCTTTGGCCGCGACCTTTGCCTGGGCATGACGCACGAAGAAGTTGCCACCTCCATCGCTCGCGGAGAGCTGCGCAGCTATAATCAGCTGCCGCAGATCTGGTATCAGATCCAAACCAAATTCCGCGATGAGCCGCGCCCGAAATCCGGGTTGTTGCGGGTTCGCCAGTTCATTATGAAGGATGCGTATACCTTCGACCTGGACGCGGCCGGACTGGACGTTGCCTACCAGAAGCACTATGCGGCTTACCGCAAAATCTTCGATCGCTGCGGTTTGGAGTACAGTGTTGTGGAGGCTGATTCCGGCGCCATGGGCGGCAGCCAGTCGCATGAGTTCATGGTTCTCTCCGACGCGGGCGAAGACTTCATCGCCACGTGCCGCGGTTGCGGCTACGCAGCCAACATAGAGAAGGCAAAATCAAATCCGGCGCCGTCCGCCCAAGCCGATCCCGAAGGCGATCTGGAGCCTGAAGAGTTCGATACGCCCGGCTTCAAAACCATTGCCGAAGTGGCGGCCTTCACAAAGCTGCCCGAAACATCGCAGATGAAAAGTCTGGTGATGGCTGCCGACGGCAAGCCAGTGCTCGTCATGGTGCGCGGAGACCATCAATTGAGCGAAACCAAGCTACTCGCCGTTCTGGGCGTCACCGACTTACGGCCCGCTTTGGCGCATGAAATCGCGGCGTGGTTTAAAGCCAGCGCTGGATCTCTTGGCCCGGTGGGCGTCAAGAACATGCGCGTGCTTGCGGACCTGGCTCTCCAAGGCCGCCGCAACATGATCGCGGGCGCGAACAAAGACGATTACCATTTGAGGAACGTCACTCCCGGCGAAGATTTCCAGGCTGAATATTTTGATCTGCGGCAAGTGGCCGGCGGTGATGCATGCGCGAATTGCGGCCAGCCGTTGACGGTGGCCAAAGCTATTGAAATCGGCCACATCTTCAAGCTTGGCTACAAATATTCGGAATCCATGGGGCTGCGCGTTCTGGGCAAAGACGGCAAAGAGGTCACGCCCATTATGGGTTCCTATGGGATAGGAATCGAACGCATTCTGACCTGCGCCATTGAGTTGTTTAACGATAAAGACGGCATGTCGCTGCCGGCGGCCATCGCGCCGTTTACGGTGGTGATTACGCCCGTTAATTACGCCGAACCGTTGCAGCGTGAAGCGGCGGATCTGCTCTACGCCGAATGCGGCAAACGCGGCATAGATGTTCTGCTGGACGATCGCAACGAGCGTCCCGGCGTGAAGTTTAAGGACGCCGATCTGATCGGCATCCCGTACCGCATCACCATCGGGAAAAAGCTCAGCGAAGGCAAAGTAGAATTTATCGAGCGCCGCACGCGCGCCTCCGTGGAAGTGCCGCTATCCGAAGCGGTCGCGCATTTGCAGGAAAAACTAGGCGGCAAAATTTAATGGCTGTCGATTGGAAAGCGGTCCGGCGGGAATTCCCGTCGCTGGCCGGACGTACTTTTCTGAATACCGCCACTTTCGGGCAACTGCCGCTGCGTTCATCGGAGGCGGCGCGCCTGCACTTCGAGCGGCGTCAGCAAACCGCCGCCATGGACTTCCTCGCCTGGTTCGAAGAGATGGAACCGTTGCGAGCCTCCCTCGGGCGGCTGCTCAACGCGACTGCCGACGACATTGCTTTCATCCCGAATGCCAGCACCGCGCTGGCACTGGCGATCAGTTCCATCGACTGGCAGCCCGGCGACGAAATGCTGACGCTGCGCAACGAATTTCCCAACCAGCTGTACGCTCATGCAGCGGTTGGAGCGCATAGTGTCGAATGCGATTGGGGGGAGTTTGAGTCGCGGGTCAACGATCGAACCCGGCTCGCTTTGTTTAGCACAGTGAATTGGGCTACGGGCTTGCGGCCCGACCTGTCGAGCATCGTTCCGGCACTGCGCCGCCGCGGGATCGTCGTCTACCTCGACGGGACTCAGAGTGCCGGGGCGCTGCAGTTCGATAGCGCCGGGGCGCTGCCGGATTTTCTCGCAGTGGATGCCTATAAATGGATGATTTCGGCCAACGGGGCAGGCTTCCTCTTCGTTCACCCGGAAATGCGAAAGCGGCTGCCTCCCAGAGTTATCGGCTGGCGGAGCGACTACGATTGGCGCAGCGTCAACACGCTCCATCAAGGGCCGCCGCGCTTCGGCACAACCGCGGAGAAGTACGAACCGGGAATGCTGCCGTTCCCGTCGCTCTATTCGATGAAAGCGTCGGTTGAACTGATGGAGGACCTAGGTCCCGCCGCCATTGAAGCGCGCGTACTCCAACTGGCGGCAACCTTACGCGGTGAACTCAAGGCTCTGGGCGCGGAGTTCTATCCGGAGCAACCACACTGTCTGCCGTCGCAAATCATAACCGCGCGCCTGCCGGACCAGGATGCCTCCGCGCTCGCCGGACACCTGGCGGAGCAGGGAATTATCATCTCGTCGCGCTATGGCTACCTGCGCATCTCACCGCACTTTTACAACAATGAAGAAGATGTGGAGGTCCTGCTGCAGGCTCTACGAACTGCCGTGCGGCAGGCGAAATCCGTGCGCGCTCATGCGTGATTGGGAATCCGCGGCTGGCTGATCGGGAATAAGGTAGATCGGCGCGTGTTCTTTCGGCAGAGTCCATAAAGAATGCTAGAATCCGCTTCCGCACGGACCGCGGCGGCTCATGAACAGATTTTTGCGACCGTCTTGGGATTCTGGCACAGCCGGGCTCTTGCGGTTGCGGCTGAATTGGAGCTAGCAGATCTCTTGGCGGAGGGCCCGCTTTCCGTGGATGTTCTCGCGATCCGGACCAAGACTCACGCTGCCAGTTTGTTCCGCCTGCTGCGGGCACTGGAAAGCGTGGGCATCTTCTCACAACTTTCCCCACGGGTATTCGTGAATACCCCGACCAGCGAATGCCTGCGCAAGCATGGCCCTCATTCCCAGTGGGCCTTTGTTCGCGCCGAACTCTCTACAGGCGGGGGTATGTACGAAGCTTGGGCGGGCCTGAGTGGCAGCATTCAAACAGGCCAAAAGCTTTCGATCGAATCTACGGTTATGACTTCTGGGAGTTTTGCCGGCGCAACGCGGAAGCTGGAACGCTCTTCAATGAAGCGATGCTCGCGGTAAGGAGAGCCACGGCCCCAGTAATTACGGCCTCCTACGACTGGAGCCGGTTTCCGGTAATTGCTGACATTGGCGGCGGCCTGGGTGGTCAATTAAGGGACATTCTGGACGCTTTTCCGTTCTGCCGCGGCATTCTGTTCGACCAGCCCGCCGTGGTGGCGCAGGCAATATCCCATGAACGTATGGAGCGCACCGGCGGAGATTTCTTCCAGTACGTGCCCGCCGAGGCTGGCCCGATTCGCAGGCATTGTCCGTTCTCGGCAAGGTGCGACAGGCAATGAAGCCTGACAGCCGTCTTGCTCTTCTCGATGACATTATTCCCGAGACGCCGGAATTTACGTTTGGCAAATGGTTGGATCTCCTAATGCCGGCAGTCCCGGGCGGGCGCGAACGAACGTGAACTTCTCTCTGCGGCCGGCTTTGAAGTCGAAGTAATCGTTCCCACGGCTGTACCGCTTAGCATCCTCATAGCGAAAACAGCATAGTGGGGAGCTCCGGTCAACGGAGGTAGTCTCGCATAGCTTTTGAAAGCGTTTGGCGCGATACTTGCCTCATGCTTACCAAAACGGCGTGTTTGCTGCTCGGCATGGGGTCGCTTTTTCTAGTTGCAGGATTTCGGGAGAGCGAGAATGCTCGAGATGCAGGCCCGGAATATACGAGCGATGGCCAACTCAAAGTTCCGGAGCATTACAGGGAGTGGATCTACCTGACTTCAGGCTTCGACATGAGTTATAACCCAAGCGCAAAGGCCGCCAGTCACCACCTGTTCGACAACGTGTTCGTCAACCCCGCGGCGTACAAGGTCTTTGTCGGGACAGGCACGTGGCCGGATAAGACGGTGTTCGTGCTAGAGATCCGCGGCGCGCAGGGCAAAGGTTCCATTAACCAGAGCGGAAATTATCAGGGCGCGGACATTACGGGGCTTGAACTGCACGTGAAGGACAGTGCGCGATTTCCTGCAAAATGGGCCTTTTTTGATTTCGCCGATCGCAAAACCGCCAAAGTGATTCCGCAATCGGCCGAGTGCTACTCCTGTCATGCGGACCACGCCGCAGTGGACACGACCTTTGTGCAGTTCTATCCAACCCTGCTGCCGGTGGCAAAGAGCAAGGGCACTCTTTCCGCGGCCTATCTGAAGGAAGGTGGCTCTGGCGGAAAGTAGCACCGGCCTGAACAGCTACAGCGGGGCCGGAGCAAGGCGCCGGGCCCGCTGTAAGTCCATTTTATTGGTGGCTATGCTTCAAATCGCGAACCACGCTATGAGCCATTTGAATTCCCGCAAATTGGTGCTCGATGAGGCTTCGAATCGGAGGGGACAGCGTCTGCTGCAGAGCCTCCTGATAGTTTTTCATCGCTGCATCTTCGCCGCTCTCGCACTCATTAATGAGCGCCGTATCGCCGTCGCTAGACAATGCTTCCTTTACACTGATCCAACCGCGATGCAGAGACGCCGCCACATGTCCCGAGTCAGCTGGATCACCACCGAGTTGCAAGACAGCCGATTGTAATTCTTGCGCGAAATGCCTGCGTTGGACGGCATACTTTGTAAACAAAGCTTTTAGTGAGGTGTCTTTTGCTTTTTCCGAAGCCTCGCTAAAACCCTTCTCGCCGTCTTTGCAGGTCTCGATTAGTCCGTTCAGAACTTTGATCTCATCCCTTACATCGGGTTCGATTTGTAGGGCCATTTTTCATCTCCTGCCTAATGGACCAACGCGAAGATAAAAGATTTCTCCTTTCCGCGACAAAGAATTCCGCCGAGTTCGTATCCAAACCCGCCAGTTACAAAATCTTTTTCCCCATAGCCGACATCACAAGCTCCACGCCGAGCAATGCCGTCCGGTTCGCCTCGTCCAGCACGGGATTCACTTCCACAATCTCCATGGAAAGCATGCGTGCTGAATCGCAGATAGTCTCCATCGCCAGGTGCGCCTCGCGGTAGGTCATGCCGCCGCGCACGGGCGTTCCCACGCCCGGCGCTTCGTCCGGGTCCACTGCGTCCATGTCCAGCGACAAATGAAAACCGGCCGTGCCGTCGTTTGCCGCGGCTACCGCCTTCTCCATCACCGCGCGCAGCCCCAGTTCGTCCAGATCGCGCATGGTGAACGCCGTGACACCCGATTCACGGACCAGGGCGCGCTCCCGCGGGTCCACATCCCGCAAGCCGACCAGCACCACGTTGCGTCCCGCGACCTTGGGTGCAAAGCCCAAAATATCGGTCAATTCCGCAGGCCCACGCCCTAAACAGCAGGCCAGCGGCATGCCATGCACATTGCCGCTCGGGCTCGATTCCGGCGTGTTCATGTCGGCGTGCGCGTCTATCCAGATCATGCCGATCTGCTCGCCGCGATCCCGGAAGGCCTTGGATACGCCGGCCACGGTGCCTGCCGCCACGGAATGGTCACCTCCTAGCACCAAGGGAAACTGGCCGGCCTGCAGCGCTTGCAATACCGTGCCCGCCAGACGCGTGCAAATCTTCGCAATGGGCGCAAGATATTTTGCGGTGTCCGAGCCCTCGGGCGTATTCTCCTGCTGCGCCACCGCGACGTTCCCCAGGTCTTCCACCAGGTAACCCATTGCCTGCAACTTCGCGTTCAGCCCAGCCAAACGCAAGGCCGATGGTCCCATGTCCACACCGCGCCGTCCCGCGCCCAAATCGAGCGGCGCTCCCAGAATGGCAATCCGCGAATGGCGCACGTTGACTCCAGGAATACGCTACGGCCGCGTTCGATACAGCATGCGGGGATAGGGAATGGTTTCGCGCACATGCTCCAGCCCGCACATCCAGGCTACGAAACGCTCTACGCCCATGCCGAACCCGCCGTGCGGCACACTGCCGAAACGCCGCAGATCCAGATACCATTCGAATGCCTCACGTGGAAGGCCGTGCTCGGCCAGACGCTTTTCGAGCAACGCCAGATCGTGAATACGTTGTCCGCCGCCGATAATCTCGCCATATCCTTCGGGTGCGATCACATCGATGCCCAAAGCTACTTCGGGCCGCTGCTCGTCCGGCTGGAAATAGAAAGCTTTGATTTCGGTTGGATAGCGGTCTACTATCACCGGCCGGTCTAAATTTTCGGTCAGCAGCGTCTCGTCGGTATTGCCAAAATCGCCGCCCCATTCAATCGCGCTGCCTTTGGCCGCCAGCGCCTTTACGGCGTCATCGTAACTCATGCGCGCGAACGGCGCCTTCACGCTTTCCAGCTTTGACGTGTCGCGTTCCAACACCTTCAGCTCTTCGCGCTTCTTGTCCAGGATTCGCGCCACCAGCGAAACGACTAACTCTTCCGCCACGCGCTTCACTTCCTCCAGGTCCGCATAGGCCATCTCCGGCTCCACCATCCAGAACTCCGTCAAGTGGCGGCGAGTTTTCGATTTCTCGGCCCGGAAGGTTGGACCGAAACAATACACCTTGCCGAATGCCATCGCGTTGGCTTCGTTATAGAGCTGTCCCGATTGCGTAAGGTAGACTTTCTCATCGTCGAAGTAATTCACTTCGAACAGCGTGGTCGTTCCTTCGCACGCGGCCGGGGTAAAAATGGGTGTGTCCACCAGCGTGAAGCCATGCGAATCGAAATAGTCACGAATGCCGGTGATCACCTCATGCCGCACGCGAATTGCGGCATGCTGCCTGCGGCTCCGCAGCCACAGATGCCGGTGATCCATCAAAAAATCTACGCCATGCTCCTTCGGCGTAATCGGATACGGATGCTCTTCGGGTACGCGCTGCACAATTCGCGCATCCGTGACATCCAGTTCATAACCGCCAGCCGCGCGCGCTTCGGCCCGGACTGTTCCCGTCACGATCAGCGAGCTTTCCTGAGTCAAACCCTTCAACGCTTCGAAGACTTCTTCGGGAAGGCTGCTCTTCACAGCCACGCATTGCATCGTTCCGCTGCCGTCGCGCACCACTGGAAAAACGATCTTGCCTGACTTGCGCAGGTTATACAGCCAGCCTTGAATCTGTACCTGCTTGCCGGCATGCGCGTGCGCGTCGCTGATGCGAATGACATCGCTCTCCAACCCACTCACTGGCTCACTCATGATCGTTTTCGTATTTATCCAAATCGTCTACCGCGCGTTTGGCGTCTTCGGCGGGGCGTTCGATGCCTCGGACTTCTTTCAGTTCCAGGACTGCTGGATACTGCTCCGGCCTGGAATTCAACAGGCGCATCGCTTCCCGCCAGTCCACAGTGCCTTGCCCCGGAAATAAATGCAAATCGGCGGCGCCGTCGTTATCGTGCAGATGCGTGGACCGGATACGCGTCTTCATTAATTCGAATTCGGCGGCCACTCCGTTGCCTATATGCGCGTGTCCCACATCGAAGCAATAGCCCAGCTTCAAGTGCGTCATCGTCAGAAAGTCGTTCAACCGCGCCGCGGAAGAGAACGCATTCGGGATATTTTCAAGCAACACTTCCACTCCGCGCTGCACGGCAAACATTCGGATTTCGTCCAGAGAAGAAAACGCTGAATCCCACCTGCGTTCGTCCATCTCTTCTCCCACCACGCCCACATGTTGAATCAAATAGCGGAAAGGCACGCTCTCGGCAATCTCAATGGCGCGTTTGATCTCATCGACCACTTCCATGCGCCGCGCCTTCAACTTGTGAGTGATATCCAGAACGGCGTTCGGCCCGGAACGGCCCCACACATCGTCGCTGTAAATCGGTGAGTGCAGGGAATGCATCTTCAACTGGGAATCGCGGAACCAATGTCCAAATTCGCTGATCTGACCCTTATCGTGATAATCCAGATGTTGGCGCGCGCAAAAAATCTCAACTGCCGGAAAGCCCGCGGTACGTATTCGCTCCAGCCCGGCCGTGGTGAGCCGTTGGTTCACGAAGAGATGCGTGGAAAGAACGTGCTGCATTTTGTTTGGAGTCTCGTTACCCTAAGCGCCTGACGGCCGCTGTAGTTTTGCTTGAAAAAACATTCAGTATCCCGACACCTTGCCGCTCATGCGCGATTCGGTGCCGCCTTCGAGCGTGCCGTTGTTCACCACAATGGCTTCCACGCGCGCCACGCCGCCTATCGGCTTGATTTCGTAACCCATTTGTCTCAAGCTCCCGGCCGCCTGCGGGTCAAAGCCGTTCTGCAAGTACAACACGTCCGGCTTCCACTGGTGGTGAAATCTGGGCAAATCCACCGCGTCCTGCGGGTTCATATGGAAGTCCAGCACGTCCAGAATGACCTGCATCACGCCAGTGGTGATGCGCGATCCGCCCGGCGCGCCCACCACCATGAACAATTTTCCGCCCCTGGTGATAATCGTCGGTGTCATGGACGAAAGCGGCCGCTTGCCCGGCTCGATGGCATTGGCGTCTCCGCCCACCACCCCGAACATATTCGGCGTGCCCGGCTTGGCCGCAAAGTCGTCCATTTCGTCGTTCAACAGAAAACCTAAACCCGGCGCCGTAATACCGTTGCCATACAAATTATTCAATGTGTAGGTCACGGCCACTGCGTTACCTTTGGCGTCTACCACGTTGTAGTGGGTGGTGTTGTCGCCTTCCGTCCACGAAACATGCGCACTTTGTGTCTTCGGCAACCCGGGCTCGACCGCTTCGCTCGGCGTTGCATGCTCGGGGTGTATGCTTTGGCGCCTCCACGTCAGATAAGCCGTGTCGAGCAATGACTTGACGGGTACGTTGTAAAACGCCGGATCTCCCAGGTATTCGCTTCTATCGGCGTAAAAGCGCCGCATCGCTTCGGCTTCGTAATGCGCGGCCTTAGGCGAATTGGGGCCGTCGCTTTCATATTGGGTGCCGGTTAACATCCCCATCATTTGGAGCAGCCCCACGCCGCCAGCACTCGGAGGAGGCGCGGTAATGATGTGGAAATCTTTATAGTTGCCTTCGAGTGGAATCCGTTCAATCGCCTTGTAGTTTTTCAGATCTTCGGCTGTAATCAGGCCGCCGTGCGCCGCCATGACCGCTTCCAGGCGTTTCGCCGTTTCGCCTTCATAAAAACCGCGCGCGCCGTTCTTTGAGATCCGCTCCAACGTGCCGGCCAAGTCGGTCTGTTTGAGCGTCTCGCCCGCTTTATAAGGATTGTGGTCCCGCAGGAAAATGCGTGTAGATTCCGGATCGGCGGCGATTGGGTTCTGTTTGCCGGTTAAGGATTCCGCCAGGCTCTGGCTCACCGGGAAACCTTCGCGCGCCAGTTTCACTGCCGGAGCCATCAGGGCTGTCCATTGCTTGGTTCCGAATTTCTTGTAGGCCGCCTCAAAACCGGCCACCGATCCCGGCACACCGGAAGAACGCCACCCGAAGATGCTGTCTTTCGTGGTATTGCCGTCGGGGCCGAGATACATGTCCCGGGTGGCTTTCAGGGGAGCGCTCTCACGAAAATCGAAGAAAGTCGTTTTGCCGTTGGCGAGCCGCACCAGCATGAATCCGCCTCCGCCCAGGTTTCCGGCCATTGGATGCGTGACAGCCAGCGCGAACCCGACCGCAATCGCAGCGTCTATCGCGTTTCCGCCCTCTTTGAGCACCGCCAGACCCACATCGGCTGCAATCGGTTCCTGTGCTACCACCATTCCATGTGATGAGCGCACTGGTTCTTTCGCAGACAAAACCGGGAGGAGAGTTTCGACCGCGAGCAGGCACACCAATGCATAAACAGGTAGACAGCGTCTCATATGGAAGCCAGTCTAACAGTTTGCGGTGTTTCCGCAATGAGGAAGGAAGGGGAAGAGCAACCGCGGTTAAGCCGTGGTCAGCGAACGCAGACGCAGCGTCAAACGGCTCTTGTAGCGCGCCGCCGTATTCTGCTTGATAATGCCCCACTTTGCGGCGCGGTCGACCAGCGAAAACGTCGCCGGAATCATTTTGCCCGCAGCCTGCGCATCCTTGGCTTCCAAAAGACGGCGCATCGCGCGGATCTGGTGCCGGAGCCTCGATCTACGCATGCGGTTCGTCGCGGTCCGCCTTTCGGTAATGCGAACGCGCTTCAAAGACGATACTGTATTTGCCATTAACCTACTAACCTGATATTCGTAAACGTACTGTTTTAGGATACCTGACCGGTCCAGCCTAGCGCAAATATGCGGTTTTCCCCGGCTAAGCGTCGCGACGTCGATGCATTTCGTACAAAATAGAAGGTAAAGTCTCGAAACACTACTATGATGAAACGTTTTGTTCTCCCCGTCGCTATCGGGACGGCTTTGATTACCGCCTGCGCAGCTGTGTGGGCAGCAAACGAGCCGATTGCCGATTGGAAGATCGCCGGGCCGTTCGGCGGCACTGCCCGCAGCATTGCGCTCGACGCTGAAAAGCCCAATGTGCTGCTGGCCGGCGCCATGAACTCGTTGTTGTACCGCACGCAGGATTCCGGTGCTACCTGGAACCTTCTGGATTTCCCGAAACGCAATTTGAGCGAAGTGACCTCGGTCCTGGTCGACCCGCGCGATTCCAAGCACTATTTGGCCGGAATCATTTCGGCTGATGGCGGCGGATTGTTTGAAAGCCATGACGAAGGGGTCAAGTGGTCGAGTGTGAGCGGCGTGCGGGATTTCGGCGTGCGCGCCCTGGCCGTTGCGCCTAGTCAACCGACGCGCTTCGTGGCCGGAACGGCTCACGGCGTCCTGCAGAGCGACGATTCCGGCGCTTCCTGGACGCGCATCTCCGATCCGCAGAACTTCGAGATGCAAAGCATCACAGCCATCGCCATCGATCCGAAAGACCCGGGAATTATCTACGCCGGCACGTCGCATCTTCCGTGGAAAACGCTGGATGGCGGCAAAACCTGGCAATCCATCCACACCGGCATGATCGACGATTCCGATGTTTTCTCTATCTATATTGATCCGGCCAATCCGACCGACGTCTTCGCCAGCGCATGCAGCGGCATTTACGCCACCGGCGATCGCGGCGAGCAGTGGCGCAAGCTCCTGGGCCTTTCGCTGGCGCAGCGCCGGACGCATGTCATCCGCAAAGATCCCGCCACGGCTGGAACTCTCTATGCCGGGACCACCATGGGGCTTTTCAAATCTCCGAATTCCGGCTCCACTTGGCGCCCCGTCACAAACACGCAAGTCAATTCGATGGTCTTTGATCCGTCCCGCGCGGGGAGCATGTACCTGGCCATGGAGTACGAAGGCGTGGGGATGAGCAGCGATGGCGCCGATAGCGTCAAAATGATCAATCAAGGTTTTGTCAATCGTTCCATCAGTTCGGTGACGCGTTCCGGCGACAGGCTGATGGCTTTGGAGCCGCAACTCGGAGACTCCAGCGGTATTTTCTTCAGCCGTGACCGCGGCGAAAGCTGGGCTCAGTTGAAGGACGTGAAAGGATTGACCGGTGTCCACCTCACTACGATGGCCGGCTTGCCCGCCAATGAGGGTGTACTGTTTGCTGCCAGCCCGCGTCAGTTGTACAAGTCGATAGACGGCGGCATTACCTGGAAACCAAACCGCCTGCGCGTCATCGTGCCTGAGCCCGTTGCGGCGCCAGCCCCGGCAAAGACTCCCATGAAAACAACGGTGGCAAAAGGAGCCTCAACCGCCCGCAAGCAACCCGCCAAGCGAGCCATAGTCCGTAAGCCGGTCGAGAAACTGCGCGACGCATCTCCTTCTCAGTTCGTCGCTCTCTATTCGTTTAAGGATGGGGCTACTGAGCTACTCTTTGCAGCGACCGACATCGGTCTGTTCAAAAGTGCCGATGCGGGGGAAAAATGGGTTCAGGCGGAAATGCCCGGCGCGGTCGGCGTCAATGCCGTTTTTGCCGCGCCTAATTCGGACGGCCGGTTAATCGCCAAGGCTTCCGCTGGCCTGTTTGAGTCCAAAGATTTCGGCGCTCACTGGACCCCGTTCGCTTTTCCATTGCCTCCCTCCGACGTCAACGCCATTGCCATTCCGAGTGACACTGCCTTCCCGCTGCTAGTTGCCACCAGGCTGGGACTTTACTCTTCTCCCGACGGCGGCGCTCAGTGGTTCGCTAATTTAGGTGGTATTCCCGCTTCGACCGTTAGTTCGGTTGTTTATGGAAACGACAAGGTCGCCTATGCGATTGAATACGGCCGCTTGTATCAAGCCAGTAATATCACCAGTAATTCAGATGTGGCCTGGAGCGCTGTTCCGAGTGCGCTTCCGACCACTAGAATTCGCCAACTTTGGACCCCCGATTCGTCCAGCCGACTGTACGGAATCACCAGCGATTTGGGAATACTCTTTCGCAACTGATAGTATTTCGGCTAAGATCAAGTAATGGTGATGGTTAGATCCGTGCCGCGAGCAACCATGCAACACCGCCAGCGCCACTTTGACTCTTCGCTTCCGCTGGCTCCCGGACTTAGTCTGTCAGGTTCGCTAGCCGGTTCCGGCAAAAACGAAACGGTCGCGTTTCGAGGCGGAAACTGTCGCGCTCGCGCGTTGAACGCTACAGCGATTCTGACCGGCGACCATTCTATTTGCACTTCTGCCGATCTTTCACGGGTCAAAATCGCCCTGGAAGGCGCCGGCCAAATCTCAACTCCGGATCCTGGGCTTTGTCGAACCTCTAACCTGGCTGCCACTAATGAGTGCTGGGCCTCCGAGGCCGGCGATGCCTGAAAAGAACGCTGCGTGGAAGTCTATTTGGTCCCTGAAAAATAACCAGGTGCTGCCGCCGGCTGCAAAAAATGCGAAACCAATCCCTGAGGCTGAGGTCAAAGCCCTAGGGCGTCCGAGGTAAGAAGTCGAAGTTAGTAAGATATGTGCGGGTTCTGCGGGGTAACGCCTGCCGCGCCTCACAGAATATGTTATGGGTAAGGGGCAAATGAGGTTTTATTGGCGGTCTGCTGTAAAAAGACGCTAATAAATGATCTATCTACATGCATAATAGAGACATGTCACGTTTTGGAGGAGAAGAATGATTACTCGGCTAAGTCTTAGGCCGATCTCGGCGCTCCTGTGTGCATCGCTGTGTATTTGTACGGCAGCTTTCGCGCAGGACGCAAATAACGCGACCAAAAAAGTCGCATCGTCAAGTGGTGAAGATCAATATCCGGATCTCGTGGAAATCGATCCCTTTGGCGGCATCAGTATGTATGGGCAAGTAAACCGGGGTCTGACAACTCATCTCGTAGATGGTGGTGTAGTCGGTTTGCGTATCGCCGTGAATCCAACTAAGTACGTCGGCCTCGAGCTATGGGCTGATTATGCCCAGGCGAACGTCCAATTCAAATCCTCGGCGGGTCCGTATCCCGCTGGACTTCCCGGCGCTGTAGCGGGCCAGCCGATTCCGCCCTATAGCTTCGGTAGCCGTAACTACATGTTCGGTCTTAACCCGGTTTTCAATCTTCGGCCGCGCGGTTCCAAAGTGATTCCGTATCTCACGGTTGGCGTAATGGGTGTGCAATACACTCCGACCGATAAGTCGCAATCTCTGGCTGCCCAGCCGGTTTTCTCGCAACTCTATGGCGCGCGCAACCTGAATGACAATCTGCAAGTCGGTTTGAACTACGGCGGCGGTGTCAAGGCGCATCTCACCGATCACTTCGGATTGCGGCTGGACGTGCGCGGACTTTGGACACGTAATCCAACCTATGGTCTTCCCAACTTCCCAAATGGGACCAACGTTTACATCCCCAGCCGAGATAAGTTGCAGGGACTGCAAGCCACTTTGGGTCTGGTCTTCTATCTAGGTCAGAGCAAGTGCCCGCCGATGCCTCCAGCGCCTCCGCCGCCTGCTCCTCTGCCGACTCCCACGCTTTCGGGCGCGGATGGCGTCATCTGCCCGGGTAAGCCCGTTACCATTCGTGCCACCATGGGCGGCGGACCCGCGGACAAGCTCACTTACGCATGGACCGTGAACGGCCAAGCGCAAAGTGCAACCGGTCCCGAACTGACTTACACACCGTCCGCCGGCGGTACGTTCAACGTCCAGTTGACGGTCACCGACACTACCCCGCCGCCTCCGCCGATGGAGCGCCCCAAGAACATTTCGGTCCGTTGCTGGGTACAGCCGCCCGCACCGCAGCCGGTTGCTCCCGTCACCGCGAGCACCAGCTTCACGGTTACTGAAGGGCAGCCGACTATCAGCAGCGTTTCCGCTTCGCCCACGGCACTGGCTTGCGCCGCAAACACCACTGGCGCTCATACCGCCACCCTGTCATCGTCTGCTCAAGGCTCAGCCTGCGGCGGCAACTTGTCCTACAAGTGGACCGTTAGCGAAGGCACTGTCAGCAATGACAGCAGCGCCAATGCGACGTTCGATTCCTCCAGCCTGAACTTCGAGGGTGGTGCGCAAGGTCAGAGCAAGACTGTGACCGCAACGCTGACCGTCACAGATCAAGCCGGCAAGACGGCCACGCAGAACACCAGCATCACGGTGACTTGCCAACCGACCTTCGTCAGACTTGACGACATTATCTTTGCCAAGAACAACAGCCGCGTTAACAATTGCGGCAAGCGTGTTCTAATCGACGACGCGGCGTCCCGCCTCCAAAGCGGTGATTACGATCTCGTTCTGGTCGGCCATCGCGACACGGACGAAGCAGCCAATGCGCCCGCCGTTCGGGGTAGAGGACGCAGAGCAGCACCTGGACGTCCTCTGGATCAAGACCGTGTTCTAAACGCCGCGGCTGTACTAAGCGGCGGTACCGGAACCTGCGGCCAAGTCGATCCAACCCGGATCAAGGTCGATTACGTCGGCACTGATCAAACTTCGGAAACGAGGCCCGGACAGTGCGGAACGTCGAACACCAAGGAGCGCAAGGGCTCTGAGACCAGCGACGCCGATAAGAACCGGCGCGTGGAAGTCTACCTTGTGCCTCACGGCAGCACCACTTCTTTACCGCCTGCGATAAAGAACCTGCAGCCGCTGCCGGACACCGAAGTCAAAGCTCTCGGTTGCCCGAAATAAACGGCCTGCCAAGCAAGTAACAAGTCAAAAGGGTCAAGCGGTTCGCCGCTTGACCCTTTTTTCATTTGCCCCGAGGCCGCGCCCCGGGCCTTACTTCTTAGTTCCTTATGCTTTCCTTATTCTTTCTTTAGATCCGGAACTCTATTCTCAAAATGAATAGAAGTGACTGAGACATCCGGCACGATCCTCATAGTCGATGACGACGCCGCCATTCGCCAGGCATTACGCTCTACGCTCCAGGCTTCCCGGTTTAACACGGAGGAAGCGACGGATGGCGAACAGGCAATTTCTCTCATGCGCGCCAAGCGCTTCGACGTGATCTTACTCGACCTCAGTATGCCCGGCATGGGAGGCCTCGCCACCTGCGTGGAAGCACGCCGCCTGGCGCCCGCCGTTTCCATCCTCATGTTGACTGTGAGGGACAGTCAGGAAGAAATTATTGGCGCGCTAGACGCCGGCGCCGACGATTATATTACTAAGCCGTTTCACGTCCGCGAGTTGACCGCCCGCTTGAGAGCCTGTGTCCGGCGCGTGCGCGCGGGATATGAAAAAGCCATTCCGCCCATCACCATCGGGGACATCGAACTCGACCCTGCCCGGCGAACGCTGAAGAAGCAGGGGCAGCCGGTACACCTCACGCCGAAAGAGTTCGATCTGCTGCACTATCTGATGAGCCACGCGGGGAGTCCGGTAGCGCATAGCCGGCTGCTGCGCGCCGTATGGGGGCCGGAATATGGAGATGAGCTGGAGTATCTTCGCACCTTTATCCGTCAGTTGCGCCGCAAGATCGAAGACCAACCCGCAGCGCCAACTTATCTGTTGACGGATCCATACGTCGGTTATCGCTTCGGCGAACCGTCTAACGCCGCGCAGCCTCAATCCGCATCGTGAGTCTTAGCGGGCGGTCCGTCCACGTCGCCGGGCGTTTCGCTTGGACCCCGAAACCGGTATCCCACCTGCGCGTCCGTCAACAGATAATGCGGGTTGGACGCGCTATCGCCCAGCTTGCTGCGTAACTGCCGCACGAACGTGCGCAGATACTCCACCTGTTTCCCGTACTCAGGTCCCCACACGGCTCCGAGCAGTCTTGCATGGGCGACGGGAAAGCCCGCGTTGGACATCAGGTAGTACAGAAGTTCGAACTCTTTCGGTGTGAGGTGTACCAGCTGACCGGCCCGGTGGACGGTGCGCCTCGCCGGATCGAGTTCGATTTCTCCGATTTTAATGGAGGATCCCGTTCTGCTT
>Ga0193743_1001364_pt1 | contig 18192 bp, 8 predicted proteins | sample L2c2metaG_FD_143038 | JGI IMG/M metagenome (GOLD analysis project Ga0193743, IMG submission 143038) | Soil microbial communities from a riparian zone of the East river system, Colorado, United States - L2c2 | ecosystem: Environmental > Terrestrial > Soil > Riparian zone | place: USA: East River...
CGAGAAGCGCCGCTGGTACGGCTTGCGCTGGAAGATCGAGACCTTTCACAAGATACTGAAATCGGGCTGCAAGGCGGAGGAGGCCAGACTTAGGGCTGCTGAAAGAATCGTCAACCTGCTCGCGATCTTGTGCTTGCTCAGTTGGCGGATCTTCTGGATGACTATGCTCAATCGAACTATGCCGGAAGTCGCTCCAGAGCTGGCGTTCACCGCGCAGGAGATGTATCTCCTCGACCAACTGGTCAGCGATACTGCCAAGACAGCGGCGACGGGAAACACCCTCTCTCTATATCTCACCAAACTCGCACGGCTTGGAGGCTACCTGGCTCGCGCCAAAGATCCACCGCCAGGAAACACCGTCATGTGGAGAGGACTCACACGCCTTACAGACATCCAACTCGGATTTATCCTCGGTGCTCAACTTGTGGGTAATTGAAAGAGCGTCGATCCCGCAGCCGTGTTGAACTGCTTTACAGTCTTTCCGTAACGTACCTGCAGCATTCCACCGAAGCGGCTGTGTATTGCCGCGAAGACAAGCGTTCCGTTCCGCCACGTGATGTCCACAGTGTGACGGCCTCTGGCGCACAGGCCACACACCTCTCCATCTGGCCAAGCCTTCGGCAGGGCGGGTAACAACTCGACTTCGCCGCGTTGCGATTGCAACAGCATCTCGGCAATGGCCGCTGAACCGGCCGTGTTGCCATCGATGGCGAAGATATTGTCTTCTGCACCGGCAACACCGCCCTGCGAAAACGTTAGCAGATTATCACCAGTAGCCTTTATCAGCAGATCGTTGAGATAGCGCAGAGCCTGGTCTCCCTTGAGCAGGCGTGCATAGAATGCCATGAAGTTCACGCGGCCCCACTCCGTCTGCTCCCAATCCCTGGCACTGGTCCTGCGCTCGATCGTCACTTCGGCGGCGTGCGCGAGCGCGGGCGTATTGCGGACGTCCACTTGCGACTCTGGATACAGCGCGGTGAGATGCGACGTATGCCGATGATTTGGATATGCGTCTTCAAAATCAAACAGCCACTCCTGCAGCTGGCCATAGCGCCCCACCTGCAAAGGTGGCAGTTTGGCTCGTGCCTGTTTGACTTGTTCAGCAAAGGCAGTCTCCATCTTCAGGTCGGAGCACGCACGCTCACAGATAGAGAACAGGGCAAAGAGCATGACACGATCAATGGTTGGCATCATGCTGTCACTCGCGTTGCCACCATGGGGATCGAGAAAGGCATTCTCAGGCGATTCGGAAGGCCCGGTAACCAGCCAGTTGTGGCTCGGCTCTGTCACCATGTACGACAGGAAGAACTCTGCTGCGTCGTGCAGGACTGGAAAGGCAGTGTTCTGTAGGAATCGCGTGTCTTTTGTGAAGACGTAGTGATCCCATAGCTGAAGCGAAATCCATATTCCTGCCGTAGGAAAGATGCCCCAGCCGACATCGCCCGGCGCTGTGTAACCCCAGGGATTGGTGACGGTGTGCACCACCCACCCCTTCGCTCCATACATCTCGGTTGCGGTGCGTTGGCCAGCAATCCGAAGCGATTCCAGAAATCGAAAGAGCGGAAGCTGGCATTCGGAGAGATTACAGACCTCTGCAGCCCAGTAGTTTTGCTCTGTATTGATATCGAGGTGGAAGTCATCCGTCCAGCCCATTGCGGCCGCAAGACCGTCATTCCAAATTCCCTGTAATGCCAGCGGTAGAGCAGAGTCCGCTCGAGATCCCGCAATGGTGAGATAGCGTCCGTACTGAAAGAACAGCGCATGGAGACCGGGATCGCTTGCGCCTTTCGAAACTGCCTGCCGGCGAAGATCCGTCGGTGTATCCCGCCGTGAGTCGTTGCCGAGTTTCAGCGAAAGCCGGTGGAACAAGGGAGCGTAGTCGGCGATATGCGTACTCTTCAGCTTCTGATAATAAGCTGACCGTGCTGCCGCAAGCGACCGCTGGCAGGCAGTGGCGGGATTGTTGCCGTGGAAGGAGGTCGCGATTGCGATGAGGATCGTTGCGGACGACGAACCCGTGATCGAGATGGTCTGACCGTTTGCCTCTAGATGACCGCCCTGCTTGATCACCTCTACCTGAATTTCAAATTCGACGCCAGATTTGCCGTCGCTATGCTTCGATTCGACAGCGCGTCCATGGAGAAGCAAGCTGTTCTTTTCCGCTCGTATGGTCGTTGGCAACGGCGACTGCGCAAAGCTCACGCGGAACGATGCGGGGTGTGCGATGCGATACACGAGCACCTTGTGGGCATGCGAGGCAAAAGCTTCCCGCACGTGCTTCCGTCCATCTGCCTCAAATGAAACGCCCGCAACGGCTGTCTCCAGGTCCAGTGAGCGCCTGTAGTCAGTGATTGGAGCAGGTAGGCTGTCGAACTGAATGAGCAGATCTGGAAGCGGAAGATTTGTGCCGAAGTTTCTGCCGCGCCCGGGTAGATAGTTTCGGCTGGCATGCGTCGCTTCGGCATACTTCCTGTCGAAGATGAGCTTCCGTATCTCGCCAAGGTGTTCACGCGCTTGCGGATTGACTTCGTGCTCGCCGGGAGCTCCAGACCATGCTGTGGAGTCGGACAAGGCAAGCCGTTCGTTTCCGACTCCGCCGTAGATCATCGCACCCTGATTACCATTGCCCAGAGGAAGCGCCTCAAGCCAGTGCTTCGCTTCCTGCGCGAACCAGATATCCATCTCACCGGCAGTCCGACTGGCTTCGGAGGCGTCCAGGGGCACATTGGACGCTAAAGCTATCAATGCGGCGCTGGCGAGAAATTCACGTCGTGTACTCAACGGGACTCTCCTTGCAACACGAAGGCCGCTGCCTGGAAGTCGCCCCTCAGATTCACATCAATGCCCTTGTGCATCCAGTAGGAGCCGGTAGCAGAGGTGGGAGTATCGTTGCTCACTTTGCCGTAGATCGAGCGCAGCGTATAGGTCCTTTCAGGATCAAGGCCGCGCAGATAGATACGTGGGAACGGGTACAGCTCGGTGCTGGAGTGCAGGAAAGAGAACAGCACTGCCTGATGCTTATCCGGTGCAACGGATTCTGTGACGGAGACTTCGCTGCCGTTCGTGGGAGGCACCAGCCGGTACAGGTCTCCACGCTGCATGGTTTCGCGGATCGCTTTGTAAGCAGCTACCATCTTCCGCGCCGTCTCCATCTCGTCGGGCGTGAACTTCGTCAGGTCTGCTCCAATGCCCAGCGAGCCTTGCATCGAGGAAAGGAAACGGTACTCCAGCGATAGCGTGCGCTGATTCACCCATGTCGGCGAGTCGGTCACCCAGGCCATCATAATCCCCGGCGCGTAGGCCTGCGTGAAACCGTACTGAATCCGCAAACGATCGAAGGCGTCCGTGTTGTCCGAGGGCCAGACCTCATCGGTCAGTGGAATCACTCCAAGATCGACGCGGCTGCCTCCACCGGAGCAGGATTCGATCTCAACATTAGGGTGCTTGAGGCGAAGTTCGCGCAGAATTCCATAGAAGTTCCTGGTGAACTCGACATAGACGTTCTTCTGCGCATCCGGTGCCACCGCTGGCCAGCCCGGCTCGGTCCAGTTGCGGTTGTAATCCCACTTGAGGAATGCAATGTTATTTTCGGTGAGTAACCTATCCAGAAATAAGAACACGTACTGACGCACGTCTTCGCGAGCAAGGTTCAGGACAAGCTGGTTACGGCCTTCCGTACGAGGCCGTCCTTCGAAGTTAAGGACCCAGTCCGGATGCTTGCGATAAAGATCGCTGTCCGGATTCACCATCTCCGGTTCAACCCACAAGCCGAAGTCCATGTTGAGGGAGTGCACCTTATCGATCAGTGGCTTCAGGCCGTGCGGAAACTTCTGGGGGTTCACCGTCCAGTCTCCGAGTCCGGCGTGATCGTTATTGCGGGCTCCGAACCAGCCATCGTCCATGACGAAGCGCTCAATGCCGAGCGACGCTGCTTTTTCGGTCAACGCCATCTGGCCGGCTTCATTGACCTTGAACTCAGTCGCCTCCCAGGAGTTGTAGAGAACGGGACGGGGCTTCGGTTGAGGCGCATGCGGCAACAGGGAATGCAGTTCGAGCCGATGCATCTTGCGCGATGCATCACCCAGGCCGTGCGATGTGTGTCCAGCATAGAACCAGGGTGTCTCGAGTGTTGTTCCGGGCTTCAGTTGATATCCAAAGTCGAACGGGTTGAAGCCCCCCGTGACACGAACCTGCTGTACGGCATCAAGCTCGACCGCGATCTGCCACGATCCGCTCCACGCCAGCCCGCCGAACCAGACATCGCCTTCGTCCTCCGTGGCCTCCTGCGTACGGATTGAGAACCACGGATTGTTCTGCGCACCGGTGGTGCCCCGCCGACTCTCTAGGATAGTCTTTCCCGGCTGTATCTTCTGCTCGTTAACCGTCCATTCACCTGCCCAGCGGCCTGAAAGATATCGCACCACATAGTCTGCGCCTCGGGGCAGGTTCCAGGTTCCGGAACTTGCGGACTCCACGATAAATGGTTTGCCTGTGTGGTTCTCCACTATGGCTCGGCGAGCCACGATGCCGGTTTCTTCATCGACCTTGTACTCCAGCGTCACCGTCACAGGCAGAGAAATGTCTTTCATATGTATAGAAAGGACGCCGTCTCGCAGACTGTTGCTGACATACCTCAGGTCCAGATCGCGATTGCCGTCTGGAAACGTGATCTTCAGGTCGGGTTCGACGTACAGACCGCCGCCCCATCCAACGAACTCCTGAGGCGTGGTGTTCAACGGAGCGTCGAAAGCCGCCGCCCCCGGAGATTCCTTTGCGGATGCAGCGTGGTCCTTCGCCGAGATCCGTTCGCCCCAATAGAGAGTCTGAAGACGCTGGTGCTCGTTGACGCCGAACTCGTAGGTCGTGTCGTCGGCATCGATACGAAATACGTGAGCGGACTCATCTACGTGGATCGCTGTTGGTGCGCTCTGTGCTACAGCAGTTGCAGCAAAGAAGAATGGAAGACATGCGGAAGAATGAAGATGCTGTGCGATTCTGCGACGCATTGAAGGTGTACTCCTGAAGCAGCTTGTTGCACTGGTCTCGGGTGATAGATGCGGTAACGTACACAATAACTACTAGTGCCTATGATCGGCAACTCTTATCTGCGACAGTATTTGCGAGAGAAGCGCCGGGTAATATTCACTTGACAAATCGTGTTCGTACACGATTATATGGAAGCCACATTTGGTGACAGGACATCCACACGCCAAGGACGCTATGCGCTTGTCCCCCTTTCATACGTCGATCTGGGTATTTTCCTCCCGTCTGCGGCGCACGATATCAGCAGCCCCAGAGGATTCGCATGAAACGTTATGTCCTTTCTATCTCAGCCCTCTTCGTCGGAGTTGTCCTACTTATGCCTTCTGCCGGTGCTCAGGTGAATGGCGCCGGCGAGAAGCCCTATCTCGGCTGGAGCAGCTTCAGCGAGCAAACCATTAACGGCAACTTCCTAACACAGGCCAACATGATCACGCAGTCGGATGCCCTTAAGGGATCAGGCCTGCAAGAGCATGGCTTCGTCTATATCAATCTCGATTCCGGTTGGCAGGGAAGCTTCGACCAGAATGGGCCCATTCCCAATGCGGCTACGTTCCCTGACATCAAGGCGCTTGTTGCTCACATGCACGCCAACGGCCAAAAGGCCGGCATTTACTGGATCCCCGGCATTGAGCAGCCTGCCGTCGACGCAACTATCCCATCGTGGGCACGCAGTATCACACCCAGGATATTGTGGTCACTCCGCTTGCCCGCGGCAATGCCTTCGGCGGCAATCCACCGTATCCGTACCACGACAAAATCGACTTCAAAAAGCCAGGTGCGCAGGAGTACATCGATTCCGTTGTAGCCCTGTTCTCAGAGTGGGGCTTTGACTTCATCAAGCTAGATGCGGTGACGCCCGGCTCTTATTCGAACGATCTCTCTATCGACAATCGTGCTGATGTAGAGGCGTGGTCCAAAGCCATTGCGAAGACCGGCCGCCCCATCTGGCTGACGGTATCATGGCAGCTCTCGCAGGATTACGCCTCTGTCTGGCAGCAGTTTTCCAATGCACGACGCATCGATGACGACGTCGAGTGTGAAGGACGTTGCGCCACACTAACGAACTGGCCTCGTGTCGTTCTGCGTGAGTACGACGACGTTGGTTGGCAGCATGAGACGAGCAAGACACTTGGATGGAATGACATGGACACGCTCGACGTAGGGGATGGTGCGCTCGACGGCTTGTCTGACGACGAGAAGCAAAGTGCGATTACCATCTGGGCCATGGCAAACTCACCGCTTTATCTTGGTGGTGACCTTACTCGACTCGATGATTTCGCGAAGACCGCGTTGACGAACGATGAGCTGCTCGCGGTCGACCAATCCGGCCGTCCAGCCACGCAATTGACCGGTGGAGCGCAGCCTGTCTGGATCTCGAAGCAGGTGGACGGCAGCGTCTATGTCGGTCTCTATAATCTGAATGGTCTGCCAAGCAGGGTGACGGTCCGCTGGAGCGACCTCGGCTTCCGAAATGCAATCGCCGTTCGTGATGTATGGAACCGTATCAACCTGGGCGCCTTTCCGACGCAGTTTACGACGACAATCCTCGGCCACGGCTCGCGTCTGCTGAAGGTGACGCCGTCGGGCGTTGTAAGCGCACTCGTGGCGCAGAGCTACGAGGCGGAATCCGCTGTGCTTGTTGGCACGCCGTACGTCTTGCAGTGCACGGCGTGCTCCGGGGGAGCGAAGGTCAGGTACCTGGGGGCTTCGTCCACGACGAACACCGCATCCTTCAACAGCGTGTATGTGGCAAAGGCCGGCACCTATCGTATGCAGGTAGATGCGATGACGCAGGGACCGCGCGCTCTGACATACTCCATCAACGGCGCTCCGGCTGCAACACTGAACCTGGGCGGCGGCAGCTTCAACCTTCCGCAGTCCACTACGGTCCCGGTTACGTTGCAGGCGGGCAATAATGTCATCACCTTCGGCAATCCCGGAACCTATGCCGCCGATCTCGACCGCATTGCGATAGCCGGCGACGGGACCGCCATTGAGCCTGATTTCACGACCTATGAGACAGAGGCGGCCGAACTCAGCGGAAGCGCCAGCGTCGAAGGATGTAACTTCTGCTCCGGCGGAGCCTATGTGGGCAACTATGGTGACGGCAGTCAGAATGCGGTGACTTTCCGTAACGTCACCGTTGCGCAGACCGGCACTTACCAGCTCGATATCGACTACACCACCAGCGGTCTGCGTACGTTCTTCGTCTCGGTGAATGATGGCCCGGCAACACAGCTCGACGTCAACGGCAGCACCTTCGATTCGCGGTTCCGGTTCTGCTGACGGTGCAGCTCAATGCTGGAGCGAACAAGATCATCATCGCAAATCCTAATCCCGGCGGATACGCTCCCGGTCTCGACAGCATCACCGTCGCTCCGGTGGTGGGGATGTCGAGCCTGCAAGCTGCCATCACGAAGAAGACAGGGCGGGATCTTCTCCGCGTCTGGCAGCTTTCCTTCATTAACACCGGCGGAGCAGCTGCAAAGAACGCGCGTATCAACAGCTTCTCACTTGCGCCGGTTTCTACAGACTACGGCTGCAAGGCAGCGGCAGTATTGCCGACGCCGCTACCCATCGGGACGATTCCCGCAGGTGCGACACGGAAGATTGAGGTGCCGATCGTGCTTTCGCCGTTCTGCCGCACGGACAGCACCTTCCGCGTCAACGCTGTCTTCTCCGCCGACAACGGTGCGACGTAGGAAGCATCACGTCCACCGAAACGCGCTAACCAAAAGGAGAGGCCGCCATTGCGGCGGCCTTTCTTTCGCGTTGGAGGGATTGACATCGCATCTGTAACCCAGGCGTGCGTCAGGATCGGCCGATGCGGAACGAGATGGCGAAGTTGTAAGCGGCACCGGCAGCAAGGTTGATGGCCGCACCTGCCTGCTGTGCTTCGGTCAGCGTGTTGTAAGGCGATGTGGTCGGCTCCAAGGCGACCGCATATTGCCGATACGTTGACGCATCCTCGGGCCAGCCGCCATAGCAGAGCCAAACGCCAAGGTAAGGAAGCGTATCCGTATCGAAGACCACGTCCAGCTTTTCGCCCATTGCAGCGCGGTGGATGCTGCACGCGCCGTTACTCAGGCGGCCTGTGTAAAACATGTCTGCCGTGCCGGCGCCGTCACCTGTCGTCCTGTCCAGCGGCACCGAGGTATGTGTTACCGGCCACGAGACGATGTCGCCGCGCTTACCAAGCCTGTCGTTCCGCGAATAGTCCAGCCGTAACGAGCGAATCTCCTCCGGAAGCACGATGCGGTCGCCTGCCTCTACCGCAAAGAGCGGGTGGCAGGCATACAGGAACGACTGCGGGCTGTAACCGACGTTCTTGACCGAGTATGCGACGCGCAGGACGCTCCGGTCGACAGTCAGGATCTTCTCTAACCGGAATGGACGGCTGAAACCGTGAGCCCACATGGAGAGAGACTGTCCGTTTGCCTCCGAGACGTTCCACACAAGCTGCCAGAAGTCGCCGTGATCGGGTGCTGGGCCGCCCTCGGTGTCTGGGCTGCACGGCGCAACCGTGGGCAGGCATTCCTCAATGCCAGCGCACGGGCCATTGCGGAACATGGCATCCAGGGACGGATCGGCAAAGGGGCCGTGGCGCTGTGACTGCGTAAGAAATTCAAGCCCAGAAAAGAGGCTCTTCAGGGATGCGATTCGCCCGCCTTCGTCTGGGCGGATCTCTACGGCGAGTTCTTCAGATTGCAGAATATAGTGGCGATTGGAAGGCATCGTGCGAGTGAGGACCAGATTGCCCTAGCCTTTGGGCACCTCTGTCTCCACCTCCACCTCTTCGTCTGTATCGATGATGTGACTGGAGAAAAGAGGCAAATTGCTGCGGAGGATGACATGCGGCGCAAGCCGTATTGACGGATGCGACTGACCATCGCCTCGCAGATGCCGCATCAGCGTCTCGAAGGCGACCTTACCCTGTGTATAGGGCCGTTGATAAAGCGTCGCCATCACCTTCCCAAACTCGATGAGCGGTATCAGCTCCTGAAAAAGATCGGTCGTGACGATTTGGACCTTGCCCAGGAGGTTCAGCTCATCCAGCGCCTTCAGCACAGGCATGCTGTTCGCCGTACTTAGATATAGCCCCTGTGGATGGTCCTTGCCCTTCATCAGCGCAAGCGCCTGTTGATACGCCTGCTTCGGCTGCTCGTGACTTTCCAGCGCGGGCCGAAGCATCAGGTGGGGAGCCTGCACGGCCAGCGTGGCAGCAAAGCCGCGCAACTTTTCGGCGTGGTCCATGGTGAATAGATCGCCGCTGAAAACCGCGACCGTCGAACTCCGCGTTAGCCTCATCGCCAGCAACTCGGCCGCAATGGCACCGCTGACATAGGCATGCGCGGCCACGGAGCCCATACGGTCTGTGTTCGGGGCATCGCTGCCCACGCACATCATTGCGGTCCCATTGCGCGACAGTGTCCGGATCAGCGAATCGAGTTTACGCGTATCGCCCGGCACGAAGATGATACCGTCATAATGCCGCTCCGTTGCGCGTTTGAAGGCGTCCACATCCCCCACGCCGAGACGCGGGTATTCATGAAACTCCAGTGACACCTGCATGCCAACTGTTGCCGCTGCCGCCGCACGAATCCCCGCGCGCACGGGATCGAAGAAGTGGGAGATATGTTTTGGAAGAATCGCCGCAATCAAAAGTTTTCGATTCAGCTTCAACGCCTGTGCTGCAAGATTCGGCTTGTAGCCGATGCGTTCGGCCATCTGCAAGACGCGCATCTTTGTCTTTTCGCTGACGCCGGCACGCCCATGCAGCGCCCGGTCGACCGTCCCAATCGACACATTCAACGCGCGCGCAATTTCCTTGATCCCGGAAGATCCCTTCGTATCCGACATAGCTATACCTGGATGAATCGTTGCAATACATTGTCTCACTCAATACATGGCCATCTGCAACGCCGCTGCAGCGGCACGCACTGAAAAGCTTCACCGGTGGAAAAGAGGCCCTCCTGAGGGGCTTTTGCGGTTCTACCTTGCGTTCGCCCTCTACTTGGTTTCGACGGTTGCGCTATTCTACCGCCGGGCCATCAGTTGCGTAATGTCCTCCAAACTGCGTCCTTTTGTTTCCGGAACGAAGAAGAAAACAAGCGCCCAGCCCAGCAGGCAAATGACTCCGTACGTACGGAAGATTCCGCCGGTGCCCAACGCCTGGTTGAGCATGGGGAAGGTATACGTCAATGCGAACGATGCCAGCCATAGGGCGCTAACCGCCACCGAGACCGCCTGAGAACGTACCCTGTTCGGGAAGATCTCCGCAATCAGCACCCACGTGACAGGAGCCAGCGTCAGCGCATAACAGGCAATCGCTCCTAGCGTGAGCACCAGTATCGCTGCGCCCTTCCAGTGTTCGGCATACGCCAGAGCGCAGAGCAGATGAGACACGCCTATGCCGATGCACCCAAGAAGCATCAGCCAGCGGCGACCAAGCCGGTCCACTAGCAGCATTGCAAACATCGTAAAGATCAGATTGATGGCGCCCGTGATCACAATATTAAGCAGAATGTCATTGGCACCGTACCCCGCGCTGCGGTATATGTCCGAGGCATAGTTGAACAGCACGTTGATGCCGGTCCACTGCTGCAGCACAGCCAGGGCGATGCCAATGAGAACAATGCGCCGGACAGGATGGCGCAGCAACTCCGCCCATCTTGACTGGGCCAAGGCAGACTCTTCGGCGATCGTCGATTCGATATTGGCAATCTCCGCATGCGCATAGAAAGTGCCACCGATCTTCGTGAGCACGCTACTCGCCTCCTGCCTGCGAGCACGCGTGAGCAACCAGCGCGGACTCTCCGGGATGTAGAAAGAAGCCACTGTGAAGATGAGTGCAGGCGCCACCACGGCAGTAAACATCCATCGCCAGCCGTGCTGCACATTCCACGTGGAAAGCAGTTGTTCTGGAGTCAAACCTGCGGGAACCGGCCGAGCGATTAGCCAGTTCACAATCTGCGCCTGCAGGATACCGACAACAATGGCAAACTGATTTAGACTTACCAGCCGCCCCCGGAGATCCGCCGGGCTGATCTCCGCGATGTACAGCGGCGAGACGTTGGAGGCAAGTCCGATTGCGATGCCACCGACAATGCGCCACATGATAAACGCGATCAGCGAGTATGACCATCCGGTAAGGCCGGAGGAGGCTGCGAACAGAATAGCCGACGCCAGCAGAACCGGTCGGCGGCCGAATCGCTCGGCCAGGTAGCCTGCGGCCAGTGAACCGACAAGGCACCCGACAAGTGCGCAACTGTTTACCCAGCCAATCAGGGCAGGCGAGATGAGGTGGAAATATGTCTCGTAGAACTCACGCGCACCGCCGATCACGACCCAGTCATAGCCAAAGAGAAGGCCACCGAGAGCGGCGACAAATGCGATGCCCCAGGCATAGGCGCTACGTTCCGCACGTACGAACGAGGAGCTCGTCGTGGTGATGGATGGTCCCTGCATGGGTCAGCTTTCGTCTCTGGAAATGATGGTGAGAAGATCAATAGCGCCAATGTGGCTGTGGTCCAACGAAAGCACCTCGCTCAGCAGCCGCTTTGCCTCATCCTTGTTGCCAAGTCCAAGCTGGGCCTGTGCGTGCAGGAATCGCGCCGTGATGTCCTGTCGCTCCTTCAGGTCTTCGTGGAAGAGCAGCATGGCCGGCAACGACGTTGCAAAGTAGTCGATCTTCGCTATGTCTGCTTCAAGCTTGCAGGCATAGGCGTCGATGGCGCGAAAGAGCTCGGCTGCTTCCATCTCACGGCCAAGAGCACGCTGCGCCATAGCGCTCCAGTAGGTGGTCTCTGAGATGGGCTGTACCTGCATCTGCTGGAAGTCGCTCTTCTGGCGGGCGGCACGCTCCCAATGCCCGATGGCGCGGTCACGGTCGCCTTCTGCGGCGAGCGCAACGCCTATCCAATACTCGACCATGCTGAGATTCATCAACAGGTGTTTGGCTTCGCTGAGATTCTCCGGCGGGTTACCCGCCTTCTGCAGAAGCTCGACCGCAGCCGTTGCGTGGCCCTGTGCGAGTGCCTGTTGCGCAAGCAGAAGGTTGGCACGGACATACTGCGCCAACACCTGGCCCTCTCCGCCCTCCCACGGGCCAAAGCTGCGATCCAGCAATAGATCCAGCGCCCGCTCGGGTTGTCCCGTGCTATTGAGCAGAGAAGCGAACTCGACAGAGAGGTCGTCGCGCTGCTCCACCAAGTCCATATGCGCCGCCAGATTCTTCAGGCGTTTTTCCAAAGGCGTACCGACGCGCTTCAGCAACTGATCCTGCTCGTAGGCGATACGCGCATCTTTCGGTGCAAACTGGCGTGCCTGCGCAAACGCGGCTGCTGCTCCCTTCGCATCGTGTAGCACATTGAAGCGCGCGAACCCCAGATTTCGCCACGTGATCGGGAACTTAGGATCAAGCGCGGCCGCGCGATCCCAGTGCGAGATCGCCTCATCGTAGCGCCGGCGGTCATAGAGTAGGTTGCCCAGATAGTAGTGTGCGTGTGCGTCCACTGGATTCGCACGGATGGCTCGCTCCAGCAGAAGCATCTCTTCCAGGCGGATCGGAAAGACATATGCCGGATCGGCCGCCGCAGCCTGCTGCCGCGACACAGCAGCCTCCGCGTCGCGGCAGAGCTGCTGCAGTACATCGGCCGTGGCATACAGACGAATAGTGGCGCCGCCGTCATAGTTGCCAGGACGGTCGGCGCGCAGTACCTCCAATGCCTCCTTTAACAGGCCCGCGCGCATGAAGTCGAAGGCGAGGTCGATCTGCTGCGGTGCGTCTCCCGCCACGTTGCCGGATTCCAGGAAGCGGCTAGTTACGTCGAGAGGATCGAGCGATCGGATCTGGGCAATGAGGCTTGCGGCTTCATCCGTACGCTCCAGGCGACGCAGAACGATGGCCTTCAGGTTGAGGGCATTAAGATTGTCCGCTTCCGCCGACAAAGAGCGGTCAAGATGATCGAGAGCCTTTGCCCACTCCTTCCGGGTGCAGTCGATCTCCGCAAGCCGGTGATATCCAGGGCCGCGCCACGCCGCGTTCCATGTGCATTTGTAGAAGGCGTCATAGGCGTCGGCAGCCCGGCCCAGGAACTGCAAAGTGAGACCGAGGTTGTAGTGCGGCTCGCCGTCGCTCGGGTTTGGGTTGCGCCTGGTCAGGCGCGCAATCGCGGTGCGCAGATATCGCTCCGCTACTGCGAATTCACCGCGGCGCATGTGGGACCGGCCGAGCGCGTGATTGGAGCGGCTGTCGCCCGAATCGCGACGCACCGCCTCCAGCCAGTACGGCTCCGCCGCGCGGGTGGGATGCCGGTACTGCTCCAGATGAATACCATTGAGGTACAACTCATCGCTGCTGACGACGTCCCCAGGTAACGGAGGCTCGGTGGCTACATCAGGCTTCTCGACCGGCACAATCTCCGCAGGAGCATAGCGCAGCAGGACGTTGTCTCCCTGCGAAACCCGAACTTCCAGCCCCTCCGTGGAATCGGATACAGGCATCTGGAAATGACGGGCCTCGTTTGGGGAAAGTTCGCCGCTCCACCGTGCGGCTTCCACACCGTCACGGAATAGCGCCACCGTGGCGCCGGGACAATCGGAAGTGACCTGGATATGAATTGTGACGTTCCCAGCATCCGTTTCGAGGCGGAGCGCGCCATCTAGATTGGCAAAGTCCGGAGGCCCTATTGTGCTGACCGGATACCAGAACTGGCTGAAGGTCTTCGTCTCACCTGGCACCAGAAAGCTGAAGTCGGGCTGATTATCGGTATAAACCCCCGACATCAGTTCGACATACGGTCCACCGCTGTCCGTCAGACTGCGGTCCCATGCATAGCCGAAGTCGTGGTTACCCCACGTCCACTGCTTTTTCCCGGGAGAGATGTGGTGGTTGGCGACTGCCACAGTGCCGGCATCGGCTGCGTGATCGTACCCGCCGAAGAAGTCGTCGCGGGAGCCGACGATCATGTAGCTGGTCGGCACTGGAATGTTGGCATACCAGCCCAGATCATTCGCCGGGTAGGAGCCGTCGGGAACAAAGTGCGAAGGAAGTTCATGTGGGGGCACGCCCGTCCGCCCACGCTCGCCGTAATCCACGCCATAGTAAAGGCCCTGGCTCAGCGGATACTCCGTAACAGCGCGCTTGGCATGATCGGCCGCGAAACGCACGTCATGCGGGAAGAACGATTGATACTTCTCGTGAACACGGGTGGCGACGTTCGCCCACCAGAGAAAGGTCTGCGTATCCGTTGTGCGGTTGTATAGCCTGACCTTGACCTCCACGTACGCTTTACCGGGATGAAGGCAGACGCCGTGCATGCCTTTCATGCGTGCCATCGGGTCGTGATCGCTGCACCAAACTGTGACGGCGCCGTCCGGCGAGCGCTCGATTGACACTTCAACGGGCATAAATGTGGCGGGCCGATGGTGCTGGGGCCAGTTGAACTCCACGCCGCCGGATATCCACGGACCCGCGAGACCCACGAGCGCAGGCTTGATGACGTTCTGACGATAGAAGAAGTCGTAGCCTGTTCGCTTGTCCAGTCCAATGTGAATGCGTCCACCGATCTCCGGCATAACCATCAAACGCAGGAACTCGTTCTCGATGTGAACCGCCTGCCAGGAGCGCGACTGTGGCTTTGTATCGATTGAATCGATCACTGGCAGCGGATACACGCGGCCACTGCTGCCCTGGTAGACCCGCTTCTCCAGAAACAGCGGATTCGTGTCCGGCTCCGCCGGTACGTAGGTGATCATATCGACCGACTCGCTCCACGCCTTGACTTCTCCATGCTCGGAGGACGGGGCTGAGGGAAGTTTCAGTTGTCCCGGCGGAAAGAGAGCGGATGCGGTCATCTGTTGGATGGAAATCTGATCCTGCAACATGCAAAGGCCTCGGAAAGAGCCAGAAGTAGAGTTGCGTTCGCTTCCCGAAAAGCAAGCGCAGACTGGAATACAACCGTGTACGTTACCGCAGCTGGAACTATAGGGGTTACCGAACACGGCTGTCAAGAAACTGCGCTTCTGGAGGCATTCCGCTTTGGCGAATGTTTCTCACTTCCGCAAGACGACGGTGATCGCAAAGGATAGCTATTTCTGATGGACGATTGGTTCCTAGACAGTAAGGGAATGCAGATAGATGTAGTTTCCCCTGACGACACAATATTGTGGGCGCGTCATGCAGCACGTGTAGTTAGCACCTTGGTGTGAAGACAGAACCTCGAATGAGCTCAGTACGGTGCCCAGTCTTGCCATTCTTCGCGCAAATGCAACCAGAGGAATCTCGAAAGGCTGGCGTCGCACGTTCTAGGGGTTCGCATCTTCCACATCCCAATGGAGTTGTAAGGTCGCTTCCCATCCGCAAGGGAGGGAACGACCAATACACGACCACATCCGAAAAGCTTCATGTTATTCAAAACGTGACATTTAGCCCCAACGCGCGAAAGCCTCCCGAATGGGGAGGCTGATGATTTAGCGCCTATAAGCTATTGATTAAATGGTGGCAGAGACGGGATCGAACCGCCGACGCCGGCCTTTTCAGGGCCGCCTGGCAAGCTACCTAAGTGGTCTGGAATCAGCGGATATCATAGATGAATTTGGCGTTATGGTCTCATCGCTTTAGGATGGTTTGGGACCATTTAGGCTTTTTTCGACCGTACGATGGTCGTGTATTGGTCGTGTGACCTCCGAAGCTTTGATGCTGGCCTCTTTGATGCCATGGGAATGAACCGCTCCGCAAATTTCAGATCGGCCAACCGATTAGGCCGACATACTAAGCACGTTTGATGTCCAAGTTTACCGACAACGTGGCCACATCGCTGATATAAAGCTACTCGTCTCGACCTAAATCTTGGTCAGCGTGCATTGACCCGTTCTGAGACAATCTGCGGGGCGGACGCGTTGGAGGAAAAGTTACCGGCACTGATTAGAAGCTCGAATGGTCGATACTCTCCGTTGGCCCCCTTAGCATGCTGCAGAAGCGGCGCCATGAGAGATGGCGTTAAGAGGAAGGTAGTGGCTGCTTGTGTCCCCGCTGTGTTGAGGCCCCCCACAATCAGAATATGACCTGTTGATGTGAGATTGGGCAGGTAGGCAATTACGCCGTAGGTGTGTTCCTTTTCGTTTGTGCCGTAGAGATTGAACTCACCGGGGAGCGGATGGGCGTTCATGAATCCGGAAGGGATTTTTGGGTCCGTACTAATTCTCTGGCGGAAGTTGGTCTGCGATTCGAAGATTTGAATCCATGGGTTGGACTCAACGGAACCAATGAGCACGGCGTTCCCCGTCCGGAGGTCGTCCATGCGAAGGTCCCGGGCGTATCGAACGATCAGGCGGGTGGGATCGACAGCATCTATTTGTGCTAGCTGTGTGGCAAAGTCGAGATCGACCACACTCGTGTAACGCCTGGCACCGAGCTTCATGATCTCTGCAGCGCTCGGGTCATCTTGGTTGTTCGTCTTGGAGCGGTATGTGCCACTGATATAGCGGGCGAGGGGCACGGGGCGCTCGGTGAGCCGCTGCATGATCACCAGGCCGTCATCCGAAGGCACGACGAAGGTATCGCGATCCGCCGCGAAGATCTGTCGCCAGAGGTCGTTGGAAGCAGCGACCTCCATAGACGAGCCGCCTCGCCTGATATGAGGCCGGGACCGCACTACGGTTACGGAAAGTCCAATCGCAATCCCAATGCACAATGCCAGCAAGATGTCGTACCTGCGGAAAAGTCGATGCGTGGTGAGGAAGTTTCGCTGTTCGGAAACGAATTTGTGCAGCGTTTGGGCCAATGTGGAACGTCCCGGCGCGATGGTTGACTCTTGATCAGGCGATGCTTCCGGTATTTCATGAATGGAGGAATCAGCACGTGCTGATTCGAGGAAGGGAGTTCCTTCGGAGAAGTCTCGCGGCGTGAAAACGGGGGTGTAGCCCCCACGAGGAATTTTGAGGCAGAGCAGCTCCCCGGCACCCTCGCCTGCGTAATATTTCAGGATGCGACTGCGTAGGTTCCGCGCGTAGCTTCGAACGATGTTGTCCTCGTTCGAGTCGTAGCCTTCGGGACGGTCAAAGACGAGGATTCCAATCCGCTGTTCTGTGATCTCATCAGCGCATCCCCGAATATGTCGGTCGACTACGAACAGCAGGAACTTTTCCAATAATCGAGAGCGCCCGAGGCTGCCGCTAGAAGCTATACGCCACGCGAGCTCCCATCGCGGGTCTCCCGCATGCAAATCAATCTTCAGCTGCTGCGTTGTGATTCCTTCAGTGGTGGTCGATTGCGGCCGCTCCAGGGTTTGCATATTTAGTTTTAACGGTCTCAGCACCAAGCTACGTCACTTCCGTGAATGCAATATGAACCTGAACGGTTTGTAGCCCCGAAACTACGGGATGGGGGTGTACGAATGCTACTTCATGGAAATTCACCCGGGCAAAGAGAGACCCGCGTCAGTGAATATTCCATGAACGTATCCCCATAACTGCTTTCTTGTTGATCATTAGGGTGTGCGAACGGACCGCACACGGCAATTGACCACCTTGTGGCAGGCGGACGTTCAGTTGATGATCTGGGCAATCCATGAGCAGTCTGGCAGAGAGTCGCCTCTAACTGTGAAAGCGCCTTGCCTTGCTCAATCTTCTCTTTCCGAGGCCGATGCGCGTGATGATGTTCAGGAGCACCTTTGTCTATCAACTGTGGAAGCGGCAGCGTTCTGCGATGTTATTCTTGGCGTTCGTACTGGCATGCTGCGCCACGCCTTTGTTCGCGCAGTCTGATCTTTCTGGCGTTTCCGGCACCATTACGGACCAGTCAGGAGCCGTGGTCAGCGGAGCGGTAGTCAGGGTGATCGATGAGGCTACGGGGGCAGATCACAAGACGGTTACGAACGGCTCCGGTTACTACACCATTCCGAGCCTGTCTCCAGGGCGGTACACCATCATGGTGCAAGCGCCGAGCTTTCAGATGCTGACCAGTAAGGGTAACAATCTGGATCCGGCTGTTGCGACTACCGCCAATTTGAAATTAGTGGCTGGTAGCACCAGTGAGATCGTGCAGGTAGCGGCACAGGAAACCAGCATCCAGACGGACAGCACCGTCTTAGGTCGGGTGATCACCAGCAAGCAGGCAGAAATGCTGCCACTCAGTGGCCGCAACCC
>Ga0193743_1001365_pt1 | contig 18179 bp, 17 predicted proteins | sample L2c2metaG_FD_143038 | JGI IMG/M metagenome (GOLD analysis project Ga0193743, IMG submission 143038) | Soil microbial communities from a riparian zone of the East river system, Colorado, United States - L2c2 | ecosystem: Environmental > Terrestrial > Soil > Riparian zone | place: USA: East River...
CGGGATTGCGACCTATGACTGGGTGAATTTCGACGAACAGTACAGCGACTTTCAAAATGCCACCGGCAATTCGGCATCGAGTCTAGGATGGGCAAAAGGAGATCTGCTCATCAATTTCCAGATCGATGGAGCCAATTCCGGAAGCGGGTCGAACACGCTCTACACGGATCAGTTGATTGTCTACCGCTGGTGAGCATCAGCAGCTGTTCTTCCTTCGGCCATTCGTTAGAGGCACATTTCAGTCATCCGCCAGATAGCGATGGGCAAACGTAACTGCCATCGCTTCCTCGCCAACGGCCGATGCGCAGCGCTTCACCGCGCCATGGCGAACATCCCCGGCTGCGCACATGCCGGGGACATTCGTCTCCAGATAGTAGGGGGATCGTTTGAGCGTCCACGACTGAGGAAGATGGCCTTCCCGCATCAGATCCGGGCCGGTCACAAGATATCCGCCTTCGTCGCGAATAATTCCTGCCTGCGTTGCCCAGTCCGTCTGCGGGATCGTCCATTGTTAAGTTCCTCATATCACATTCTTCAAGTGTCACTCTCGCGTGTCAGGGCTGTCTATGGCTGGCGGGTCGGCCCTATCGCTATCGCGGGATGAATATCGAGTGGCTGGGGCTTGAGGAGTATCCACAAAACTGCCTGGCAACTGTTCAGCTGCCGAAACGACAACAAGGAAGTCACGCTCTATCTGAACCAAGAATTTCCACTGGCATATGTGAGGGGCCCACTTTCGCGATTATCACTTGCTTCTCGACGAGCAAGGGTAACAACTGTTCGAGGCAACTGAAGATCGGAGCAACGACTCTCAGGTCAGCGGGCACCACTCGCGCTGTCACGCTAGCCCTTCGCCGATTCCGGCCCACTGTCGGCGAAGTTGCTCAAGAACGCTGAGACGAAGTTCTATCCAGGCTTTCCGCATGGCATGCCGACGACAAATGCCGAGCAGATGAACGCGGACCTGCTGGCTTTCATTAAGAAGTAGAGGACAAGCTGTGGAGAGGCTCCTGGAAGCTCTCCACGGCCTTTTCTTCTGCATCTTGCTTGATCGATAGCGCTGACTGTTATGCCTTCAGACTGCCAAAAGGAGGTTTCGGTGCCGACTATCACGACCAAGGGGAAAGAGATTTATTACAAAGACTGGGGTGGTGCCGGGCAGAGTTTCATAAATTGCGTACTCGTGTCCACTAAAAGTCCAAAGTGCAAAGCTCCGGGCATTGCTCCTTCGAGCAACATCAATGCAGCATCAGCGATGGTCTCCCCATGACGAAGTCACGCCTATTAACGTGTCTAGGTGTAAGAACGAGAGCGTGTCATTTTCCTAGGGTTTGGGAGTTTAGAACAAGCGCCATTTTTGCCACGCCCCGCTGAATGTCTCGTTCTTCAAAGCCGGTAAGTCCGAAGAGCAAACCGGGCCGCACCGATCTAATTGCGTATTGCGACAACGGAGGGACGTCGAGTCCGGCTTCGCGGAGGCGATTGCTCCACAGCCGGTCGTTCGCAGCCTTGGGGGAGCATTCCCGTAAGATTCATGCCTGTCCGTCGCTCGTGGGCTCCACTGTATTCGCGCAGATGGACCTGCGCACACCGGGCGACTTTTCGCACCGCGACATCGTCACCCTCGATACATCCAACGCGCATGTTCTGTCGGTCTGGCACTATGGCCAGAGAAGGACACTCGGAGACATGGATCATGTGGTCCATGCATCCACTGCACTTTGGAACACTGTGGGGCATGCCGTTCAAGATCCTGTGGTTCCTACTCGGCCTGAGTCTCGCAGTACTGAGCGTGACCGGCGTCCTCATGTATTGGAATCGTTATCTCCGTCACAAGATCTCCTAAGCTTGGTTCCGAATTCGAGTGTCAAGGCCGTCTCGCGCGGATCAACAGCGCTGAACTGCAGAAGAGTGCGTTCAATCAGAACGCCACGGAAGCCGCCCGAATCCTTCATCCTCGACCCGGCGCTTTGTCCTTGGCTCTCTTCGTTCCGGTGCTGAGCACAGCGCAGACAGTAGCTCCGAAATTAAGCGTTCACACCTGCGCCACTTTTACTCGTAAAGGTGAAAGCCTCCAAGCAGTCGTCATCTCGAAACTGTAGACGTGACGATCGGCTCTGCTGATAATCCGGTGAGGCGAAGCGTTGCACCCGTAGTAGCGAAGGCACTGAGTACCGATTCGGCCATCTGTTCATAAAGATCGGATGCCCGAGGCCAGGTCCTTAGCATTTGGGTTGGGGAATAGCATTCTCGGCTGCCCCATCCAGAAGCGATTGCTCGCGCGAGTGAGAAGGCCAACGCTGTGGGCCTGTAGACGCGCACGCGCCTCCTGATATGGCCCGACATACCGGAGAGTAGCGGGTATCCTTCGGTAAACGCGCGCCAGCCAGCGCAGGGCACAAGCCGCGGCACGTTCTTCTCGCTCGCCGTACGGCAGCGCAAACCCTTCGCGGAGCCGATCAGGCATCCATGCAGTTGTGAGCGCACGGTACCAATGTGAAACCGGTACCCAGGATCCGCGGCCGTGGAGTATGCGGTGCGCCATCTCTCGCGAAAGCGTGTTCACACCAAGCGTGTTCGACGCCCACATCGCTCGATTGTAGGCCTCGAAGGCAGACCAATCCGCAGGCAAGGCACTCGCCGGTATTCCGAACAGTGTCGCCAACGTCTTGTTCTCGTCGTAGTACGCCTCCCGCTCAGCGGGTGAGAGCGGTGGCAGAACGCTTTCATATGCGAGCAAGGCGCTCTCTACCAGCGTCGCATAGACCCAGCGAAGTGCCTCGACTTCGTTTGCCTCATAATGCGAACCGCGCCTGTAAGCGGCGACGGATTCGGGAATCTCCCCCTGGACACGGGTATGCAGTTGATAGAGGTAGCGGGAACTTGCTAGTGCCTGCTCGAGAGTGCCAAATATCATGGTGAACACAACACGGAAGGTGTTGTGAAATCTCCCAAGTGGATCTGCCCTGAGGTTTGAGTGTTGATCGAGCGCTGCCGCAACCCAGGGATGCGCCAGTTGGAGCAATGCTGCCCGTCCAGCGCCTAGAAACAACGCTGATTCTCGATTCACCTTCCAGCCGATCGAGGATGGTCCGAAAATGCCGGTACGTGGGTCAGAGGTACGATTCGCGACAGTAGTCCACAGGTGGGAGATGTCTTCTTTCGATACCGGTGAACGACTAGTTTCCATATTCCCTTAGATTCAGAATGGGGTTCTATTGATCCTGCGTTGCCTCCATGGAGCTTGGTCCTTTTTGTGTCCAACAAGTGTCTCTTGGTTTATGATAAGTTCGCTTTCAGAACGATTGCTCGCGGGAAATTCCATGAAACCACGATGGCCACCGACCTGTTTCTGCCGGGAATCTAGGAGCAAGAACTGCTTCCGCGCTCTCGTCTATTCGTGCTCCTCTCTGCTTGTCGCTGGATTTGTTTTCGCCCAAGGCGACGAAAACCTCCGCAAGCGGCGCGAAGACATGGTCCAGACGCAGATTACCGCGCCGCGCGGAAGCGGAGCGGATAGGGTGCGAGACTCGAGCGTCCTCGATTCAATGCGCAAGACACCGCGTGATCGCTTTGTGCCCGACGAACTCGTACCCCATGCCTACGATGACCGGCCACTCCCCATAGGTTATGGTCAAACTATCTCGCAACCTTACATCGTGGCCAAGATGACAGAACTCCTGGAGCCCAAAAGGGAGCACCAAATACTCGAAATTGGCAGCGGCTCAGGTTATCAAGCAGCGGTTCTTTCCCCGCTGGTTGCACAGGTGTATACCATCGAAATCATCGAGCCGCTCGGCACCGCCGCGCGCAAGCGGTTAGCGGCTCTAGGCTACAAAAATGTCGAGGTGCGCGTGGGTGACGGCTACTTCGGCTGGCCCGAGAGAGCGCCTTTTGACGGCATTATCGTGACAGCCGCGGCTAACCACATTCCACCTGCTTTGATCGAACAACTGAAGCCCGGCGGAAGAATGGTGATTCCAGTGGGCAATCCTTTCCAAACTCAGATGCTCGTGCTGGTCACCAAGGGAAGCAAAGGACCGCGTGACCTCCAGGTACGGAACTTGATGCCCGTGGCGTTTGTTCCGCTGGTCGGCGGGCCGCGGTCAAACTGAAAAGCACGGGCATCTCGCACTCGTTGCCTGTGACGGCGGACGGCAAGCGACTGACGGCGATAAATCTGTGTCTGCCTATAACCAAATTCGCTGCTCCTTGGTCGGCACCCGGGGCCGTGAGGTAGCGCTTCTGTTGATATCAGCGTCGGTATTGTCCTACCAGGTGATACTAGTGCGCGCATTTTCCATCGGCCAGTGGCACCACTTCGCCTACATGGTCATTTCGATTGCACTTCTCGGCTTTGGCGCGAGCGGTACCCTGCTCGCGGCATTGCAGCGGGGCCGGACGGATACCCCCATGTTGTTACTTGGCTCCCAAGCGCGCTGGTTCGCAATTTCTGCGATATCGTTTGCGATCGCGCTGCCGGTTTCTTTCTGGCTTACGCAGCGTGTTCCTTTTGACGCGTTCCTGATTGTCTGGGAAGCGCGGCAAGTCCTGTACCTAGGATGCTACTACCTCTCATTGTTCGTTCCATTCTTCGCCGCCGCGTCTGCTATCGGTCTCGCGCTTACCAGCGAATCAGAGAAGTGTCCCCGCCTTTACGCCTATAACATGGCCGGTTCAGGTGCAGGCGCATTTCTAGCAATGGTCGCGTTGTCCATCGCGCGCGTGGAATGGGCGGTGGTAGGTGTTATGGGTCTCGCGCAGGGTGCTGCAGTAATTGCCTTGCTCGACAAGAAGCTGTTTGTTGATCGAGGCTCACGCTGGCTCTTTGCCGCCGCTAGCGTTGTGATCATGGCAATTGTGACGCTCGCTTACGTCCTTCGTCCACCCACCGTCCGTTTGTCGCAGTATAAGGGACTCAGCTATGCGCTCAACCTTCCTTACGCACAGGTTGTGGCCGAGCGATCCAGCCCTCTCGGCCGTGTGGACGTCGTTGTCAGCCCGGCCATCCGCGAAGCCCATGGCCTTTCGTTAGTCGCGCCAATCGATGCGGTCCCGCCACGGCAGCTCGGGCTCTACGTGGACGCGGAGAGTGCCGGAGCTATCACTGCGTTTAATGGCAACACGAGCACACTCAACTATCTCGACTGGATGATCACAGCGGCTCCTTATTTTGCTCTTGAGGATGCGCCTCGGGACTTGCGTGTCTGCGTCCTTGGTGCCGGTGGCGGCGCGGGTGTTTTGTTGGCGCTGAGGCACGCCGCCCGCCAAGTGGACGCAGTCGAACTCGACCCCAACGTGCCGGAGTTGTTGCGGGGAGAATTTCATGACTTCGCTGGCGGGCTCTACGATCGGCCTGAAGTACGCGTCCATCAAGCGGAGGCACGCGCTTTTGTGCAGGCGGCGCACGGGACCTGGGACGTCATTGATCTCTCGCTGGTCGACTCCTTTGCGGCATCGGCGGTGGGTATTGGTGCTGTAAGCGAGAACTATATTTACACTCGCGAGGCTTTCGAGGCTTTTCTAAGCCACCTCCGTCCTGGCGGTGTGCTGGCGGTGACGCGTTGGGCGCAAATGCCGCCGCGCGCTGAGCTGAAGCTATTCGCCACGGCAGTCGCCGCGCTAGAGCGGATGGGCCTGAACCCAACTGAGCGTTTGGTGTTGATACGAGGTTGGGGAGTAGCTACGCTCTTGGTGAAGAAGGAACCGTTCAGGACTCCAGAATTGTCTGCCTTGCGCCGATGGACCGAAGAGCGCTTGTTCGATGCATCCTATTTTCCGGGCATCGCGGCGGACCAGCATAACCGTTTCAATGTATTGGAGCGCGATTATTACTTCGAGGCAGCAAACGCCTTCCTTGCCGGAGGCCAAAGCCGGGAACAATTTTTCCGCGACTACGCTTTTAACGTGAGGCCTGCCACGGACGATCGTCCGTACTTCTTCCATTTCTACCGCTGGCGCGCGCTTCCCTTAATGTTCCGCACCTTCCGGCAATCGTGGATTCCGTTCTCGGAGTGGGGTTACCTTATCCTGGTCGCAACACTTGCACAGGCGACCCTGTTGGGGATTCTGCTGATTGTTTCTCCTCTGTTCCTGCTGCACCGCCGCATCCCCCCCGTTGATGCGCCGGTTTCAAGGCCGCGTTCCCGCGGGACAGTACGCCTACGCGTCCTTCTTTATTTTCTCGCATTGGGTCTGGGTTATCTCTTTGTGGAAATAGCGCTGATCCAGCGGTTGGTTTTCTTTCTTGCTAATCCCATCTATGCCGTGGCTGTGGTTCTAGCGGGCTTGTTATTTGTCTCCGGATTGGGCAGCGCGTTTGCTGCGCGGCAACTACGAAAGGGAATCTCGGCAACGCGGTTAGCGTGTTTGGCCGCCATCGTAGTAGCCGTTACAGGCACCGTCTATGCACTCGGGTTGCACACTATACTTACGCCGCTGCTCAGTTGGCCGCTGTCGGCCCGAATGGCCCTCGCATTCACAGTGATACTGCCGTTCGCAGCCATGGGCATGCCTTTTCCTCTTGTCCTGCGCCAGCTTGGCCAAACCCGCGCAGAGCTGTTGCCCTGGGCCTGGGCTATTAATGGCTGTGCCTCCGTAATCGCTGGTCCCCTAGCCACACTGCTGACTCTCGGTGCAGGGCTTCCAATAGTGCTACTTGTGGCCTCGGCGTGTTATGCGATGGCGGCACTGATAGCAGGCACGTGGCAAAGAGGAGGGATGTAAAAGCATCGTGCCGATCTTGTGAGGTTGAGGCGCTCACGAAGGGTGCGACGTTACGCTCAGCCCAGTTAATGGCCGGTCCAGAATTGATCGTAAAATTTCGTTGCCGGCATGGAGACCCTGCAGGTTCGCGGGGCTGGGTCGCGAGAGCCGATAACGAGAACCATCAACTCAGCGCACCAGCATCACCCAGCTCGTCTCCATCACCAAGATGTCCGTTTTCGGTGGCGCTTTCGGCGTGCTTCCAGCAACTCGCACTGCTTCCACAGATCTAATGGAAGCTCTACGCTTGATTTAGAAACGAGCTGGTCGAACCTGGCCATCGGCCGTGGAGAGCAATAACGCTCCGGTGAATCCAATTCTCAGTTGGCGGTAGCAGGCCGAGTCACTCAGCGAACTCACCTGTCAGAGCGTTCCTCAGAGTTCCGGGTGGTCGGCAACCCTTTCGTTACGCGCCCGAACGGCCAACGATGGGTAAGGTGCGGGTTGCCCGTTACTCAGGCGCGACCGCCGAGGTGGCAAAGTGGGCCACATCTCGGTCAGCGCCCTAATTTCCTTGAGATTTGACAGCAAGGTTGTGGTCTACGGGGATTACCGTCACAGCGAATGGGGTCCCAGCATCGTCCCCCACAATGGGAAGCGCTCCCGGCTGGTTACCGCCCAGCATCGAGTTCTCGTAATACGGGGTGTACACCATCATGTGAGGATGCCAATGACCAACTCCAGGCCCGAGATCCTGGTCCGCGGAGAACATATACGCGAACGCCACCATCTCCATTCTAGGTAGCTCGCCTTTGGCGTATGCCTCCTGAACTGCTTCCGCGATCTGGTCCGGGGTCTTGCCTTCCATTCCGAGCCTGGCCCGTAGTTCCTGCAACGGCAACACGGTTCGGCTCGCGACCGGATTAAAGCAGATTGGCGCGCGAAGTTTTGCGTAATACACGAGGTCCCGGAGTTGAGCAGGAGTAAACGTCGGAGCTCCCCAGCCCCGCATGACCAGGCACACGAAGCCGTTGTCGCCTTCGGTGGCGACTTTGTATCCAAAGGCCGTGAGTATCTTGACAGTAGCATGCCCCGAAATGGCTTTGGGCGCGGCACTTCTCGCCAAAGCCAGCTCAGCTTCGGGCGTCATCATGTACTCGCTCAGCGGAGGGTATTTGGAGCTCTGCCCCCGCGCTGGGGCAGCTTGCATACTTATAAAAAGCAGTACCAGCCCTGCCATAATTTTTTTTCATTTCAGATCTCCTTACCGAATTACTTTCCACGAACGTACGCAGGCCGTCGCTGAGGAGGATTCGGAGACGACGAGCTCAGGTCGCGGCCTGAGCTCGTCAGCGGCTCCGGACTAGCCGAGCTTCAGGCGGCCCGTGCTGCGAGCGCTGTACGACCAACGGCACGCCGCGCGTCAGTCAAGTTGCCGCGATGCATGGTCTGGTGCAGGGCCAGCACAAGGAAGCTCTGCCCATAGGTAGGGAACTCTCGCTCCCGTCCCTTGGGCGGCGCGAGAGTGGGCTTGTCGAGGTCGGCCTCGCTCAGCGACTCCAGAATGTTCAGGTTCCGTTCGCGCAGTTGAAGATAGTTCTCTCGAACCTCAGCGAACGGTGGATATGCGCCCGCATCTGCGACTGGTTCCGAGGTCTCGCCAAAGTACTGTTGCCACTCTGCCGCGGGGGGTTTTTACGCGAAGAGTGCCGCTGGAATCATGCCCTCAACCAGCGCGAGATGCCCGAGGACCCAGAGCGGGTGGCACCCGCCGTTCGGCGTCGGAAACGTCCTTGCAGCGTCGCTCATATCGTCGATTACACTCAACACCGATCCATTCGAAATGCTAAGCGCAAATTTGATAGCGTCTTTCATGTGCATTTTCGTTTCTCCTTGAATTGCCCTTCTGCTCTGTATTACGGTCCCGGCGCGATCGAGGATACGTGTTGCTGCAACATTCCTCCGGAGGGCTGGGCGACGACGACAGAGGCCGCCGTCGAGAGAACCCACGGACAATGCGCGTAATCCGCGATGTGCGAGATGTGCTGATCTGTCACCTGGAGTCGAACGACGGAACTGGGCCTCCATTCGTCTCCGTATTGGCGCAGCGCGATGACTGCCAACTCGCCGTCCAATTCTGCTACCGCCAGCCGCCACGGCACGGTCTGGCGTTCATAGTTCCCGAAGTAGGGCGATTCGTCGAGGGATCCGACAAAGCGATCTGCGACGCGGAGTCGAGCATCCGCGCTGATGAGTTTGCGGAGTCCCTCCCAATCACGCTTATTGAAGCGGTCGATGTAGAGATGCAAAAGCCGTGACAACTCCGGGCTCACTTCGCGGCGCGATGTCGCGGGCTTGGACGAGGCGGCCAATTTCAATCGGCCCCCGGTTGAGCGCGGCCTTGACGCCGCCGACGGTGGAGCTGGCGAGTTCAGCGATCTCTTCGAGCGGTAATCAAAAATATCCTTCAGCAGCACGCAGCGCGTTCCATGGGAGGCAGACTTATCACCAGCTGTTCAACCGCTCGCTCCACACCGAGGACGCGGGGATCGACAGGCATTACGGAATCTGGACCCATGGCAGCAGTTTCGGCCTCGACCCGGACACAACGCCTGCGGAGGAAGTCGATGCATCGATTGTGCGCAATCCGGAACAGCCATGGGGCGAGAGGACGGCTGTCGTCGTACTGGTCCAGCTTCCGATATGCCTCGAATAACGCATCTTGGACAACATCCTCGCCGTCCAACACCGATCCGGTCATGCGCGAGCAGTAACGGTGCAGGCGAGGGCGTAGTTGAGTGATTGTTTCAAGGAACGCCAGATAGCGTGCCTCGAAGGGGCCTGAGGCTTCCATGTCGCGTGGATTATCCATATCTACCTTTACGCAGCGAATCGCCTTAAGGACACGGACATTCTCTCTGGACCAACGCATCTGTTTTTCAGATCATCGAGGAAAACACGGGCTTCCTGAGACTGGTTTCCGGGCGGCCGGCAAGCCGGAACTAGCCAGATGACAGCCTGGATTGATACTGGCAAGTTGGCTTTGCAATAGCCAACTTCCATGTAGACCGGATCCAATCGCCATTGGAACTCACGGCACGTTAGCGAGGGCCGCGTCCTCAGCACTGTAATCAAACTGCTGAGGATTGAGGGTGCTGGGCGGGTTTCGCTGCTCCCAGGCGATCGTTCGTCGTATCGCTTCCTCGATTTCAACCGATTCCTCGTAGCCCAGCTCCGTCCGGATGCGGTCGGAGCTCGCGACCACATGCTGAGCCGCATTGCCGGATTGCAATAGATGCTTTGGCGTCTGTCCTCTCGGCAGCAGAACGAACTTGCCATTCCAGTTCATCTGTTTTGCTATCTTCGATTGCCACGCGAGTTCTGACAGGCTTGGCTCATCACAAATGTTGTAAATGCGTCCGGCTGCCTGATCCGATGTTGCGACGACCGCAATCGCATGCGCAACGTTCTCCACATGTCCTCGCGGGCCCCGCCACGCGGCGAGATCCTCGGAAAGAAGTATGGAGGATCTTCCATCTCTGATGCGTTTCAGCAGCGGGAAGAATCTATGGAGGGGATCACCTGGGCCGTACACCATCGGCAGCCGTAAGATGGTCCAGGGCACCGCAGGATCGCCCTGTATGGCCTCTTCGACCGCTATCTTGTCGTAATGCTCGTCGAGCCACGTGAATGTGTTCTGCAGCATCTTCATCCTCTCCTGCGGGTAGAGCTTTCGAGTAGTGCGGAGTGGGGAGTCCTCCGTGATCGGTAACGGATCCAATGGGCCCCCTTCGACCTCGTGCATCACGCCCCACGCCCTGTAAACGTCCATGCTGCTGATCGCGATCACTCGTCGCGCAATTTCGTGCGCGGTCTCCACTAGTTGCCGCGCCTGTTCTCTCGAGCTCAGAATTAGATCGACGATGACGTCAGGAGAAAAGAGGCGCAGCTGACCTTCGTAGTCGGAGAGCCGATTCCTGTCTCCCTGGATTTGTACAGCTCCAGAGTGGGCAAGACCAACATCGTAGCGGCGGTGAAAGACCGCGACCTCATGTCCGGAACCGAGCAATTCACTCACCAATGGTGAGCCGATGAAACCGTTCCCGCCGATCACAAGGATTCGAATACAAGATTGGATGAACAATTCTGCTGAAGCTGCACTGAGCTCCACTTACGAAGTGCGGAATACGCCGGGCACTTCAAACATTCAAATGCACACAGACAGTTTATGTCCGATACCGGCTACTTCGCGAGTAGTCTTCTCCAGCCAACTTCCGTGTAGCCCGTTATACGACAGCTACCACAACGTAGATGACTGCTGACCGCACATACCACGTGATTCATTCCTTCTTTTCGTTTCAGGCAGCAACCGTCGTGGAACTGATGCTTTCCTGTCCTCCACAGAGTGGAGCTTTGGTACCTTCACGTCGCGCGCAAGGCCAAGCATCCGTAGTGCCTGAATACCGTACCAGTTAAGATCGAGCTCATACCAAGCTAAACCCGTGACGGGCCGATTGCGGATGAGCGTGGTGGTTATTGTGCCATCCCTCGCCAAAGGTCAGCAGCGCCACCCAGAAGCTGTTCTTGGAGGTGTCACGAGTAGGAAACCGTCGTGTTCCCCACATATGAGTGGCAGAGTTCACCAGCCATGTGGAATGGAAGCCAATGACCGTGCGAAAGAAGATGCCCCACAAGACATACTGCCATCCACCCGCAACGAGAATAATCGCCCCCAAGATTGTGATCGGCACCCAATGCCAGCGACTGATCCACGTGTGGAACTTGTCTTTACGCAGTTCAGGAACATAAGGCGAAAGCCCTGCCGAATCGTTGTGCATGGTCTGCCCCGCGAGGATCCAACCCATATGGGCCAGAAACCCCCGTCGCGAGGAGAATGCGGGTCACCCTTCTTATCGGTATTCTGGTGATGCATGCGATGTGTGGCAACCCAGAAGATCGGACCACCTTCCAAGGCCAGCGTGCCGCACACAGCCAAAAAGTATTCCATCCACTTGGGCGTCTTGTAACCGCGATGCGTCAGCAGCCGATGGTAGCCCATACCAATGCCGAGACTTCCGGCGACCCACCATAGCACCATCGCAAGCAGAAATGCCTTCCAGCTGAATACGAATAGCGCAGCCACAGTACCAACGTGAAACGCCACCATGAATGAGGTGGTAACCCAAACGATAGGCTGCGTAAACGTCCTGTCGCCTTTGAAGAATCCTGATAACTGCATATTTCCCTCAATTTGTTTGATGGAGCGGACTGCCGTCGCGGGGTAATACTTGTGTAATCGCGAGTGCCGTTTTCGCCAGCAACATCTGCCGGGTGCTCATTCATCAAAGAGAGCATGAAAGGCTCTCCGGCAGAACGTCTCCGATGCTGGTTATTTATGGCCTTATTTATCTGTGCCTTGCAACCTAGTACGCCCGCGGAGCCCATACCCGTGCGACACATGGAAGGAACCGTCCATGGCTTTCTCGCGCTGCGCTCGAAAGATGGCCGCGTGCTTGCGGTGGGTGATCTCTTCCAGGTGGTCCGCGGCGTCGCGGTGGTTGTTCAAGAAGGCTTCCACTGTTTCGTAGGCTCTGGGTTCCTTGGAGCCTTTCGCATCCATCTCCAACTCGCCATGAATACGCGGCGCTCCCCAGGATGGGTTTCCGCAACCATGCGGAAGATCAGTTCGCGCGTTTCTTTGCTAACGCACTTCCGGCCTGCGCGAGCCTTATGCCGCGAGCGCCATGTCCAATACAGTTTGAAACCGGCTCGATGCCAAGCGACGACTGTCTCCGGTTGGACAATGACAAGCGCGCGCTTCCACCCTGGCCAAAACCGCCGCAACACCACCCAAAAGACTCTGTCCGGAGCAGTGAGCCTCGGCCGGGATGTCCTGCCTTGAAGACATTGAGCTGTTGTCGCAAAGCCAGAATTTCCAGCAGTAATTCCCGGCGAGAACACAAACTGCAAGCGATCAGGCCGATGAACAGTCTCAGTGTACGAAGCATACATGGGTTGTATCAGAGAAGATGCCACGTAAATTGAGCTCGGATCCAATTTTGGCGAGCCACAGCTCAGCAAACTACTCCAGCCGAGAAGGTCCTGGTGACTTTCAATAATTTACGATTTAGTGCGTTAGCAGAAGCTCCCTAACCTTCTCGGCCAGTTTCGCGGCGTCGTAGCCGGGCAGATCAAGCACCTAGCGGTCGAACTCGGCCGGGGTCCGACGACGTAGACCGGGAATCCGTGACACGAGATTAAGCTGGGAGCTCCAAGACCAAGCCTCGGTCATGCCCACTCCTAGTTCGCCGCACCGTTCGCAATGTTCAGCGCGGCATCTTCATTGCGATGTCGATTGCCACGGGTATTCGAGCTGCACGGCGACGAGGTCCGCGGTGCGCATTCCGTAGCGGGCCTCGATTCCGCGAAGGGCTTGGTCCAATGCTCTTGCTGGTTGCTGATCCCCAATGGCTGACATCAGATGCTCCGCAGGCCAGCTCGTGGCCACCTGATCGGGGAGAATGCGAATACCATTGCGTGTCTGCTGCGCACCGGCAGAGCGCGCGAACGTCACCGCGCGTGACCGATAAGTCCGCGACCAGGCGTCCGTGACGAGGGCGAGCGACACTTCGTCGACGCCGGGCTCAAGGTCTATACCGAGCTGCTCTCGGTTCCAGAAGGCGAGCCGGTTGCCGATCACTGTCAACGCGAACGGGCGCGTGAACTTGAACAAATCGCTGTCGTGACGCGCATCCCAGTGCATTACCCCGAGATCCCGACCGACTGCCAGGGCCTTGTCACGGCCGGCGATTGCCTCGATCAGGGTGAGCGACATCGGCATGGACGCGGTGATCCCCGTGGTGGTCGCAACGCCCTTATCAACCACGAACCGCCGGTCCGCGACGTATTGGATAACGGGATGCTTGTCGCGCAGTTCCTTGAGATAGTACCAGTGGGTCGTCGCCCGCTTGCCGTCGAGCAGCCCGGCTTCGCCGACGATCTTGGCGCCGGCGCAGACCCCGATCACGATTGCGCGCTTGGCCGCCTGACTCTTGATCCATTGCAGGGCCGCCGGATCGTCGTCACGGCTCATGGCGGGGACGATGACATAGTCGGCGCCTTCCGGATGCTTCGAATCGAAGTCGGTGACCGTCGCCTGCGGTTCAACCTTGAGCGCCGGATAAAGCGTTACCGGCCCCGGCTCTGTTGCCAGCGCGACCACATCGGCGATGTCGGCCCGCCGAAGGATGCCGTAGGGCATAAGGTAGTCGGTTGCCTCAGTGGCGTGATTGATGCCTATGATCGCGATGAGTGGGCGCTGGCGTTTTGGCGGCTTCAAGGCGGTGATCGTGGCTTCAGCCTCCTCCTTCGAGATGATCGGCGCGGCTGCGGCAGCTGACGCCGGAGGCAACGAGAGAATCCAAGCGCTGCCGATCATCGCGAGAAGGACGCCAGCGCCCAGACCGCTCCACAATACGAGCCGCTTATTCAAGGCGTTCCTCCTCCGATGAGCTTGCCGTCGCTCTCATACCGGTCATGAACCTTCGCCCAGTCCGGAAGCGCGTGATTCGGTCCATACTCCTCGCGACCCTTCGGCAATACATCGAAGTAGCCGTAGATTCCCATGAACTGTTCACTGCCGCGGCCGAACGTGCCATACGTGTGGAAGATCTCGCCTTTCGCGTTCTTATAGAACACGCTATGTCCCGAAAGCGTATATGTCTGCGGTCCAATCTTCCTCTCGCGGAAGTTATAGATCGTTTTTCCCGCATTCACTTCCTCCGGCCGGAACGACACATGGAAGTCGTAGTTGAAATCGGATTCGTGCGACGACACCCAGCAGAACTTCCATCCCATCCGCTTGCGCACAGCTTCGATCTGCTCGATCGGAGCCCGCGCCACCGCCACATACGACATGTCGTGATGCTCGAAGTGAGGTAGCAGCCCGTCCACATGGTCCGACTCGAGCGAGCAGCCCTCACATTGCCACTCCTGTCCCGGCTCCATCATGAAGTGCTTGATGAAGAGCTGACTATGCTGCTTGAACAGGTCCGCGAGCATCAGGTCTCCTTCCGGAGACGTGAATGTGTAACTTTTCTCGACCTTCACCCAAGGCAGCGCGCGCACCTCCGCGGCCAGCTCATCGCCCGACCGCATGTACTGCTTCTCCTTCTCCATCAGCATCAGCCGCTGCTTCAGCCATTCTTCCTGCAATACAATAGGATGCCGTTCGACAGCCTCTTCGTTCTGCCGCCTCACCTCTGCAATCGCTGCCGCCACCTTCGGATCATCCGCTTTGTTCATCGCCAAAAGCCTCCTCACGATAAGGTAAGATGACTCCGGCCCTTCAGCCGTTTTCTAAAACCGAGCAGTTCGTGACAAACCGCGTCGGCTTGTGTTTGCTATGAGTTTCCGTCAACTGGACGCAAAACGTCAGTACTCCATCGGAGCTGCTCAAACCGGCTTCTCGGAGATGCGATGCGAGGATCCCTCGCCAGCATTCAACTCCTGGGCAGCCTTTTTGGCTGGTATCTTCTTCGCTGGAGCGGGAGGCAGTCTTACCGACGATCCGAGCAGTCTTCTCTCCACCCACCGAGAGAAATTCCAAAGTGCATCGAACCACAGTATTGTGTAGCGGTACTGCTGATCGTAGTTAGATCGAACACAAAAAGAAGGCCCTTGAATGAGAGCCTTCTTTGCGGACTACGAGAATATTTAATCATCGTTTTTATCAGTTGAGAGCCGCATGACGCGGGTTCCCCAGTTTCCTAGAGCTCCGCGAGTGTCGTTGCAGGTGCCGAACGGAGAAGACGTCCGATACTCCGGGAGGCTGCAGCTTTGTCCGATATACTCTTGAGCAGCAAAGATCTCGCTGCCAACAACCGCAGTTGCCCCATAATCGCCCCACCGAGGACGGGTCGGATCCCCTACCTGTCCCTTGTAGCCTGTGAAGCCATCCTGTGCGCCGATTCCATGGGCAGCGATGTGTATATCCCCTGCGCCGTGCGCCTGATTGAGTTTGACATATGCAAGACTCGGAAAGTCATTAGGACCAGTCAATGTAAACGAGAGAATCGCCTTGCCTTCACTGGTGACGCCAAAAGTGGGATATGTGAGATCCCCTTTGGGCGTAGCGACGTAACCTTGGTTGAGGACCTTGCCGCTTAGCAATTTGTCAGTCGTCTTCGGCTTGATGATGAAGTAAGCGATACCGTCTGAACCAAACGTCTTTCCATCGAAGGAAACCCCGGTCCCTAGAGAGCCCCACACTTTTCCGTCGGCGAAATAGACTTGAGTCATTCGGGAATCATCGCCGTCCAGAGGACTGATTACTTCGGTGAACGGGTCAGCGACGCCAATGAGGATTGGAGCGCAGTTTGGATCGTTGAGGCATTGTCCTTGAGGCCAGTCGATGTTTCCACCGCCTGGCTTCTGGCCAATACCATCGGTTCCTACGCCGGGCTGCCTTGCGGGGTTTGGAATTCCGTAGCTTTCCGTCGAAACGGCGTTGTTGAGCAAAATTGGAGCCTTGTGGCGTGCGAGGTTGTGAGTGTCTGTCAATGCCCACAACTGCACCCGCGAATCGACGCCACTATCGGCGAAGACAGCCGTTGAACTGAGAAAATACTCCGTTCCGTCGCCATCATCTTCGCTTCTGCCGGGGGAAATCGCTGGAATGACCGCAAAGCCAGGAAGACCGGTAGCTGATGCGAAGTTCACATCACCGGTGTTGTACTGGAAGATCGGGATGCTGGCATCCTTTGTGGCCAGGGCGTCCTTAGAAATCGCATATATCTGTGCACCGATGAAGCCGGGCCCAAACAGGCTGAATTCGTTTGTAGTGAGATAGATTCCATTGCTGTCTGCGCCAATGTGTGGATAGTCGCCCAGACAAGGGCCGGTGGTGTTTTTTTGGGGGTCCAGTATGCATCCGTGGTTTGGTGTTCCATCGGTTCCATCGTCCTGCACAGGAATGCGATAGATGTCCACTCGCCTAGCGGGTTGGGTGTATTGCTCACAGCCAAATCCAGGTGATTCTTACCGCTCAAGGCTTGACTGGTGGGTACTGCGCGATCAAGAGTAAGCACCACATGAAACCAACGCTGTGTTTCGCGGTCGAAGTGGCAACTTGGATCCGTAATAGAAGGGCCAAACGTTACTGGACTGGTGGTGCGATTGACCGCAGCAGGGTATCCATAGAACGTGTTCAGGTCGACTACACCGATGAGCGGATTGCCTTTCATATCGAAGATGCGCAAAACATCATTCGCCGACTCGAGAACGAATCCATTACCTGCGCAAAGACCCTGGTCTGGTGGCTCGACGGAGAACTGATTTCCATTGTTGGCAAAACGCTGATCATGAAAGTTGAGACCATCGAAGGTGGCTTTCACTGCATCGTGGTCTTCTCGATCGCGCCTATGTTCCGCCCGATCACCATGACCATGCCGCCCATGTCCCATCTTGCGATTCAAAGTCGTAAATCCAGTCGCATCATTGCCAGCGTCAGCATCACCGCTCAATGCCGAGTCGATTTCAAGTTGCCCATCAGCGTTTACTCCTAGCGGAGCTGCCTGCGGAGTGGTTGTGCCGCCACTTGCAATGAGTCGTGACTGTGAGTGCGCGGTAAGGATTGGAAAGCAGAAAAGAAGACTGAGAGTGACCGCCTCGAGCCGAAAGCGTCTGATCTTCATGTGCGTAGTACCTCCAGGAGTGTTGCGGCGCTCTTTTGCGCGTTAGCCGAGCGTTCTGGGAATTGCAATTCACGATAGCTCATGACCAAGGGGCCCGGGTTATCCCTCGCATGACTTCAAAAACCAATTGGGGACGTTCTGATAGATATGGTTAACCTGAAAATCTCTCCAAACACCCCATGGAAGGCACGTTTTTATCGGGTAATAGCCTAGGAATCGCGATGTCATTGGTAGGAAGCTGTCCAATGTATAGGAAGCTCCAGATTAGATGAATGGCGCTCGAACAGACGCAGACGCGGTCTCCCTCAAGTCAAAGAGCTAGTAGCAATGCCGCATTTGGAAGGACCGGGAAAGGAAGGGCCGAAAAGAGATCGTGTGAAGTCTGCTTTCAGATGCGAGGAACTATGGGCTTCCTCACCCAAGTTGTCAGGTTAATAGTTTGACAAGTGAATGACGAACTCCTCACGCCTTCGCAATTATAAATGTCCGAGACTCGGCCGAACGGCCTAGAAAAGCCCCGGTTCTTACGGACTCTTCCCGGGTTGGACTACCGTTATCCGGGCGAAGTTGGATGCGCAGAGACTGCACAGTGCAATATCGCGGTAGGGATGCGCATTGCTGCGCACCACCGGGTGGCCGGAGGCAGTTGCCCGCCTCCGGCTCCCACAGAACGTAGCGTGCGGATTTGCCGCACTACGCTCTTCAGAAGTTGCTTCACAGTATGGCGATAGCTTGCAGCTCCCTGTAGGGGAGATACAGCTTTGGTCGCAGCAGCGGGAA
>Ga0193743_1001366_pt1 | contig 18178 bp, 15 predicted proteins | sample L2c2metaG_FD_143038 | JGI IMG/M metagenome (GOLD analysis project Ga0193743, IMG submission 143038) | Soil microbial communities from a riparian zone of the East river system, Colorado, United States - L2c2 | ecosystem: Environmental > Terrestrial > Soil > Riparian zone | place: USA: East River...
TACAACAGCGATTACGACAGCGATTCCGACAGCCCCGCCATGTCCTACGGCGACGACGGCATCTCGGACGACGAGGCCGGCGACCGGGACGGTGCGAACGGGCGGGACGGCCGGGGCGAGACCACCTACGACCTGCTGGGTGGCCTGTGAGCCGCCTCAGCCCAGCGCGGATGCGACCTGGGCCCCGGTGCTAGGCCATGCTATGTCAGGCGTCGACGGGGTGTGAGAACTCGGTCACCCACAGCTGCGACCAGTGCGGCCGGCTGAGCTGCGTGTCGCACCTGCAACTGCTGTACCGCGGCCTCGACCGTGACCGAGTCGTGTGCCACGACTGCTGTCCGCCCCCTCCTCCCCGGCTGCGCGACCAATTGTGGGCTGGGCTGCGCGCCCAACGGTTGACTGAGCTGCGTGACCAGTGCTCGGCTCGACTGCGCCGGTTAGGAAAGACACCGGGGGACACGGAGCGCGCAGAGCCGGCATTGGCGGACGAGAGTCCAGTTGAGCCGGCGGAGCCAGCCGCACTACTCAACGTCGCCGAGCCACCGGAATTCGCGGAACAGACGATCGAGCTTGCCCGCCACGAGCCGGCGCCCGGAAACAAGCTCGAGTCTCTCGGGCAAGCCGCCGGGCGCATGCTCAGCGGGCTCAAGCGGTGGCCCGGCGAGCGCTTCTCGCGCCAACAAACGGACGATCTCCAGGCCGAGCCGCCTCTTTCGTGGGACGAACCGCCCCCTTCATCGGACGGGGCCGCCCTCAATCGGCCCCCGAACCGTGCGGTCCGGAGACCCGAGTGGCTGAAACGCGAGCGACCAAAAGCAGAGCCCACCGACTTCGAGCCCGCAGACTTCGACCCGGCGCACTTCGAGCCGGCGATCCCCGAGCCCGCGTACCTCGAGCCCGCGAGTCTCGAACCCCCGAACCTCGAGCCTGCGACTGCCAAGCGCTCAAAACGGCATTGGTCGAAGGCAGAGCCTGCGATCCCCGAACCTCAAATAGCCGAACGCCTGAAACCGGAGCCTCCAAAGGCTGAGCGGACTTCACGATCCCATCGCGCCGCCCCTCGGGCGGGGACGGACCTGGCAGAGCCCCTGAGGCTGACAGACGAGCTCAAGGGCCCTCTGGTCGTTCTCATGGTCCTGGCCGCGATCGTGGCCTCAGTCGGCGGGGTGATCCACAATTCCTTCATCGGTCTGGGAGGCGGCCTCATGAGCGGCGCCGCCCTCGTCGGGTTCATCATCGTGGGCCTGACCCCCACGGGCGACGACCACTGACACCTGCGGGCGCACCTCGACCTGCCCCAGCCGCGCGGATTCTCCCACCGGAGGCACGGTCCATCCCTCCGGTGGTCCGCCGGTCAAATCGCCGAAGATCCCCTAACAGACGAAGGCAGGCCTCGACACATCCGAGGCCTGCCTTTGTGACTTTCCCGGGGTGAGCGTTAGCTATCGCTTTCGCCGCCGCCGCCGTCGCCGCCGTGCCCCGCATTCGTCTGGCACTGCGAAACCGGGCCACCCTGGCCCATCACGCCCGCGGACAACCCGAGCGGGACGACGCAGTTCGACTTCGCCTCACCGCCTGCACCACCGTCACCACCGTTGCCCTCGTATTCGACGTCCTGGCCGTTCTGGCCGTCCTCTCCGTGGCTGTCGTGGGCAAAGGCGGTTCCCGCAAGCGCGAACGTCCCTCCAGCCGACAGCATGATCGCGGCGGCCGTCACGACGACCCTCTGACTGATCTTGCGGACCATCATTTCGTCCTCCATCAATTTTGGACGGCGCAAGTTTTCCTCAGGAGCGGTCGGTGACAGCATCGACCACGACCTGAACCAGGCACTGTCCCCACTGCAACCCGATGTTCTCCGTGAAGCTTGCTGGGAGCGGTTCTGCCGTAGCATTCGGAGCAAATCCCAGGTGACCGTCCGACTCCGCGCCCGGAGCAGCAGGCCACTGGTTTCAGCCCCACATGAGAATGCAACGAAAGTCCGGCCTTATGGTGACGCCAGGCCGGTAGATGAGCCAAATACCTCGAACGAGTGGCGGTGTCAAGAAAATCATCCATGGAGCGCCGCGCAGCCGACCAGGTAAATCGGGATACTCATTCCGCGGCGAGTATTTGACGGTGCACACACTTGATTCGACTTGCCGGTTGGACTGATTGACCAATAGGCAGGTGACCTCGAATGATGCACCATGCGCAACGGGGTCTGGCTGACGACAACTGCGCCGAATTTGGTTGAGAGCGAACGCGATCTTCCGCCCGCCGTCCGTAGCTGCCATTCTTCTCAATCGATCGCCCCTGCGTTCACGTCTCGGACAGCCCGACTTGTCGGAGGCAAGCTCGACACCGGCTCTCCGCCGGAGGTCGGCCCGCGCGATTCAGTGGTAGTGCTGGGGTCCGTCGCCAACCAGCTCGACACGTCCGAGTGGCTGTCCAACTTAGTTTGACGCGGAGTTATTCACTCCTCAAGACTCCCATCCGGCTATACGGTCAGTGAGCACGAGGGGAGGGCCCGTGCGAGCGTCAACCTTGCAACCACCCCAGTTCAACCGCGTAAAGATCGCCCAGTCGGATGGGCGCGGACCAGTGAGCGCGCCGAATGTCGAGGCATTTCGAACGCGAACAGTAGTCACGCCGCCGACCTAGCACTGTTCATTCGAGTGATCTTCGCGGGTAACCATGGCGCACAGTGCTCGTTGTCACTATTGGGATCGGCGGAAACGATAAATTCTGTGCACGCTGGAGGCAGCGAAGACTTTTTTGTGACGTTGAGTGACAGCGATGGCTCCAGTCGAACGGCTCGGATGTGTGGAGAACGGAAGAGGGTGAATGTTCGAGCGTGGCAACGATGGAGTCGAGCGTGCTCAGCCACCCGCGCGATCGTCCCAACAGGGTGGCGGCCCGGCCGGCCCGTACGACGCGGCCGATCCCAGGGCCCCCGCCGGGGGTAGCGCGCTAGATCTGGGCGCCCTCCGCATCCGCCTGCCACCGGGAGCCGCGCTCCAGCAGGAACCGGCGGACGGCGGTGCGCGGCGCTCGGTTCGGCTCGTGGTGCCGACCGGGGTGTTGAGCCTGAGCGTGTTGGCCGCACCCCGCAGCGGCGGACTGTGGCCACGGATCGCTGAGGAGCTCGTGGCAAAGCAAGGTGGGCTCGGCGCGAGGGTGCATCGCTACCCAGGAGAATGGGGCCAGGAGATCCAGGCGTCGCTGGACGCCGAGCACTCCTGGTTTATCGGGGTCGACGGGCCACGGTGGATGCTCTACGGAGTCGCTACCGGAACGGTCGAAAGCGCTGGCGATCTGGGCGCCGTGCTGCGTGAGGTGATCCGGAGCGCCACGGTGAACCGGGGCAGCCAGGCGCTGCCGGTCAAGGCGGCCCTCGCGCTCAGCTCACCGTCGAGCCGTCCGCGCCCCCGCGACGGCGCCAGCCAGCCTCGGACCTTCCGCGATAGGTTCACCATGGGCGCGAGTCCACCGACCGCCAAGGTGGCGGGTGGCGGGCATCCCGGGGCCGCCATGGCCAGCGCCGGAGCCGGGGGCGCGGGCCCCGGACGGCCCGGTGACCATGGCCCGGACCGGATCGCGCCAAGATCAGGACCAGGGCGTTCGCTCCCGGACTCGCCCGTCGGTGCGGCGCACCGGCCGGCCTCGCCGCCACCCACCTCGCGGTCGCGGCGGAAGGTCGCCATGGGGCTGCTGGTGGGCGTCGCTGGCCTGCTGGTTGTGGTCAGCGCGGGGAGCATGCTGGTGTTCGGTCGTGGCGCGGAGCGCGGCGCTTCCGAGAACGGCACGTTGCCCAACTCGGGGTCCTCGGTCGGCGTTCCTGGGCCGTCAGCCCCAGGGTCCCCAGGGTCCGCGCCGGAGGTTTCCACTAGGCCGGGGGGTAGCGGCCAGTCCAGCCTGGCGCCGGACTCGGCGGACGGCGAACCGCCATCCCTGCCTGTGCAGGCGCCCGGCGATCCCCTACCGGCCCTCGATCAACCAGCGGACCACCGGTTCACCGCTCCGTCCTCGGACGCTCCACGACGGCTGTCCCCGCGCGAGTCCGAGACCACGCGGGAGACCCAAGCGCGGCCGGACCAGGCGTCGAGCGACGAACCCGAGGCGACCGAGGGGGCGAGCCGGAATCGGGAGACCGATGAAGAACCCGAGCGAGCGCCGAGGAAGGACGTCCTCGGGAAATTGGTCAGGTCGGTGGGCCAGACGTTAGGGCTGGGCTGACGGAAGTTCGAGAAGAGTTGGGCGAAGCGTGCGGTGCGGACCCCGACACATCCGGGGTTCGCACCGCACTGGCTCCCTAGGAACGGGGGACTAGTAGTCGGCGTCGCCGCCTTCGCCGCCGTCGGCACCGGTGGCTGTGCAGACTGACTGGTCGTTGCCGTGCCCGCTGCCGATCACCTGGGCCTCGACCACGCAGTTCACGTATATGTTGCCGCCGTCCCCACCATTGCCGGCCTCGGCCTCGTTCTCGCTGTGCCAGCCGACGGACGAGCCGTCGTCTTGACAGCAGCCATGGCCGCCGGCGACTGCGGAACCGGCCAACGCGACCGAACCGCCTGCCGCGACAGCGACGACCGCCGCCGCGGTCAAGACACCTCTGCCGAACTTGCGGATCACAGTAACCTCCCTTGTTTGGCCGAAGGCGCTCATAGCTTCGGCTGAACCTCACACCTAGTACTCGGAGGTCTCGATGTCCATATTCCGTACACATCACGCGGGCTAGGAACACTCCATAGGGTGGCCGCAACCCGAACGAGTTGACTAAACCCCACTGACTCGTGCCTCTCGACTACCAGACAATCAAAAGGCTTCCGCACACCGATCCTGAGCCCTAACAAGCTAGTTGACGGCGGACGCAATTACTTTTCGACTTCTTCAGCCGAGCGTTGTGGGTGAACACCGCGCGCGGACTGCCACACATGCCGGCCGACGGTGGAAGATAGCTCAGGTGACATCGCGCCGCATCAAAGGAGGCCCTGTGTTCCGCAAAGATGGCCGAGCAGCGAACAAGACGGGCGGTGACTCCCCCGAATCGCCTGAGGCGCCGAACCGGAACTCGTTGGGCCGAGGAGCGCGGGTGCTGGTAGTGGCGGCCTTGCTCGTCGTGCTTATCGCGGTGTTCGTCGCGCGCATTTATACGATCCCGTCCGGCTCGATGGAGGCCACCCTGCACGGCTGTCCCGGATGCACCAACGATCGCGTCCTGGTGGACAAGGTCACCTATCGGTTCAGTACGCCTCAGCCAGGGGACATCGTGGTGTTTTCGGTGCCGGGTGACTGGCACAATGCCGAGGTCCCCCCGTCATCGTCATCCAGCAATCCGATCCTCCGGGGCCTCGGAGCGGTCGGTGCGGTATTCGGGATGGAGCGGCCCGGACAGACCGACTTCATCAAGCGGGTGGTTGCCGTCGGCGGTCAGATCGTCTCGTGCTGCGATGCACGCAACCGGGTGCGGGTGAATGCGGAGCCGGTGGACGAGCCGTACATCCATTTTGATCCCGCTTACGGCAAGGCGCAGCAGGAACCCTTCGGCCCGGTCCTTGTCCCTCCAGGGCAGCTGTGGGTCATGGGAGACAACCGGAACGACTCGGTCGATTCCCGGGCGATTGGCAATGGTCCGGTCCCGGTGGACAGCGTGATCGGCAAGGCTCGCTGGATCGTGTTTCCGTTCAGTCGTTTCGGACCGATCGGAGCCCCCCAGTCGCTCACTGGCGGGTAGCCCAGGGAGTGTCTGTCGGATCACGGGAGCCAGGTCGGCAGTGCGGCGAGGGTGATGCCACCGAGGTAGTTGTGGGCATGGCAGTTGTAGCGGGTGGCCAGGCCACCGCCCACCCCGCCGAGGCGCCCGATCCGGCAGAGACCGCTAGGCCTGACCGGCGCCGGTCAGGCCTAGGGAGTCTCAGCCTTCCGCGAGAATGACCTGCTGGCCTTCCTTGAGACCGTCGAGGATCTCGGTCATGGTGTCGCCGACGAGTCCGAGATTCACCTGGACCTGTCGCGGATTGCCGTCCGGACCCATCACCTGGACCACACCAGACTGTGCGCCGCGCTGGACCGCCGCGGTCGGCACCACCAGCACGTTGTCGGCGCTGCCCACGACGACCTTCGCCTCAGCGGTCAGCCCGCCCTTGAGCCGAGGGTCGATATGGTTGAGCAGGACGGTCACGTAGTAGTTCGTGACATCCTGGATCTGGGTGCCGGTGGGAGCGACGCTGGACACGGTTCCCTGCACGGTGAGCCCGGGCACCGCGTCGAAGGTCACGTTCACCTTCTGGTTGGGTGCGATCTGGGCGGCGTCGGCCTCCTCGTAGGGGGCAACCACCTGGAAGCTGTTGACGTCCTTGAGGGTCAGGAAGGCCGGGCCACCCGGGCGCTTCGCCTTGTCACCGGCGGAGTCCTTGGCGCCGGTCGCGGAGTCCATGTCCGGCAGCGACGCGCGGCTGCCCGGCGCCAACGGCGTGGTCCCGGCCGCCGACCCGAGATACTCCCCCACCGTGCCGTTGATGCTGGCCACAATGCCGGACACCGGGGCGAGCAGCACCGTGTCGTCCACGTCCCGCTGCGCGCGCCGCACGTCGACCTCGGCATCGGCCACGTTGGCCTCGGCCTCTTCGATGTCGTTCGGCCGGTCGCTGTCCGCGCCCTCGGAGGCGTCCCGCGCGGCCGTCGACTCACGCTTCGCGTTCGCTTCCGCGACCCGCTGCCGGGCGTTGTCGATGTTGTGCCGCCGCTCGGCCCAGGCGATCTGGTCACGGTCGCGCTGGATCTGTCGCTGGTAGCCGGCGATCGCGGCCTTGCCGCGTTCAAGCTTCTGGCAGGACGGCGAATGCAGGTTCAGCGGGGACTCCAGTAGCAGCCCGCGCTCGTCCTTGGACGTCAAATCCGCGTTGTCCCCGTACCCGTCGTAACGGTGTGAACCTCCGCTGACCGAGCGATTGCACTTCTCCTGGTCGTAGCGGACCTCCTGGCGTGCCGCCCGCAGGCTTTCCTGATCCTCCCGCAGCTGATCGCGGGCTTGGTCCAGGTTGTCGGAGTTGGCCTCGTCGACGGCGTCCGATTCGTTCCGGGTCGCCCCCAGCACGTTCTCGGCCTCGTCCTCGTCGTCGGCCGCGGCATCCGCGCGTTTGCCGTCCCGGACCCGGTCCAGCCTGGCCTGCTCACGTCGCACCTTCGCCTGGGCCTCCTGCAGGTCCGACTGGGCGTCGAAATCGTCCTGCCGGGCCAGCACCTGACCAACCTCGACCCGCTGGCCCACGGTGACCATCAGCTGGACCAACTTGCCCGACTTGGCGAACCCGAGGTTCTGCTCGGTGATCGCCTGCAGCGCGCCGGTCGCCGCCACTGTGCGTTCCACGCTGCCCCGGGTCACCTTTGCCGTGCTCGGCTCGAAGCCCGCTCCGGTCCCGCAGGCGACCACCACCAGCGCCATCGGAAGGGTCACCGCGCCGATGGTGAGCCATCGACCCCGGCGCGTCGCTACCAGGCGCGCGGCGCTCGCCGTGGCCTGATCCGCCGTCTTCCGCCAGTGCTCCGATGCGTGCATCGTGCGATTGCCCTCTCGTGGATCACTCGTCATGGCCGCCTCACTCGTACCTAAGAGCGTCGATCGGACGCATCCGAGCGGCTCGATTTGCCGGATAGGCGCCGAAGAACAAGCCAACGCACAGGCTGACGGTGAACGCCAGCACAACTGACCCGGCAGACAGTTCCGGAGGCGCGAACTGCCCGAAGCTGGCCCCAAGTGTCTTGCCGAGCAGGGAGAGCCCGACACCAACAACGACGCCGATCAGGCCGCCGACACCGGCGAGCACGACCGACTCGATCAGGAATTGCTTGAGTATCGCTTTGCGACGAGCCCCGACAGCCTTTCGGATGCCGATCTCGCGGGTGCGCTCGGTCACGGTGACGAGCATGATGTTCATGATCCCGATCCCGCCGACGAACAGCGAGATCGCCGCGATGATGAACAGAAACAACGTGAGCACGTCCGATACCTGGGTGTACTGCCGCAGCAGCTCCAGATTCGAACGGACCTCGAAGTCCTTCTGATCTGGGTCGTGGACCTTGTGCCGGTCCATCAGGATTCGGGTGATCTTGTTCATGGTGGGCGGCACGGTCGCCTGGCTGGTGGCCTCCACCACGATCTGGTCGACCGTGTCACCACCACCCACCAGGTAATTGCGGGTCGCGCTGATCGGCATCACGGCGATGTCATCGTTGAGCCCGTTCGGCACCAGCACGCCCACCACCTGGAAGGACTGCCGGCCGATCCGGATCGTCTGACCGAGCGCGTCGACACTCCGTCCGCCGAACAGCCGTTCCACCGGCTTCGGGCCCAGCACCGCCACTCGGTTGCTGGTGTTCACATCGCCGTCGGTGTAGAAGTTGCCGGCCGCCATGGTGCGGTGGAACGCCGTGAGGTACTCCCTGGAGGAGCCGACGATGCTGGTCCGCCACAGCGAGTTCTGAAACGCCAGCACGGCGCTCGCCTGCTTCACCGGAGTAACGGAGGAGAACCGAGGCCCCTGCGTGTCTTGCTGCAGGGCCTTCACATCCTTGTCGGTGAGCGGTTGAGTTTTCCCACTAGTCGCCACACTGCCTCGGGACTGCAATACCCCGATCAAGTTCGTACCAAGCGATGTGATCTGTTCATTCAGCCGAGCGGACGTCCCGTTTCCGAGGGCAACCAGAAGGATCACCGCAGCGACCCCGATCATGATCCCCAACATGGTCAATACGGAACGAAGTCGATTTGCCCGCAAACCGCGCAGCGCGACCTTAAAAGCCTCCTGAATGCTCAATTCGCGACCTCTGTCACGCTCACGCCGTCGCCCGCATCGTTCCCGTTCGCGGCGGCGTCCCGGTCACCCGCACCGTGCCGGTTCTTGTCCGGCCCGCCCGAGTCCGCTACCACCCGGCCATCGAGCAGCTTGACGACGCGCTTGGCATAGGAGGCGATCTCTGTCTCGTGCGTGATCAGCACAACCGTCCGGCCAGCATCGCTGAGCTTTACCAGCATCCGCGCGATCTCACCGCTCGCCGTCGAGTCGAGGTTCCCGGTCGGCTCGTCCGCGAGCAGCACCGCGGGCTCGGTGACCAGTGCGCGAGCGATCGCCACCCGCTGCTGCTGACCGCCGGAGAGTTCGTTGGGCAAATGCTCCGCACGGTCGGCCAGGCCCACCTCGGCCAGCGCGGCGGCCGCACGCGTTCGGCGGGAGCGTGTATTCGAGTAGAGCAGGGGCAGCTCGACATTCACCACTGCTGAGGTGCGAGAAAGCAGGTTGTAAGACTGGAACACAAACCCGATCTTGCGGCCTCGAACGTCCGCGAGCTGGTCGTCATCCAAGTCGGATACGTCGATCCCGTCGAGCAGGTACCGCCCCGATGTAGGACTGTCGAGACAACCCAGAATATTCATCATCGTGGTCTTGCCCGACCCGGACGGGCCCATGATCGCGACAAGCTCGCCAGCTTTGATTGTCAGGTCAACATTATCGAGCGCCCGCACCTCGGCCGCACCAGCCCGGTACACCTTGGTCACGCCCTCGAGCTGAATCATCGCCCCCGCCATCAGCGCTTGATCACCCCCGAGTCCGCCCCTCTTTGGGTGGACCCACCTTTGTCTGCAACGACGGTAGCAATGGCGGGATACGAAATCCGGGATCTGGCCTGCGTTTCCCGGCAAAGTCGCTCTCGCGCCAGCGGGGCCGACCAAGAACAATGAGTGGCAGATATGCCGTGATCAAGTGGTGTCGAGCGCCGTCCGGGCCCAACCTGGCCTAAAAGGGCGCACTGCACCCATTACTTGAACGCTGCATTAGCCCCGGTCAGCGCGATCATCGACGACCAAGTGCACCTGAACAGGTTACTGGTTCGGCGTGTCCCGGCAAGTCGGATTTGTCGTGAGATCGGGCCGCGCCTGACCTTCGGTAGTTGCGCCTGCAATTAGCTGGTAATCTCCTAACGGTACGAATGTAGAACGTCACAGGCTTTTAGGGAAGTCCCTTGCCGCCGCAATGTCGACACGGCTTCCTTCCCACCAACCGAGTGGGCGAAACTGCGTGAGTGCACTCTTTCGCTCTAACGGGTGATCTGATTGCCCTCCAGGGTAAAGAGATTTGGATATTTGTGCTTTAGCCGCTAAGCCTATCTTCGTAGTGGCCGGGGCGATCAGGCGTCCCGGCGAGTTACATCGGGGAGGAATAGAATGAAGGCCAAGCTCGGACAGCGTGCAGTCGTTGCGTTCGCCGTGGCATCTCTCGCGGGCGGCGCGTCGGCACTGTTCGGTGGCACCGCGCTTGCCGGTGTGCACGACAACGACACCGGCGGTGACGGTGGCGCGGCCGGCAAGGTGCAGAGCAACTGTGTGCTTCCAATCGGAGCCAATATCGGCATCCTCGGGTTCGGTGGCGAGAACACAGGGTGCTCGACCACCGGCGGTACCGGCGGCGCCGGCGGCGTCGGGGACTCGGACTACTAGTCCTCAGCGAGTCGCCACAACATGAGGCGGTGGAGGCCCCCGGATGTGTCGGGGACCTCTACCGCCCTCGCGTGGGAGGTCTGGAGCTCGGCCCGCCGCAACGCGTGAGCGCCTGAGATGCCAGTCATCGACGGTGGGAGTGAGCAAAGGCGGTAGAGGCCCCCGGATGTGTCGGGGGCCTCTACCGCCTTCTATTGTGCACGCTCGCCGCATTCTCGGCGTGTCACCCTCGCGGTGAGTCCTGGCCGTGTCGAATTTTCCTGTGCCACGGCTTCGTCGCGATCGTTCCGGTCAAAAGAGGACCGCTCAGCGCCGGTGGATCAGCTGGTCTGGTCGATGACCTTGGCCAGCTCGTCGAGCGCCGCCACGACCGAGGCGCGCCGCTCGGGTGGGATCCGCCGCAGCGCCTTGCGCTGGAAGGTTCGCATGCGTTGGCTGGCGTGCTGCCATGCCTGCAGGCCGAGCGGAGTCAGGCGCACCAGCACGGTGCGCTCGTTCTCCTCGACCCGCCCCCGCACCACGATCCCCCTGCCCTCCAGGTGTTTCAACGCGCGGGTGGCGGTCGGCTGGGAGACCCGCGCGTAGCCGGCCAGTTGTCCAACGGCCATCGCCCCGCGCTCCGCGAGGGGGGTCACGATGGCCAGCTGCGACTCGGAGAGCTGAGTCGAGCCCGACGTGGTCGCGGTGAGGCTGCTGCGGTTGCGGTGCATCAGCGAGTAGACCCGGTTACACGCCTGGGAGAACTCGTCGACCTCGCTGTCGCCGGGCTCGCTGTCCTCTGCCATGTGGACAGCGTACTATTTATAGCGCGCTATGCTATAGCTTGCTAGGCTTCTTCGCTCGACCGACGGAGGACCCATGACTGGCAAGATCGCCCTCGAGGAACACTTCGGCGCGACCGATCCCAACATCGTTGAACAGTCAGCGGAACACTTCACCCCCGCCGCCTGGCCGGAGCGCCGCGCCATGCTGCTGGACATCCAGGACGACCGGCTGCGACAGATGGACGAGGCAGGCATCGAGCTCGCCGTGCTGTCCCTGCTCGCCCCGGGGATCCAGTCGCTCTGGGAGCCCGGGCAGGCCGTCGACTGGGCCCGCCGGCTGAACGACTTCGAAGCCGAGCAGGTCTCCCGCCGGCCGGACCGGTTCGCTGCCTTCGCGGCACTGCCGATGCAGGACCCGGACCAGGCAATCACCGAGCTGCGCCGGTGCGTCCGCGAGCTGGGCTTTGCCGGTGCGATGATCAACGGTTTCTCCCAGGTCGGCGCCGAAGACACCGCCGTGTACCTCGACGACGCCAGGTACCGCCCGTTCTGGGCCGCTGTGCAGGAGCTCGACGTCCCCATCTACCTGCACCCGCGCGACTCGCTGCCCAGCCGGAGCCAGATCTACCAAGGCCACCCCTGGCTGCTCGGGTCGGCGTGGGCATTCTCGGTGGAGACCGGCACGCACGCCCTGCGCCTGATGGGCAGCGGCCTGTTCGACGCGTTCCCCCGGTTGCAGGTGATCCTGGGCCACTTCGGCGAACTGCTGCCGTTCAACATCTGGCGGACCGATCACCGCATCGAGGTCGCCCCGCGCGGCATTCCGGCGCAACGTCCGTTCGGGCACTACCTGCGCAACAACTTCCACCTCACCATCAGCGGGAACTACCGCACCCCGACACTGCTCAACGTGTTGCTCGAGGTGGGTGCGGACCGCGTGCTGTTCGCCACCGACTACCCGTTCGAGAGAATGATCGACGCGGGCAAATGGTTCGACGACGTCGAGATCAACGACGCGGACCGGGCGAAGATCTCCCACCGGAACGCCCGCCAGCTGCTCAAACTGGGCTGACCGGGCGAACAGGCAACCGCACCACGTCAGCGAACACGGTGTCCTCCTGTGGTCGGCGGTGCACCGCCGGGCTGTCGTACACGACCAGGAGCTGAGCTGAGTCCTCCGACTCCGGCCCGGGAAGCAGGGCGATGCCTTCGGCGTGGTCGTCGCCTTCACCGTAGGGCAGCTCGATCTCCACGGTCAGCTGGTCTCCTCGGGCGACCGCGGAGGTATCCCGCGCCGCCGCGTCGTGCCAGCGGTAGACCCGCACCGGACCGTCCAGATCCATCGAGGGCCCGGCCAACACCAGCAGGTCAGGGCCTTGCGGGCACAGGTCCCGAACGCCGAGCCCGCCCAGGTCCAGGAAGTGTTTCCGATATGGCCGCTCGTCGTCGATCGGGGCGAGTCGCAGTCGCCCAGGTGCGGCCTCCCGCGGCAACAACTCCAGAACCACCGCGAACCCGCGCAGCACCGGCCCGCGCAACCCGACGTACAGCGTGTCGCCGTGCACCGCCAGCCCCTCCACATCGAAGCCGTTGTCCTTGGCTGGAATCGCCAGGAACGGCGCGAGGTGCTCGTCCTCGGCGAGCAGATCGGCCAGGTTCGGCTCACCGGCGGCGCCGAACACCGCGCTGGTGAGGCCGTCGTCGGTGCTCTTGGTCAGCTCCGGGAGCCCATCGGGCCCGTCCTGCACGGCGAGCCGGGCGATCACGTAGCGGTTCTCCTCGAAACGAATCCGGCTGAGCCGGCGGATCGCCTTGGCATCGGAGTGTTCCGGCTTGACCCGCTTGCGGACCAGACTGTGCGAGCCGATCGCCCACAGGAACCCACCCGAGCGGGCCAGCCCCTCGATGTCCGCTTCCTGCTCCGGAGGTCCAGGAAGGTCGACCAGGTCCGCCAGTGGGAACGCACGCTGGTTGCCGAAGCCCTCCTCGTCGGGGGTCAACCGCTCAACCGTGGCGGTCTCGTCGCCGGCCACCCACAGGCACTGCCCGTCCGAGCGCACCGCCGACAGGTTGACGTGCGTACTCGCCGCCACCGCGTCCGGATGAAACCGCATCGCGACCCGCCGCTCAATCTCCATACGCCCGTTGTACCCGCGGCAGGGCGACCTGTCGTTGGAAAAACGAAACTATGCTCGGCGGATGCGGCGGAGCGCCGTGCGCGGGTGGTAATCGTCAGGTCCACGAGCGATGCGCAGTGGGAGAGGTGGCTATGTCGGACAGCGTCCGGGACGCCTTCATCGGACAGCTTCGGTCGTTCGGCATGACAGCGGTGTTCGGCAATCCGGGCTCGACCGAGCTGCCGATGTTCCGCGACTTCCCCGACGACTTCCGGTACGTGCTCGGGTTGCAGGAGTCCGTGGTGGTCGGCATGGCCGACGGCTACGCACAGGCGACCAGGAACGCGGCCTTGGTGAATCTGCACTCGGCGGCCGGGGTTGGGCACGCGATGGGCAACATCTTCACGGCGTGGAAAAACCGGACACCGCTGATCATCACCGCTGGGCAGCAGGCCCGGTCGATGCTGGTCGGCGAACCTTTCCTGTTTGCCGACCAGGCCACCGAGCTCCCCCGGCCCTACGTGAAATGGGCCTCCGAGCCGGCCCGGGCCCAGGACGTGCCGGCGGCGCTGGTGCGCGCCTACCACCTGGCCATGGCCCCGCCACAGGGTCCGGTGTTCCTCTCCGTGCCGGTGGACGACTGGGACGAACCCGTCGATCCCGGGCAGCCCCTGCCGCCGCACACAGTCAGCACCGCCATCCGCGCGGATCCGGCACTTCTGGGCCGGGTGACCGAGGCACTGGCACACGCGCGGCGACCGGCGCTGGTGGTCGGCGCCGGCGTCGACCGCGACCAGGCGTTCGCCGAGACCATCGCCCTGGCCCGGCGCCACCAGGCGCGCGTCTGGGCGGCCCCGTTGTCGGCGCGCTGCGGCTTTCCCGAGTCGGATCCGCTCTTCGCCGGCTTCCTGCCGGCGGCCCGGGACGGCGTCCGCGAGCACCTCGGTGAGCACGACGTGGTCGTGGTGCTGGGCTCCCCGGTGTTCCCCTACCACGTCGAAGGCACCGGGCCGCACGTCCCGGACGGCACCACGCTGTTCCAGCTGATCGACGATCCGGCGACCGCGGCATGGACCCCGCTGGGCACCTCGGTGGTCACCAGCATCGGCCTCGGGGTGCGAGACCTGCTCGCCGGGCCAGCGCCGAGTCCCAGGCCCGCGCCGCCGGTGCGGGTGCGGCCGGCGCGGGTGGACGAACCGGACACGATCTCCGAGGCATTGCTGATGCAGACGCTCGCGGATGTGCGTCCGGAGTCCAGCATCGTCGTGGAGGAGGCCCCCAGCAGCCGTGGGGTCATGCACGACTACCTGCCGTTCGACCGACCCGACAGCTTCTACACCTGCGCCAGCGGCGGCCTGGGACACGGACTGCCGGCCGCCGTGGGGGTGGCCCTCGCCCGCCCCAACCAGCGGGTGATCGCGCTGCTCGGGGACGGTTCGAGCATGTACGCCATCCAGGGGCTGTGGACAGCCGCGCGCGAATCGCTGCCGATCGTGTTCGTCATCGTCAACAACCACGCCTACGCCGCACTGGACGAGTTCGCCCGGCATTTCGGCATCAGCAAGCCCGTCGGAACCACGTTGCCGGACATCGACTTCGCCGGGTTGGCCAGGGACATGGGCTGCGCCGGCCTCGCCGTACGGCACCCGGAGGAACTCACCACCGCGCTGCGCGACGCACTCGCCGCACCGACGCCGACCCTGATCGAGGTCCAGGTCACCAGCTCTCAGTGATTGTGCCGGGGGACTCCCTTGCTCTGCGCCACCCGCTGGTAGTTGACCGCCGGCCCCAGCACCATGCCGTCGGCCAGCTGCTCGACCATGGAGCGCTGGATCTCCTGCCACGGGGTCTGCGAGGGCGGCACCGGGTAGCCGCCCGCCGCGGCCAGGTCGGCGCGCCGGCGCTCCAGCTCATCGTCCGGGATCAACATGTCGGCGGTGCCGTTGACCAGGTCGATGCGGACCCGGTCGCCGGTGCGCAGCAGCGCCAGCCCACCGCCGGCGGCGGCTTCCGGCGAGGCGTTCAGGATCGACGGTGAGCCGGAGGTCCCGGACTGGCGGCCGTCGCCGATGCAGGGCAGCGCGTGCACCCCAGCCTTGATCAACGCGGCCGGCGGCTGCATGTTCACCACCTCCGCGGCGCCCGGGTAGCCCAGCGGGCCCGCGCCTCGGATGATCAGCAGGCAGTCCTCGTCGATGTCCAGCGCCGGGTCGTCGATCCGGTGGTGATAGTCCTCCGGCCCGTCGAAGACGATCGCCCGCCCCTCGAACTGGTCGGGGTGCTCCGGGTTGGAGAGGTAGCGGTCCCGGAACTCCTTGGAGATCACGCTGGTCTTCATGATCGCCGCGTCGAACAGGTTGCCGCCGAGCACGATGAAGCCGGCGTCCTCGACCAGTGCGTTGCCGAAGGTACGGATCACCTCGCGGTCGGCGGACACCGCCTCCCGGCAGTTCTCCCCCATCGTCCGGCCAGTGACCGTGGGCGCGCCCTCCCGGATCAGCCCGTGCGCCATGAGCTCGTTGACCACGGCGGGCACCCCGCCAGCCCGGTGGAACTCCTCGCCCAGGAACCGGCCGGCCGGCTGCAGGTCGACGATCAGTGGCACGGAGAGGCCGATTCGCTGCCACTCCGCCAGTGGGAGGTCCACCCCGATGTGCCGGGCGATCGCGGTGATGTGGATCGGGGCGTTGGTGGAGCCGCCGATAGCCGAGTTCACCACGATCGCGTTCTCGAACGCCTCCCTGGTCAGCACGTCGGACGGCTTGAGGTCCTCGTGCACCATGTCCACGATGCGGCGCCCGGTGAGGTAGGCCATCCGGGCCCGGTCGCGGTGCGGAGCCGGGATCGCCGCGCACCCGGTCAGGCTCATGCCCAGCGCCTCGGCCAGCGCGTTCATCGTGGACGCGGTGCCCATCGTGTTGCAGTGCCCGGGTGAAGGCGCGGACGAGGCGATGAGCTCGACATATCCGGCGTGGTCGATCTCGCCCGCCGCCACCATCTCCCTGGCCTTCCAGACGATGGTGCCCGAGCCGGTCCGCTCGCCGCCGTACCAGCCGTTCAGCATCGGGCCGCCGGAGAGCACGATCGCCGGAATGTTCACCGTCGCGGCGGCCATCAGGCAGGCCGGGGTGGTCTTGTCGCAGCCGGTGGTCAGCACCACGCCGTCGAGCGGGTAGCCGTAGAGCACCTCGACCAGCCCGAGGTAGGCGAGGTTTCGGTCCAGCGCCGCGGTGGGCCGCTTGCCGGTCTCCTGGATCGGGTGCACCGGGAACTCGAACGCGATGCCGCCGGCCTCCCGGATGCCTTCCCGCACCCGGTCCGCCAGCTGCAGGTGGTGCCGGTTACACGGGGAGAGGTCGGAGCCGGTCTGCGCGATGCCGACGATTGGTTTCCCTGACTGCAGCTCCTCCCTGGTCAGGCCCCAGTTCATGTAGCGCTCGATGTACAGGGCCGTCATACCCGGATTGTCCGGATTGTCGAACCACGCCTGGCTGCGCAACATCACATCTCCCCATCACACGATCGCCCCGAGCCGCTTCGGTCGAAGTACTGCCACCGCAGCCAAGCTCGTCCCTCGGCGCCGGGCAACCCGACGCAGCTTGAGAATAGGCTCGAACGGCGCCGGCCACCCCCGCGCGACGATCGCTCAGCGAACCGTGGAGGAACCCGATCTTGGCCTCGATCGACGGCTCCCCCGGGCGGCGGCTGGCGGTGCTCGACGCGCCCTCGAACCTCGGCCTCCGCCCACCCTCGGCCGGCACCGTGCCCGGTTGCTACAAGCTCGCCGGCGCGGTGCGGGACCAGGGTCTTGTCGGCCGCATCAACGCCGAGGACGCCGGGTACCTCACTCCGCCCCGATACGATCGAGGCGCCTGGCAGCCCGGTGACGGCGTCTTCCACGCGGCCGCCATCGCCGCCTACAGCACCCGGTTGGCGGACCGGCTCAGCGCACTGTTCGACCGTGACCGGTTCCCCGTGGTGCTGGGTGGCGAGTGCAGCAACCTGCTCGGGCCCGCGCTCGCCCTGCGCAGACGCGGCCGGTACGGCGTCGCCTACCTCGACGGCCACTCCGACTTCCGCCATCCCGGCAACTCCCGGTCCGTGGGCGCCGCCGGCGGTGAAGCGCTCGCGCTGGTCACCGGGCGTGGCCAAGCCGACCTCAGCGGTTTGGAGGCACTCAAGCCGTACGTGCGGGACCCGGATGCGGTGCTGCTCGGGATCCGGGAGGACGACGAGCACGCCGCTGAAGCCCGAGCCGCGGGGCTCCCGGTCTGGGCCGCCCGAGAGATCGTGCTGGACCCGGCCACCGTCGCGCAGGCGGTGCTGTCCCATCTCGGCCGGGACGAGCTCGACGGGTTCTGGGTGCACCTGGACGTGGACATCCTGGACGCGTCGGTGATGCCGGCCGTGGACAGCCCGGAACCGGGCGGCCTCGATCACCCCCAGCTGCGGGCGCTACTCACCCCGCTACTAGCCGCGCCGCGCTGCGTAGGCCTCGACGTCGGAATCTTCGACCCGGACCCGGACCCCGACGCGCACCTGGCCGCCGAGCTCACCGACACCCTGGTAGCCGCCCTGACCGGCTGAGCGGGCACTGCCACGTTTGCGACGGCCACAATGTCGCAACCGAATCCGCAACTCACGCCGACGGAATTCTCGATCTATACGAGCATGGGTTGTCGTCGGGCGCCTGATCCGGATCCACCCATCGGGGCGGAATAAATTCCGGCCGGCCCAGGTGCATCCGGACTTCCCAGCCGGACTGATGAATCATCCTATGGTGAGTCGGCGGCGGGAATTTCACCCGCCGCCGCTCTTAG
>Ga0193743_1001369_pt1 | contig 18165 bp, 13 predicted proteins | sample L2c2metaG_FD_143038 | JGI IMG/M metagenome (GOLD analysis project Ga0193743, IMG submission 143038) | Soil microbial communities from a riparian zone of the East river system, Colorado, United States - L2c2 | ecosystem: Environmental > Terrestrial > Soil > Riparian zone | place: USA: East River...
TAAATACGTTGTCTCGGCGGTCATGCTGGCATCTATGGCAGCAGCTCAATATCCCGGTCAGTACCCCCCCGGACGATATCCGCCAGGCCAATATCCTCCCGGGCAAAACGGGCCGATGCCCGGTAGCGGCGGAGGCATTTCCATCCCACAGCGAAGCAAGAAAAAGACGCAGAAGGAAGCCGAGAACGCGTTGCCCACTTTTTTTGCCGAAGGCAATACGATTTCGAGCGACGACAAAAAACTGGTGATCGCCACCGAGGACGGCCGGACCATCACCATGACAGTGACGCCGAAAACTACGTATACGCGGTCTGGCGGCGACATCCCGAGCAGCAAAATTGTTCCGCGCACGCGCGTAAAAATCGATGCGGTCGAGGATGACGAATCGTTCCTAACCGTAGCAAAAGTGGATCTGCTGAAGGACGCGCCACCCGAGGAAGCAGCTGAAGCGAGAGGACCGGCGGCGCCGGCAAAGCCGCTGTCTCCCGCTGAGATCGCAGCAGAGCGGCCCGATTCGCTATCCATGCGGCCGGAGCCTCCCGATCTAGGACCAGCCCCGAACGATCCGAATCGGCCTGTCCTGCACCGCGGAGCTCCGAAGAAAAAGGATTCAGGCGACGATACGACGGTTGCCGCCGCCCCCGCGACAGTCCCAAAGAATAAGCCGGCAGCAGCCCCCGCCCCCAAAACAGAGGAGTCGACCGACTTCACCATTGGCGGAGAAACTGCCGCTGTAAAGACGCCTGCTTCCGCCGCCAACGCCCTGATTGAAAAGACCAGGGAATGGGCCCAGACCTTTACGCAAGGACTGCCGAATTTTTTCTGCCAGCAGATGACTACCCGTTACATGCAGCGGTCGAAATCCGAAGGCTGGACGGCCATCGATGTGGTGACGGCGAAAGTGATCTATGAGGATGGCCACGAAAATTACCGCGAAATCACGGTCGGCGGTAAGAAGACAGATAAGAGCATGCTCGACTTGGGCGGCTCCACGTCCACCGGAGAGTTCGCCTCTGTTCTGATGAGCCTGTTTTCGGGCCGCGCTACCTTCAAATTCTTCGAATCGACCAGTCTCTCCGGCTCGCCCGCCTCTATTTACGATTTCAAGGTAACCCTGCGCAATTCCGACTGGACGATTACGGTTGGCGGTCAATCGCTACGCCCGGCCTATAGCGGTAGTGTCTGGATTGACAAAGCGTCCGCCCAGGTGCGGCGGATTGAAATGTCCGCCAACAACGTGCCCAAAGATTTCCCTTTGGATGCCGTGGAATCGGCAGTGGATTATCAGGAAGTCCGCTTAGGAACAGCCATGTTTCTCCTTCCGACACATGCGGAAAACCTGAGCTGCCAGCGCGGCTCCACGATCTGTTCGAAGAACGACATTGACTTCCGCGACTATCACAAGTACAGCGGCGAGAGCACGATCGTCTTCAAATAGCCCGTTTTTACCAAACGAACTTCGCTTGTGGGTTCGTTTTTGTGAAACGTCTCACAAACCGCCCGGATAGCCTTTTTGTATCATTACAACTAGTGCGCAAGAGCAAAAATTCCATTCCTGCAAGAATGATTATCGTCAGGGTGTATATCTTTGGGTACGAATCGTTCTATAATTTCGTCTTGGAGAATTTCTTTACCCCTAGCGCCCAAGAGTTGTAGATCTCCCTATGGCACAACTTTTTCCACGTAGTTCGAATGCCTATGCCAAAGTGGCCCTGGTTGCTGTCGTAGTGCTCGCCAGCTCCACACTGGCAGTGGCCTACATGATTGATCGAGGCTCATGGATCACGACAGTGCAATCCGCCCCAGAGCAACCCATTCCGTTCAGCCACAAGCACCACGTAAAAGATGACGGGATCGACTGCCGCTACTGTCACACAGGCGTCGAGACTTCGCACTTTGCCGGCCTGCCGCCGACCGAAACCTGCATGACGTGCCATTCACAGATTTGGAACAATGCGACGGTGACGCAGCCGATTCGTGATAGCTGGGCCAGCGGGAAGTCTATTGAATGGACACGAGTTCACGATCTGCCCGACTTCGTTTTCTTCAACCACAGCATTCATATTAATAAGGGCATGGGCTGCTCCACCTGCCATGGGCAGGTGAATGAAATGCCACTCATGTACCGCGTTAACACGCTGTATATGAACTGGTGCGTGAACTGCCACCGCGACCCGGCCCAGTTTATCCGGCCGAAGTCGGAAGTGTTCAACATCGACTACAAATACCCGGCGGATCAGGCAGAATTGGGTCCCAAGCTTGTGAAGGAATATCATGTGCAATCGTTGACCGATTGCGTGACGTGCCACCGATGAAGAACTCTTTTCCTCACTCTCACGGAAGTATGAACGAGCACGGTCTAATACCACTCGAAGCGCTGCTCGAAAAGCCGGTGAAGCCGGCGTTGGATTTGCAGGTACTGCGTGAAAATCTGGCGGCTGGCAGGGGACCTGCGTTTTGGCGGACGCTGGACGAAGCGGCTGAATCGGACCATTTGACCGAGTACATCGAGCAGGAATTTCCAGGGCTCTCCGGCCAAATTCCGCAAGGCGTCGACCGCCGCAGCCTATTAAAAGTGATGGCGGCTTCGCTGGCCATGGCGGGCGCGGCGGCTTGTACCAAACAGCCCAAAGAGCTGATTGTTCCCTACGTTCGCCAGCCGGAAAACGTAATACCGGGAGTGCCGCTGTTCTATGCCACGGCCATGACCATCGGTGGATATGCCCGCGGTGTGCTGGTGGAAAGCCACCTGAACCGGCCTACCAAAATAGAAGGAAACCCGGATCACCCCGCCAGTTTAGGCTCGACATCGATTTTCGAGCAGGCTTCACTCTTGAACTTGTATGACCCGGACCGTTCGGAAACGGTCATGCATGAGGGGCGGCTGAACACCTGGTCGGCATTTGCGGGCAAATTCAGCACGGAAGCGCAAACCATCAGCATTCGCAAAGGCGAGGGAGTGGCCATTCTCACCGGCGTGACCACGTCGCCCACCGTGCACCGGCAAATGACGGACTTGCTCGCGCAATGGCCTATGGCCAAGTGGTATGTGCATGAGCCGACCGTCAGTCCCGCCATAGCCAGCGCCGCCAAGAAAATTGCCGGCCGCAGCGCCTTTATTTCTTACGATCTGACGAAGGCCGACGTGATCGTTTCGCTAGAGAGCGACTTCGTGAATAGCGGCCCGGCAGCCTTGGTGTACGCGCGGCAAATGGGGGCGCGGCGAGGTATCGACAATGGACAAACTCCCTGCCGCTTTTATGCGATTGAGTCATCTCCCTCGGTAACGGGTTCACTGGCGGATCATCATCTGCCGGTCAAAAGCAGTTCCATTCCAGCTCTCGCCTATCAGTTGGCGAAAGCATGCGGAGTAACCGCTCCGGATGCTCCCAGCACGGCTCCGAGCTGGTTGAGTGCTGTCGCGCAGGATTTGATGGCCGTCAAGGGGAAAGGACTGGTCATTCCCGGCGAGTTTCAACCGGAAAGCGTTCATCTTGCGGCTTACGCGATTAACGCGGCGCTCGGGAACGTAGGCACTACCGTAAAAGTTCTGGAAGGCGTGGAACCGGAAAATACACATTCGCTGGAAGAGCTGGTTTCCGATCTCAACAGCGGGCATGTGGAAACGCTGCTGATTCTGAATCAAAATCCGGTCTACACCGCCCCCGCCTCGCTGAATTTCGAAGCGGCCATTCGCAAGGCGCGGGAAGTGGTCCGGCTCGGACAATTCTTCGACGAAACTTCGCGCTGGAGCCACTGGCACATTCCGGAAGCTCATTATTTAGAGACTTGGTCGGACGCGCGGGCGTTCGATGGAACCGTCACTATTCAACAGCCGTTAATTGAGCCGCTGTACAACGGTAAGTCGGCGACCGAAGTGTTGTCCATTCTGCTCGGCAAGCCGGATCAAAACGCGCACGACATTGTAAAAGAGTACTGGCAGACCCAAAATAAGGGCGGCGATTTCGACACGCTGTGGAAGACATCTCTGCACAACGGCTGGGTGGCTGCAACGGCGATCGGAGCGGTGACGCCAAGCGGAACTGTCACGCTACCGGCGCTGACCGTGCAGGAAACCAGCGGACTGGAAGTAGTGTTCCGGCCCGATCCGACCATCGGTGACGGTTACTACGCAAACAACGGCTGGCTCCAGGAACTGCCGAAGCCGCAGACCAAGACAACCTGGGACAACGTTATCTACATCGGCACGAAAGACGCCGAAAAGCTGAAAGTAGCGACGAACGATGTGCTCCGTGTGACCGTAAGCGGCAAAACCGTGAGTGGTCCAGCCTTCATTCTGCCGAATCAGGCGGAAAACTCCTTCACGGTTCACTTTGGATACGGGCGTAGCGGCTCCGGGCGCGTGGGCAACAAAATCGGCTACAACGCCTACTCCATTCAGGATGCCGCGCTGCCGTATGTCGCCGGCGGGACTGTGGATCGGACGGGCGAAGTATTCAAGGTCTCAAACGTGCAGGAAACGCAAACCATGCACGATCGAGAGCCGGTGCGGGCAGCCGATTTAGCGGAATACCGTGAACATCCGGATTTCCCCACAATAGAAGAGAAGCCGCTCCCGCGGGAAGAGACGCTTTATCACGACGAACAGTGGCCTTACAACGGCTACAAGTGGGGCATGGCGATTGACCTGAATACATGCACCGGCTGTAGCGCCTGCATCATTGCTTGCCAAGCGGAGAACAATATTGCGGTAGTCGGCAAGGATCAGGTGGCAAAGGGGCGGCACATGCACTGGATTCGCGTGGACCGCTATTATTCAGGCGATCTCGATCAGCCGGTGATGTATAACCAGCCGGTGCCTTGCATGCATTGCGAGAATGCGCACTGCGAAGTGGTATGTCCGGTGGCCGCCACGGTACACAGCAACGAAGGCCTCAATGAAATGGTCTATAACCGCTGTGTAGGCACCCGCTATTGCTCGAATAACTGTCCCTACAAAGTGCGGCGCTTCAACTTCTATCTCTATTCGGATTGGAATTCGGAGAGCCTGCACGGCATGCGCAATCCGGACGTCAGCGTCCGCAGCCGCGGCGTCATGGAAAAGTGCTCGTACTGCGTGCAGCGCATTCAGGAAACCAAGATTCAGACGGAGAAAGAAAACCGGCGCATTCACGACGGCGAAGTGATCACGGCGTGCCAACAGGTTTGTCCGACGCAAGCAATTACGTTCGGCGACCTGAACGATCCAAATAGCAAGGTGGCAAAGCTGAAAGCATTGAAACGCAATTATAATCTGCTGGACGATTTGAATACTCGCCCGCGGACGACATATCTGGGTTACGTTCGAAATTCCAATGAGGCGCTAAGAGGTCTGCGTGGCAACCATAGAGAAGCCTGAACATCAATACGTACCGGAGCAGTTCATCCCCGACCCGGGGCCGGACAGCATTCTCTCGCCGGGTCATGACTACGGAACGGTCACTGACCGTATCACCGGCGTCGTCTATAATCCGTTCAAAAAATCGCCTAAAAAGTGGATGGTGGGCGCGTTCGTTGCCTTCTGCTTCGTTAACTTGCTGGCGCTGTGCGTCTGCGTGTTGTTCCTCAGGGGCGTCGGGATCTGGGGCATTAACATTCCCATTGCCTGGGGCTTCGCCATCATCAACTTCGTCTGGTGGATCGGTATCGGCCACGCCGGGACGCTGATCTCGGCCGTTCTTTTCCTGTTAAAACAGGATTGGCGAACATCCATTAACCGCTTTTCCGAGGCAATGACGCTGTTCGCGGTGGCGTGCGCGGGTATGTTCCCGATTCTGCACTTAGGCCGTCCGTGGTTGTTCTACTGGCTCCTGCCCTACCCCAATTCAATGTGGTTATGGCCCCAACCGCGCAGTCCGCTGGAATGGGACGTGTTCGCGGTATCGACTTACGGAACCATTTCGCTCACCTTCTGGTATGTCGGTCTCATCCCGGACTTGGCGAGTATGCGCGACACGGCGCCCCATCTATGGCAGCGGCAAATCTACGGCTTCCTCGCCTTAGGTTGGCGCGGCTCGGCCATTCACTGGCATCGTTATCAGAAAGCGTATCTGCTGCTGGCCGGTTTGGCGACACCGCTGGTGCTCTCGGTTCACACCATCGTCAGCTTCGATTTCGCGGTGAGTCAATTGCCTGGCTGGCACACGACCATTTTTCCGCCCTACTTCGTTGCGGGCGCCGTCTATTCGGGGTTCGCGATGGTGCTGACGCTGATCATTCCATTGCGCGCCTGGTACAACATGCGCGACATGATTACTCTGCGCCATATTGACTCGGCTTGTAAGCTGATGTTGGGCGTCGGGTTGATTGTGGCGTACGGCTACGGTTTAGAAGCATTTTTTTCCTGGTACAGCGGCGATAAGTATGAAAGCTTTATGTACTGGAACCGCGCAACTGGTCCGTACGGCTTCACTTACGCTCTCTTGATTCTGTGTAACATTCTCATCCCGCAGGCCCTTTGGTCCAGGAAGGTCAGGCATAACCTGGCGCTGGTTTGGATTATTTCCATCATTGTGAACATCGGCATGTGGCTGGAGCGGTTTGTGATTGTTGTGACGAGTCTACACCGCGACTTCCTGCCCTCATCCTGGGGCATGTACATCCCGACTAAGTGGGATTGGGGCACCTATGCCGGTACGATCGGGTTCTTCATGCTCTTGATCTTCCTATTCGTGCGGGCGCTGCCTTCCATCTCTATCTTTGAAGTTCGCGAAGTGGTGCATCACGAAGCTCACTTGGCGAACGAAAAGGAGCATGCATGAGCCACGCAGAGATATTAGACGAAACCCCTGCCATTCACGGCGCCATGGTGGAGTTCGACGATCCGGACACGTTACTGGAAGCCTGCGAACGAGCTTACGCGGCGGGCTACCGCAAGATGGACGCCTATGCGCCCATGCCGGTGGAGGGATTGGCGGAAGCGATTGGATTCAAAAAGAACAAGGTTGCGCTGTGCGTTTTGATCGCCGGCATATGCGGAGCCACCCTCGGCTTTACCTTTTTAGAGTGGATTTCGGGCGTGGCTTATCCGCACAACGTCGGCGGACGCCCGCTGAACAGCTGGCCGTCTTTTATTCCCATCACTTTCGAATGCATGATCCTGTTTGCCGGTCTTACCTCCATGTTCAGCATGCTGGCCATGAACGGGCTTCCGAAGCCTTACCATCCGGTATTTAACGTGGAAGCTTTCAGACGCGCCTCCGTGGACAAGTTCTTTCTATGTATCGAATCAACCGACCCGATGTTCCGTCCCCACGACACCATGCATTTCCTGGGCAGTCTGGGCGGGAAAGAGGTGAGCATTGTTCCGGCATAAACTAGCGCTCTCGTGTGCCCTGGGCGGGCTACTGTTCGCCAGCGCCTGCCGCAACGACATGCACGACCAACCGCGCTATAAACCTCTGGCGGGAACTGTTTTCTTTGCCGACGGACGAGCGTCGAGGCCAACTATCGAGGACACGGTGGCACGCGGGCAGTTGCACCTTGACCAGGCCCGTTATACCGGCAAAGTGAACGGGAAAGATATTGAATCCTTCCCGATTCAAATTACGCGTGAAGACGTAGCCCGTGGACAAGAACGCTTTAACATTTATTGCTCCCCATGCCACGGACGCTTGGGCAACGGCCACGGCATGGTAGTAGCGCGCGGCTTGCGTCAACCTCCCAGTTATCTGGACCCGCGCCTGGTGACGGCCCCGGTTGGACACTTTTTCGACGTGATGACAAACGGCTATGGAGCTATGTACAGCTACGCTTCGCGCGTGGCGGTGGATGACCGCTGGCGGATTATTGCCTACATCCGGGCCTTGCAGTTAAGCGAAGGTGCTTCCGCGGATGTAGCAAACGCCGGTACGAAAGCAGCGGGCGGGCCCGCCGGAGGAAGTAAGTGAGCAGTCACGGACACGAAACGGATCTTCGGATTCCGGAGATTAGACTGGGGCCCAAGGCCGCCAGCGTGGAACGTATCGCGGGCGTCGTGGGTGGGCTCGGATTGCTACTCTGCGTCGCGGGTTTTTTCCAGAATCGGACTCAATTTTTTCAGTCGTATCTATTCGCCTTTATCTACTGGGGCGGATTCGCGATCGGCGGCTTAGGGTTGCTGCTGTTAAATAACGTGGTGGGTGGTAAGTGGGGCGTGACAACGCGCCGTTACCTTGAAGCCGCAATGCGCACCCTCCCCTTGATTGCCCTGTTTGCCGTGGGATTGATTTTTGGCCTGAAGGACCTATACGCCTGGAGCCATCCCGACCTGGTAGCGGCGAATGCGTATCTTAGCCACAAGCAGGGTTATCTAAATATCCCGTTCTTTATTGTCCGGGTGGTCATTTACTTCGCTATCTGGCTGTTCTGGGGTATGCGTGTGAACCGCTTAGCCGACCAGCAGGATAGTACCGGCGACGTGGGCATCCCCGAACGGATGCGTGCCTTCAGTGCGCCTGGCCTGCTGATTTTCGTGCTAACCACGACCTTCGCCTATATAGACTGGGTGCTGTCGGCCGATACGCAATTTTATTCGACCGTTTTCGGCGGCATGATCCTGATCGGCAACGTGATGCAGACCTTCGCGCTGACGATTTTGACGCTGATTCTAACGTCGCGCGGCGACCGCTTCGGCGGCCGTATCAATTCCAAAATTCTGCATGATCTGGGCAATTTGCTTTTCGCCTTCGTGATTTTCTGGACCTACCTTTCGGTCTCCCAGTTGATCATCATCTGGCCGGCCAACCTGCCGCAGGAATTGGTTTGGTACAGCGACCGCACGGCCGGAGTATGGAAAGCGCTAGCCTACGTAGTCGGGCTATCGATGTTTGCGATTCCTTTTCTGGCTTTGTTATCGCAAGGCCGCAAACGCGATCCTCGCAGGCTGATCAGGGTATGTATCTGGCTGCTCGTAGCGCATGCCATTGACGTGTTCTGGCTGGTTGAGCCGACCTTCCGCAGCACCAGCGTCAGCACGCCTCTACACAACAACACCGGCTTCGCCCTTTATTGGACCGATTTCGCGGCTTTCCTGGGATTGGGCGGTATTTGGGTTTATGTTTACCTGGGTCAACTCAGACGGCGGCCGTTGTTGCCGCTGCGTGACCCGCGTGTTTCACCGGCATTGCCAAAGGAGGTGATTGCATGAGCGGACACAACGAATCGCCTAAGTATTCCGAGCCCGTCTTAGGGCATCACGGCACGAATTTTGAGAATGTGGACGCCAAGGCGAGCATGGTGCTTTGGTCACTCGCGGCTATCGGACTGACACTGGTTATCGTTTTCGCGTTTACCGTTTTCCTGCAGCGGACGCTCCAGAAGGAGCATCCGCTGGGAGAGTTGCCGAGCCCGCTCTCTCCGGCGCGCGTGCTGGCTCCCGCCCCGCAGCTACAAGTGAATCCGTGGGAAGAGCTTCCCGACATGCGCGCGCACGAAGACGAAGTGTTGAACAGCTCCGGCAAAGATAAGGACGGCCATGTGCACGTGCCTATCAGCCAAGCCATGGATACGGTTGTTTCGAGTTTCAAGATTGCCCCTGGCGCGACGCGTGGCATCACTACGCCGGGCGGCGAAGGACGTACTTTCGCGGGTAGTTTGAACGATATGCCCGCAGCCTACCGGCCCAGCATCCAGGGAGAGATTCAGAAGAATGTCCGGTAAATTGTTTGTGAGTACGTGCCTGGTGCTGGCAAGTGCTGCCACGATGACGGCGCAATATGCCCGTCCCACGCTCACAAAAGGAGTCGGCATCCAGCAGAAACTGAACTCGCCGGTCCCGCTGGATCTGATTTTTCATGACGACACGAACCAGGTGGTTCCGCTGCGCACTTACTTTGGCGACAAACCGGTGGTGCTTTCGTTGGTGTACTTCAAATGCCCCAGCCTTTGCCCCATGAGCATGCGGGAAACTATGTCCGGGTTGCGCCGCATCGCGCTGGAGCCAGGCCGCGACTACAACGTCGTGGTGGTAAGCTTTGATCCGTCAGATACGCCGGCGGACGCCGCCAAGACCAAAGCCGAATTCAAGAAGCAGTTTAACCGCGGTGGATATGATGCCGGTTTTCATTTTCTGACGGGCGACCAGCAGTCGATTGCGAAACTCGCCTCGGCGGTGGGTTGGACGTACCGTTGGGACGACGCATCGAAGCAGTTCATCCACGCGGGCGGCATTATGGTCACCACGCCGGATGGCAAACTGTCGCGCTATTTCTACGGCATTGATTATGCTCCGGCCGATCTGCGCATGTCGCTCGTCGAGGCGTCGCAACACAAGATCGGTACTCCGGTCGACTACGTTTTACTGTTTTGTTTTCATTACAACGCCGCGCAGGGCAAATACACCCTCGCCATCTTCAACGTCCTGAAGCTGGCCGGCTCTCTGACCGTTGTGATTTTATCCGGATTGATTATTTTGCTCATGCGAAACGACAAGAGAAAGAAGATGAGCGTTAGCTGGAAGGCTCCGAAGCATGCTTGATCTGGCATTGAACTTGCCTCTACATTCCGCCCTGAACGTCCCGCTGATTCTGGCCGATTTGCCGCTGTTCCCTCCGGCGGCTTCGGCGCAAGCCGGACCAATCGATGAGCTCTATTGGTTTGAAGTGATTGTCTCGGCAATCATGACGGTATTGATTTTCGCGGCGGTGGCATTTTTCGCCTGGAAATACAGGCGGCGGCCCGGTGTCCGCGCGGTCCAGATCGAAGGCTCAACAGGTCTTGAGTTGACCTGGTCCATCCTGCCCTTTCTCGTGATGCTGGTGATGTTCTGGTGGGGCGCCAAACTATACTACGCGGCGCAGAACCCTCCCCTCGACGCCGCGGAAGTATTCGTCACCGGCAAGCAGTGGATGTGGAAAATACAGTATGCGGACGGGACCCGCGAGATCAACACTTTGCATGTGGCGCTGAATCAACCCGTGAAGCTGACCATGGCGTCGGAAGACGTGATTCATAGTTTTTCAATTCCGGCCTTCCGCGTGCGGCACGATGTAGTCCCGGGTACTTATGACAGCCTGTGGTTTACTCCGACCAAAGTCGGCCGGTATCATATTTTCTGTACGGAATACTGCGGCAACCAACACGCACAAATGGGTGGCTGGGTAGAAGTACTGGACGAGCGCGCGTATGCGAATTGGGCAAGCGGCGGCGGCGGAGAAGGTTCGCTGTCGGAGCAGGGACAGAAGCTTTTTGCCCAGAACGGCTGCTCCACTTGTCATCTGCTGGATCAGCAAGGCCGCTGTCCGATACTGCGCGGGCTCTACAACAAACCGGTACAGTTGAGGGATGGTAGCACCGTTATGGCAAACGATGCGTATTTGCGTGAATCCATTCTGGATGCGAACGCGAAGATCGTCTCCGGGTTTGACGCCGACGTCATGCCGAACTTCAAGGGCCAACTGTCGGAAGAGAACGTGATCCAACTCATCGCCTACATCAAATCGCTGTCGCCGGCCACGCCGGCAACCCAACAAGGCAGCCAGCAACCGGCGGTCGTGGTTGCCCCCAGAGCCAGGGCGGCAGGGGCCGCCGCGCAGCCGCAGCAATAAGGAATGAAAAGATGGCAACCGAAGAAACGCATTACCTAAACGCGACGCACGGCTGGAAGAGCTGGCTATTAACGACGGACCATAAGCGGATCGCGATGCTGTATCTCATCTCGATCACGCTGATGTTCTTCGTCGGCGGAACGATGGCCGTGTTGTTCCGGATCAATCTGCTGCAGCCGGAAGGAATTTTTTCCGCCGAGACGTACAATCGCCTCTTCTCGATGCACGGCATTGTGATGGTGTTCTTTTTTCTAGTGCCTTCCATACCGGCAACGCTCGCCAATTTTCTCATACCCATCATGATCGGCGCGAAGGATCTGGCGTTCCCGCGCATTAACCTGCTGAGCTGGTATATCTACATAATCGGCGCGGTCTTTGCAATGTTTGCAATCATCCGCGGCGGCGTCGATACCGGCTGGACGTTTTACGCCCCTTACAGCAGCACCTACTCGAATTCTTATGTTCTGACCGCCGCAATGGGCGTGTTCATCGCCGGCTTTTCCTCCATTCTCACAGGCTTGAATTTTATCGTCACCGTACATAAGATGCGCGCGCCCGGCATGACCTGGTCGCGCCTGCCGTTGTTTGTCTGGGCCAATTACGCCACCGGGCTGATTCAAGTATTAGGGACGCCGGTGCTCGCGATTACGGTTTTGCTGCTGGCTTTCGAGCGCATTGCACACGTCGGAATTTTCGATCCGAACATCGGCGGCGATCCGATTCTCTTCCAGCATCTCTTCTGGTTCTATTCGCATCCGGCGGTCTACATCATGATTCTGCCCGGCATGGGCGTCATCAGCGAAATCGTCGCCTGCTTCTCGCGCAAGCGGCCGTTCGGTTACAACTTCATCGCTTTCTCGAGCATGGGAATCGCAGTGCTGAGCTTCGTGGTGTGGGGCCATCACATGTTCGTCACGGGCGAGGCGATGTATACGAGCGTGGCATTTTCCTTCTTGAGCTTCATGGTCGCCGTTCCCTCCGCCATCAAGGTATTCAATTGGACCGCAACCATGTATAAGGGTTCGGTCAGTTTCGATACTCCCATGCTGTACGCGTTCGGATTCATCGGACTGTTTACAATCGGCGGGCTGACAGGTCTGTTCCTGGCCGCGCTGGCGACCGATGTGGCGACACACGGAACCTACTTCATCGTGGCGCACTTTCACTACGTGATGGTCGGTGGCATGGTGATGGCTTTCCTGGGAGGACTGCATTTCTGGTGGCCGAAAATAACCGGGCGTATGTATCCCGAAGCGTGGTCGAAGTTTGCCTGCATGATTATTTTCATCGGCTTTAATTTGACGTTCTTTCCGCAATTCATTCTCGGCTATCTGGGCATGCCGAGACGCTATCATGCTTACCCGCCTGAATTCCAGGCTTTGAACGTGCTCTCCACCGCGGGAGCTTCCATTCTAGGCATCGGCTACCTGATTCCTATGATTTATTTTGCATGGTCGATCAAGTTCGGACCCAAGGCAAGCGCCAATCCTTGGAACGCCGCCGGCCTGGAATGGCAAATCGCTTCTCCGCCTACCACTTTCAATTTCGACGAGACGCCGACAGTGACGGAAGAAGCATATGATTACGATGGCGCGCGCTATTACGAGCCCATGGAGGAAGTCGTTGGCTGATACAGTCGCAGTAGTTCATGAACCAACCGCGGAGCAAACACATCTCCGCCACCATTTCGCGACGTCCGCGCAGCAGATGGATAGCGCCATGCTCGGGATGTGGACCTTCCTCATCACCGAGGTGCTGTTCTTCGGCGGAATGTTCGGAGCCTACGCGGTTTATCGCAACATGTACCCCGGGGCGTTCGCCAGCACCAGCCGCTATATGGACGTGGTGCTCGGCGGAACCAACACGGCGGTACTGATCTGCAGCAGCTTGACGATGGTGCTGGCTGTTCGCGCCGCCCAACTTAGTAAGCGCAAGGATCTGATTCTGTTTCTGATCCTGACCATGATCTTCGGCTCGGCCTTTCTGGGCGTCAAAGCATTCGAATATCACAGCAAATGGGTAGAGCATTTGGTGCCGGGCTTTGGATTTCAATACGAACATGCCCCCGAATATCTCCATCCGGCGCAACTGCTATTTTTCCTCTATTTCTGCATGACGGGGATGCACGCCATTCATATGATCGTGGGCCTGGGCCTGTTGACCTATCTCCTGGTTCAAGCAGTGCGCAATCAATACAACGAATACTATTTCGCGCCAGTGGAAATGATCGGCCTTTACTGGCACTTTGTCGACGTGGTTTGGATCTTCCTGTTCCCACTTCTCTATTTGATAGGACAAAGACATTGAGCACACACGCACACGCGCCCGGCCATGCGGCCTCCGGGCAACACCACACACCGGTCCCTAAAGTAAGAACACTGGTGGCAGTTTGGGCCGCACTGATTGTGTTCACTTTCTTAACTTCCTGGGTTTCTGAAATCGAACTCGGCGAGTGGAACATTGTCGTCGCCCTGCTGATTGCCTTGACGAAGGCTTCGCTTGTGGCATGGATCTTTATGGGCGTGCGTTACAGCACTACTTTGACCAGGCTTTTCTGCGTCGCCGGTTTGGTCTGGCTTATGATTTTGGTGCTACTCACGTACAGCGATTACTCTACCCGGGGCTGGACGTATCAGGCTGCGCCCTGGTCGACCAACAAATCGGCGGGTTCTTCGCTGAAATAACCGCGCGCTACAACTTCTCTTGTTTCACCGCTGGCAGAGCGGTCCGCCTGAAAACCGGACGACTCTGCCAGTTTTGTTTTTGCGGCGCAGCGTAGAGTAGTAAAGGACTACAGGAGACTCTCACAATGAAACACCGCGCGATGTTTATCAAGCCGCTTTTTCTGGCGATCGGCATAACGCTGTTTACGAATATTTCAAACGCGCAAGTGGCCGGCGGTTCTTTTAGCGCTGAAGTGAAGCAAGCTTATGAGAATGTCAAAAAAAACTTGCTGAAGTCGGCCGACAAGATTCCGGACGATCTATACGGATACATGCCTACTGCGGATGAACGCACCGTCGCGGAAGTCCTGAACCACGTGGTGGAAGCGCAGACACGTACGTGCAGCACGGTGAACGGCGGTATGAAGGCCGGGAAAGCCGACGGCAAGACCAAAGCGGACGTGGCCGCGGCATTGAAAGATGCGTTCGCCGAGTGCGACAAAGCGTACGATTCGTTGACGGATGCAAATGCTTCCGAGATGTTCAAGATCGGTAAAGGGCAGCGCTCACGCCTGGCTGCATTGACGGGCAATATCTCTCATGACAATGAGCAGTACGGCATTCTCAGCGTCTACATGCGGCTTAAGGGAATCATTCCGCCGTCGAGCGACGCTGTTCCAAAACGCTAAAAATAGATGAATTACAGGCCGCCGCAGTTGCCCTAGTTGACTATGGTGGGCCCTGCGGCCGCCTTCGCCTCCGCGCTGCGGATTCGGTTAGAATGTAGGGGATATCACATGAATAACAGATACGCCCGATTCGAATGTAGAATTTGCGGTGAGCTCGTTTATTCTCCTGTCGCATTGGATCAACTCGCCGACGCTTCTTCCCTCGAGAACAAGTTACCTAAGCCCATGAAGGCTGAATTTAGCGAAGCTAGCATTGAACTGACCTGCTCCGGAGGTCACAGCGATCTCTACCGGTTGCGTGAAATAAAGCTGGTGGAATCCAAGCCGCCCGGAAGGCTGCAACATCGACGCGCAATGGCTGCAGGCGGATAAATCCCACATTCCCTCCCTTTTTTACTAAACCACCGTGACGGAATCGTCAGGCGTTCGACAGCTTGGGCCATCCACAGTGGAGCAATATTCAATTCTCAATTGCTGCAGATCGGCCACGATCCGCGGATAGCCACCGCTTCTCGCCATCTTGATAATTGTTCTTGAATCGGTAGCCACGGGCGAGAGCAAATCTACCGGACCGGCCTTGGCGAGTTCAATAAAAATCGGCTTGTACCGCTGAAAGCGAATCCAAGTTTTAGTACCCAACGCAATGTAACAGGATTGCAATTAACTGTTAACCGCCTGTATATAGATTTCTAGACAAAAATACTAGAAGCTTAGGTTCGGATTGGGTTGGGGGTTAAAAATGCGAAAGTTGCTTGCGCTTGCGGGCGCATTGTTTTTATTTGTGGGCGCTGTGTGCGCGCAATTTGAAACGGCGGAAGTGTTGGGAACGGTCCGGGATTCTTCAGGCGGCGCGCTGCCCAAGGCGGCTCTCATCTTGACGAATGAGGAAACGGGAATTGAGATGAAGAGCGTGGCCGACGAAAACGGCAACTACAACTTCTTCAACGTTAAAGCCGGCCGCTACAGCCTCACTGCCGAGCTGGCAGGTTTCAATAAGTTCACCACCTCCGGAGTAGTGGTCAACGTACAAGCTCGCCAGCGTGTAGACGTCGAGCTCCAGGTAGGCGCGGTCACACAGTCTGTAGAGGTGAAGAGCGCGGCCGCGGTGCTTGAAACAGATACCAGCGAACACGGCCAAGTCATCAACACGCAGCAGATTGTAGAGCTGCCGTTGAACGGCCGCAACTATTCCGATCTGGCGCTGCTTGCCTCGAATGTCCATCGCTCGCCTCTGGCGGCAGGCTTGCAGGGCACGCCGCGTGAGGGCGCCTTCAACGCGAACGGCATGCGCAGCACCTACAACAACTTTCTAATGGACGGCCTGGACAACAACGCGTATTCCACCAGCAACCAAGGCTTCTCAAATGAAGTCGCGCAGCCTTCGCCGGATGCGATTGCCGAATTCAAAGTGATTACGAGCAACTACAGCGCCGAGTACGGCCGCGTCGGCGGAGCCGTGGTCAACGCCGCCATGCGCTCCGGCACGAACGGGTTCCACGGGACGGCATACGACTTCTTGCGGAATACGCAGCTGAACGCCATCGGCTACATCTTCAACCAGCGCTCTTCCACGTTCCTGAAACCGACTTTGCAGCGCAACCAATTCGGCTTTACCATCGGCGGTCCCATCATCAAGAACAAACTCTTCTTTTTTGCGGACTACGAAGGCTTTCGCCAATTGCAAAAGGCGTTGACCTTCGATTCGATACCGACGATGACTGACCGTTCGGGCACTCTGCCGGTTGCCGTGACCGATCCGCGTACCGGTGCGGTCTACCCGGCAAATCGACCGATTCCCGTCACGGCAATTACGCCGTTCGCGAACCAGGTTTTGAGTGCGCTGCCGGCTCCAAATGGCACAGGCCGTTCCAACAACTACCAGGCGCTGCTGCTCAACAAAGATTACGCTGACAAGTACGATGCCAAGATCGACGGCCAGATCAATAACAAGATGACTGCTTTTGTGCGCTTTAGCCAGCGCAAGGACAACCAGTATTTTCAACCGGATCTTCCAGGCCCTTCCGGTGGAAACGGCAACGGCTATGTTCGCGTTTTAGACCAAGCGGCAGGCGCCGGCTATACCTGGACCATTACTCCGGAATCTCTGTTTGAGGCGCGGCTCGGATTCACGCACATTCTGGGCGGAAAATTCCCTCCCTACCTGGGGGGCGCCAGCGCCCAGGCTCTGTACGGAATAACCGGCTTACCCACGTCGCCGGACATCACGGGTGGTTTGAACACGCAAAGCGTGTCCGGATTCTCGGCGTTCGGACGGCAGGCCACCAATCCGCAGTTTCAGAATCCGACCACATGGGACCCGAAGTTCAACTACTCCATTGTGCGCGGCCGCCACGCCATCAAGACCGGCTTCGAGTTTGAGACCATTCGCACTGAAGTGATGGACATCAATCCGGTTTACGGCCTCAACAACTATTCCGGACAGTTCAGCAAGCCCACTTGCGCGCAGCTGGGACAGGCCAGTGGCTGCACGGTGGCCGCCGATCCCTCCAGCTACAATCTGGCGGATTTTCTCTTCGGTTTGCCGAGCCAAGTACAACTTGCCAATTACCTAATCACCAACTATCGCCAGCATCAGTACTTCGCCTATGTGCAGGACGATTACCGTGTCAACTCAAAGCTGACCCTGAATTTGGGCTTGCGCTGGGAATTCGCCACGCCTCGTTGGGAGCGTGACAACGTATTGACTAACTTCGATCCGGTGACCAACTCTCTTTTGAAAGCGTCCAACGGCAGCCTGTATAAACGGACCCTGGTGAATCCCGACTACAAAAACTTTGGGCCCCGGCTCGGTATGGCGTACAGTCCGACCAGCAAAATAGTTGTGCGCGGCGGTTACGGCATCAGCTACGTTCACCTGAACCGCCTGGGCAGCGCGGACGAACTTGGCATTAATGGTCCGCAGGTGAATATAGCTACGGTCAATCAAGCCCTGGTCAATGGCGGCGTGCCCGACGGCTTTATCGGTCAGGGCAGCTTCCCGCCCGGTTTTGACAGCGCCGCCAAATTCGATCCCGTCAATGCGAACATTGCATACATACCGGCCAACACTCGCTGGCCGTATATCCAGAGCTGGTTCTTAGGCGTGCAGCACGAGTTACCCGGAAACAATCTGGTGGAAATAGCCTACAACGGGAACCATGGTGTCCGGATTCCCATCGTCGCCGATTACAACCAGGCGTTTCCGAATCTGCCTGGCGGCACGCTCGGGATTCAACAACGGCGGCCACTGCTGGGGTTCGGAGCGATCACCTGGGTGGATCCGGCAGG
>Ga0193743_1001370_pt1 | contig 18159 bp, 16 predicted proteins | sample L2c2metaG_FD_143038 | JGI IMG/M metagenome (GOLD analysis project Ga0193743, IMG submission 143038) | Soil microbial communities from a riparian zone of the East river system, Colorado, United States - L2c2 | ecosystem: Environmental > Terrestrial > Soil > Riparian zone | place: USA: East River...
GGTCGCGCACTTGGTCGGTAGGAGCCATGTGCCTTGACGCATTTCCGCCGGCGTTCGATATTGACCCATCAACCAAAGAGAGGTGCCTGGGGCGCATTTGATTGTAAGTGCCTTTGCGAAATCTCCATCCGGAATGTCGCAATCCCAAATTGCCTCGACGATATCCGAAAGCAACTCTGAACGGAAACATCTCAGGGTGCCAATACGCGCCGGTGCGTTCCACTGTGTGCAGATTGGATACTCGACCAAGTTCATGCCCTACAGTCAGTATAGCTTCGTCTGCACGCCCACGAAGCCCTCTCCATCGTCGGTAACGATATATGTCCTGTAGCCATTGGCATATTGATGCTTCATTACCTCTAACATCGTCTGGTAGACGAGAACAGAACTACGCTGAAATCCAGCGACATCGTCTTCATTGGCCCATCGGTGCAACAGCATCAACGCTCCTGACGGACCAGGAGAGATGGACATGGATCCTACCCATGGTGTGGGAAGAGCACTCTTTACAGCGATTGATCAGTTTCGCCACCTTTCACCTATTAAGCTCTCAGCGTAGCCGGGGAGTTGCCAGATTGATACGAACCGAACGAATCTGTATATCGATGATCCTCCTTGAACCTGCCAACACGATCATTCACTTCAACGTGGAGATCAAGCGGTGGACCATCTCGCTAATGGCGTTTTCCGAAACCAGACACCAGCTGCTGGTTCTTTACCGACCCGAACCACCCTCATTTAAGCGAATGACGAATAGCTTCATTGAAAGATCCGGTCTTCATCTGCGCAGGCAAAAACTTGTCAACCCATTGTTTCCAATCTGAATCACGAGGGAGAAGGTATGCTTTCTGCGCAAAAGTGAATGGATGATCTGGATGCACGCTACATAGCTCAGGATGAATCCGGTGTTGCAGCTTGGTTTCAATCGCATCAGTGATCATAAGGTCGGCACGGCCGGCTATTACTTCGTCGAAGATACGAGTGTTATCGGGAAACACGATTATGCTCGCCACGTGCAGGTGGGTACGATCGAACCCTTCATTGGTGCCTCCTGGAGGCGTGATTACACGCACTCCTGGTTTATCAATGTCGGCGAGGGTGGAGAACTTCGCCGTATTCTCACATCGCGTAATCGGTGTTTTCCCGTCGTCCAGAATCGCGGTCGAAAAAAATGCTACCTTTTGGCGTTCAGGTGTTATGGAAATTCCGCCAGCACCTACATCGAACTTGCCGGCAAACAAGTCTGACGTGAGGGCGGACCAGCTCGTCTGTACAATCTCAAGCTTTACACTCAGGGCTTTAGCCATCATGACGGCTTCATCAACGTCTAGCCCTTTCCACAGACCAGTTGCTTTGTCGCGTAGTCCGAACGGAGGATAGTCGCCCGGCATGCCAACGCGGAGGGTGCCACGCGCTCGTATCTCATCAAGCCTCGACCCCGGACTTATGGAGCCAGTGGCCTGTGCCTCGATCGGTGCAGAAAGCGGAAACATCATCGCGCCGGCAAGAAGAAGCGTTGAAACCGTATGACCGCCTTGTTTCAATCTAGCGGCGATTGTCAATTTGTCATTCTGTCCTTCCACGATGAGTTCCTGCTGCGATGGCTCTGCCATGATCTGCCTTCTTGACTGAAACATATTCCGCTCCCCTGTTCGAAAACTCGGATCTCTCGACCTGTCACTTCTTACATTCGATTGGGAAAGCATTTCCCTGAAAATAGAAACCCTTTAAATGCGTTTTTATTCCATTTAGCTGTAAGTCGGATATTTCATCTATGTTTACATTGGAAGGATGGGTCCGCTGCGATGCCGCGTGCAATCGTAAGCATCCGCGCTTTGCGCGGCACATGCTTTGACATCTGCTCCGCTTCGACCGTTCCCGGTTTGCCACCATCGCGTAGTCGGCGGCTTTCAGCGCCAGCGTGCCACCAGCAGCCGTGATCAAGAGCCTGCTTGTAAACGCGTAGCCCCAAAATCACAGTCACCGCGAAGGCCCGCTTTCGGAAAACAGGAACATCTTGTCCGAGATGTCGACTATTCGGCAAGTGCTCTGCCTTCCATGCCATTTCTCTCTCAGGCTGACCTATTTCGGCAACAGTCGACTTTCCTCCATGTGCAACGGCCTGGCATTGTTGGCTAAGCCAGGCAATGGCTCTTGCCGTTATGTGACTGAGGTCTCACCTCTCGTCGCGATGGCGCGGAGGCGTTCTCCTGTGGAGTGCAGAAGATGCGGTAGACGATTTCACGTTGTAGCAAGTGGCTGAGAAACATGTTCTTTTTCTTCCTCTCAATCATCGCCACGTTATCAATCACTGACCCGACAGGATGGGTTTGGGGAATAAATAAAATGCTGGCGTGTTTATTTAAGAGGATGAGAACTGCCTCCTTTATCCCGACATCTGAGCTGATAACACCTAAGAGAAATAACCTAATGTCCCAGGTCAACTCTCGCCAGCCGTTAGTAGATCGATTGTTTTTCTTCTGTGCTTGCTTGCTGATCGCTCAGACAAATTATGCACAGTCGTTTCGGCCAGTTCACGAAGTGAACGCAGAGGCACGTACCGCGCACGCCTTTGAAGAGGCGCGGAAGCAGGGGGCAATTGCTCTGCGAGCCTTCTTCTATCAGATGCCGAAGGGCGCCGATTTGCACGTGCATCTTACGGGAGCAGTCTATGCAGAGTCATTCCTGCGGGCTGCGGCTGAAGATGGCCTGTGCGTAGACACAACAAAGCTTGCGCTAATTAAACCCGATGGAAGCGCATGCGCAAGGAGAACAGTGCCTGCTGCCAGCATTTCGCGGAACCAGAAACTTTACGATGCATTAATCGATGCCTTTTCTATGCGAACCTTTGTGCCCGTCGCTGGCGAATCGGGCCATGATCATTTTTTCAATACTTTCGACAAGTTCGACGCCGTGGATCCGCGCCATACAAGCGAGTGGGTTGATGAAGTTGCTACGCGAGCGGCTGCACAGAATGAGCAATACCTCGAGCTGATGGATACACCCAACTTTGTGCCTGTCGCAACGCTGGCAGCGAAGATCGGCTATCACTCGAACTATGCGCAGTACCGCGAACTGATGCTGGCTCAAGGCTTGCGCAGCTATATTGCGGGAATGCAAGCTCACTTCGATCAGGCCGAAGCGGCACGCCGCGAGCGCGAACAGTGCGGACAGCCCGGTGCACAGGCTGCGTGCCACGTTGAAGTCCGGTTTATTTATCAGGTCCTGCGTGGACTACCGAAAGAAGCTGTTTTTGCTCAGATACTGCTCGGCTTTGAACTGGCTTCGGTCGATTCGCGCATTGTGGGCCTGAACCTGGTCCAGCCGGAAGATTGCTATACTTGCATGGCCAATTACCGCCTGCACATGCAAATGGTCGATGCGTTGCATACGCTCTATCCAAAGGTGCACATTACGCTGCATGCCGGTGAACTAGTACCAGGCATGGTGCCGCCAGATGGTCTTACCTTTCACATTCGATCGGCGGTCGAACAGGGACATGCAGAACGCATTGGCCATGGCGTGGATGTGATGTACGAAGACCGGCCCTATGGATTGCTGAAGGAGATGGCGGCGAAGCACGTCATGGTGGAGGTAAACCTCACCAGCAATGACGTCATCTTGAATAGCAAAGGTGACAATCACCCCTTCATGCTCTACCGCAAGTATGGTGTTCCGGTGGCGCTTTCCACCGACGATGAGGGGGTTTCGCGCATAGACCTCACGCACGAATATGTGTTTGCTACAGTTACATATCCGCTGAGTTACCGGGATTTCGTACTGATGGTGCGTACCAGTATCGAACATAGCTTTTTGCCCGGAGCGAGCCTGTGGCAGTCTTTCACGGCTGAAAAGCTTGACCAGCCGGTAGTGTCCTGTCGCGGACAGTTGGGCGGTGAGACACCGACCGGAGCATGTGCAAACTTGGTCCATTCGAGCGAAAAAGCGCAGCAAGAGTGGGAACTTGAACACAGATTTCATGTGTTTGAGGCGAGCTTCTAGTTGAGGAGAAATGCCCTTTCAACCTTTGGCACTTTTGGCGACGCCTATCCGTTGATCGGGACGTGTGGAGGATGGATTCATTCCTCCGGGCGCGCAACACAGGCTGATATTGAGGCGATGTACGATTTTGTTCAGTAGTATCGACGGGAGCAGAACGCTGGCGGGACACGCTTAGACGCTCGAAGCACGCCGGGGGACGCAGCCGAATGAACGGATATTTGCAATTGGAAGTCCTTCGAGGGTTTGCGCTTATCGGAATCCTGGGGGAAGCCCCTGGACACTGACGCTCGCTTACCTACTTGAAACGCCAGCCGATCTTGCTCCAGGAGACTCAAGGCTGAGTTTCACCCTTCGCTACGGCGTGCTTTCAGAAATAAACGCCCGTTTTCCCATTTAATTAGTCAGGACCCGGACATTGAAGACCCCTATCATCTCAGCTCTTGACCTTGTCGCGGTGCGGCAGGGGAAAACTCCCAGTGAAGCGATTGCTCGTTCAGTCGAACTGGCGCAACACGTCGAAAAACTTGGCTATCACCGATTTTGGGTTCCGGAGCACCATAACGTAGCTCTTTTTGCTTCCTGCGCTCCGGTGGTCCTAATAGGTTATATTGCCGGCGCCACACAATCGATTCGCGTAGGCGCGGGTGGAGTGATGCTCTTGAACCATGCGCCGCTCGTGGTTGCCGAGCAGTTTGGCACTTTGGAATCTATTTATCCCGGCCGTATTGATTTAGGTTTGGGACGGGCTGCCGGTTCCAGCTCTGCGCAAGAAGAGATGATGAAGAAGGTTTTGCGACGTGACCCGAAGGCTACGGGCGATAACTATCCGGAGTGGCTGGCAGAGCTTCAGCGTTATCTGGGGCCCGCTCAGGAAAACCAAGAAGTGAAATCTGGTCCGGGACAAGGCACAAATGTGCCTGTGTATCTATTGAGTTCAAGTGGTTATAGTGCTCAATTAGCGGGTGAACTCGGTCTGCCGTTTGCTTTTGCGGCACACATCGCTTCGCGGAACCTAGAGTCATCGGTGAATCTCTATCGCCAGCATTTTCGTCCCTCAGAAACGCTGAAGCAGCCCTATGTGATGATTGCGACCTCTGCGTTTGCAGCGGAGACCACTGAGGAAGCACAGAAGTCGTTTACTTCCGTGCAGCAATTATATTTAGCGGCGGTGCGAAGCAGAGCAGATGGAGCTCAAAACCAAGACAGGCTTCTTCCACCGGTAGAGAGTATGGACGAACTCTGGTCCGAGAGTGAAAAGCAGACAATCGAGAAAAGTATGCAGTCAGCCATTGTGGGCGGTAGAAAAACAGTAGGCATAGCTATCCAATCCCTGGTTCAGCAGACCGGCGCCGATGAATTGATCTTCTGGTCAGAGACTTACAGCTACCCCGACCGGCTTCGTTCCTACACCATCCTCGCAGAAGTTGTGGAGTCCCTCAAGGAACCGCCCGAAACCGCTGTTGGGGCATAGCGCCTCGATCTCAGTTAATTCCATTTACGCCGACGTGTCGTTTTGCTAATTATTTGGCACAATCTTGTTCAGATTATCTGGCACACTATCCTGCTTGATGTGCCCTCGCTGATCCCGAGGAGCGTCTGAAGCCTAGAGTTTCTACAGGAATCTGCACGCCACACCCATTTTCATCCCCGATTCGGAGCGGTTGTGCCAATAATTAGCTCAGAGGTGTGCCAAATAATTAGGAAAGCAACATCATAACCGCAGTCGAGAACCGGGCAGAGAAACTTGTTTAAGGGTGCAGCTCCCCCGGAGCACGATGGCTCAGAGTGATGGACGTATGTTCACTCCAGCTTGGTGTCTGGTGAACCCAATATCGCAATGTATTTTTTCAGCGTTGTCGCTGAAGTCAAAAGAGCTTGCTTCTCCGATGTACTGAGTGGGATGGACACGACATGAGTCACGCCATCGCGGCCGATAATCGTTGGCAGAGACAAGGAAACCTCGCCTAGGTTCATCGACTCCGGTGCCAGGGTTGACACGGTCAGCACTGCATTTTCATCCCGCAAGATGGCATCGACGACGCGCGCCAGCGCCGCTCCGATACCGTAGTACGTTGCTCCTTTTGCGCGGATGATCTCCAGACCGGCAGCCCGCGTATCGTCGGCAATCTTCCTTAGCGCATCTTCGTCATAAGGCAGCCCCAGTTCCCGGCAAAAGCTCTTCAACGGCATGCCCGCAATGTTCGCTGAAGATATGACGGCTACCTGGCTGTCGCCGTGTTCCCCAATGATGTAGGCGTGCACATTGTCGGAGGCAACTCCATATCGCTCAGCGAGCCGCCTGCGGAAGCGAGATGTGTCCAGAGACGTGCCCGAACCGATGACACGGCTCGCCGGTAGCCCAGACCACTTCCATGCGGCATAAGTCAATACATCGACGGGATTCGATGCGATCAGCAGAATCCCGTGCGGGTTGTGACGTGCAACGTCATGAACCAGGCCCTTTACTATCGCTGCAGTCTCGTTCAGGCTGTCCAACCGCGAGGTGTGGCCCGCCTGGCTGACACCTGCTGCAATAATGATCACGTCGGCGGTGCAGCAGTCCCCGAATTCGCCTGCAACAATCCTTGTCGAATGAGAAAACACCTCAGCATCCCGCAGGTCTTGAACGTTACCTTCGGCTCGTCGCTTATCTCTGTCGATCAATACAATTTCGGCTGGGGTTCTTGAAAGCAAAAGTGCGTAGGCTGTCGTCGAACCTACAAAGCCCGTTCCCACAATGGCAACACGAGGAATCCTCGGCTGCACTTGATTCCGATAGTTGGAAGTCTGAATTCCACCGAGAACTGACATCAGATCAACCTCCGGTTTAATTTCAATCTGCCTGGTTCATTCGCAGGTCTGTGTGCGAGAGCACCGAAATTGCGGTGTGCTCACCGAGTAGTAGCTGCACACTGGCTTTGAATCGCTCAGCCGTCGCCGTGCTCAGACGTAAATTGAGGCATCTCCGTCGCAGCGAAGAATAAACGCCAACACTGTTCAACTAGGGTATTACCAGGAAGCACAATGCGTCACATCCTAACTGCCAGCTGAAACGACCTCGGGTTCCTAGGCGGGGGCGCTGCCGGAAGGCAACGAGGGATTGACCCACTGACCGTAATGTCGCTATCGGCGATTCAGAGATTCATTGACTCAAAGATTCAGTTTTACGATCAACGGATTTGGTTTCCGGTCGCCGGACAGTGACGCCTTCAAGAGTGAATTTTCCTACGATGCGGAGTTCCGCGATAGCACCGTAAGTAACGGGGACCCATATGCCGCCGAGTTCACCATATTGCAGGGTGATATGAAGATCCTTGAGCCAGAACGAGGGACTTTTGGCGGGTACACCTTCGATTTGGCGGATGCGGAAACTTTCGGCGTCAACCCAAATCTGTCCGCGCAAAAGGTATCTATCTTTCCGCTTCGGTGAGATTGAAAAAGTGTATTCGGGAACGTTGCCGAAGTTCTGCTGTTTTAGAAAAATAAACTCATAGTTTGCTCGACTGATCTCCGTGCTGTGCTCTTTCCGCGTGGACGACGTTTCGCTGCTTAGAAGTTCACGAACAATCTTTGCCCCTAACGAGTTTCCGCTGGTTTGCACGATCTTGTATGTCTTCACGTCGGGGGGAACAAAATCGATCTGCGCGATAACCTCCGAGGTCGGTCGCTTGTCATTGCCTCGGTACACTTTGTATTCTCGTGTCACCGCGTAAGCCTTGGATTGACCGGGACTGTGGTGCTGGGCGTCCTCGATGTGTCGCAAGATCGGGTCGAGATCTGGAGGTGCGATCTCCGAGCTAGATAATGAGATCTGGGACGGTAACGGGAACGCTGACAGCACAACCAGAGTTGCGAACCAGAACGCCCGCAGAACTGGTTGAGTGCGTCTCATCGTGGGAATCACCATGTATACGAGAACCTTCTGCAACCCCAGAGGGATCGGTGTGACCATATGCCGCGTCAGAGCGGCAGTAACCTAGAAATCTGCAACTCGATCCTAGACAACGGACAGCATTGCCACTCGTCTGCTCATTATTTCAAACGTCTTCCATCGACTCCTGAGATGCGCCTGATTTGACACCGATTTTGGCCGGTTGCCCGGCAATCTGAAGGTTGGTCTCTACTGACTTCAACAGGACTTGGCGCCCATCCAAAACAGCGTGGAGATTAGCTCAGAGGTCAACGAAAGAGGTGGATGAGACCTCGAAGAATTCGTCAAGCGTTCCGTAGCCGCCGGGCAGCGCGATGAAAGCATCCGACAAAGACGCCATCAGAGCCTTGCGCTCGCGCACGCTTCCTACGATGTGCAGCCTCGTCAAACCCCGGTGAGCGATCTCGCGGTCCTGCAGGGCCTGGGGAAGTACTCCAATCGCCTCAGCGCCGCCCGAGAGGGCAGCGTCGGCAGTCGCGTCCATCAATCCAATGGAAGTTTCCCCATAAACCAAATCCCAGCCACCGCCAGCAATACGCAGCCCCAGTGATTTCGCTTCAGCAAGATCCTGCGATTTGCACCCACGCTCCATCCGCAAATACGCAAATCCGTCCTGCGCTCGCTGACTTTCCGTCTCGTAAATCACTCCTGTATGCAGGATAGCCTTCCTAACAAATTCAGGTGAAAGTGGACCACTCCATATTGGCATTATGGATCTGTAATCTAGTCCACACAGAGTCTAGTGTCGGTTGTAAGGAGATAGGACCGATGCAAAAAAGACTGGAAGCATTGAAGGAGAGTTTTATGAATACGAAGAAGTACCCAATGTTATTTACGCGCCATGCTTCGTCGGCCGGCGGTTGAACGATCAGAACGGAACTGAGGTGCTGCAGTCGAGATACATATCTATCCTTATCGTTCTCCACCAGTCTTTTGTCGCCGGCACCTCTCCATTTCTTTAGCAGAACTTTACGCATCCGTCGCATCCACAAAACTATCCAGGCAAAAAGGAAAAGAGCCAATCCCACAATTGCACCGCTCCAGATCTCGCGCCAGAGCGAGTGGCTCTCCCATGCTGGGAAAATCAGAAACAGCGCTAATACAACCATCGGAATAGACAGAACGAAGGCGATGGCGAGGAAACCCGCCAGCGAAAGCCTTCCGCTGAGAAATTCCATATCTTCCAAATTCCGCGGTTTGTTCCAAATGAATGGTGTACTCATCGCTGCAAACGAATAGCGATCGAGCTTTAGTACCTCCTCAACATGCGCGAGGGCCATGAGCGCTATGTTTCCGCCATGGCTATGGGCTACAACGTGATGACGAGCGTTTGGCTGTTCTTCTGAAAGCTTGTCCAGATGCCGCGCGAGAACCAACGCAGCCGCCCTGCGGTCGTCAACCGAATTGCGCTCGCTCCAATGCAGCACGTATCGTCTCGTGTCCTCCACGCACAGGGAGGTGACAAAGGGAGACTTTCCATCGAACCATTGACCCGCGTCGCTGGGTTCATAACGACTCCTCAACATTCGGCTCTTAATGACGGTACTGAACCAGCCATGAGCCCATGTTCCGGGGACCATCGTCACTGTGTTTTCAGACACACCTTCGGCAATGAGTTTTATTTTGGGCTGCATTGGCTCTCTGAACTTAGGCTCGGGTCTGGGCAAGTATATCTCAAGGAATTCGAGCATTCTGTTCTTCCCAGCCGTTCTTAAGTAGAATGCTGAGACCCTGGAAACAGGGAGCCGTCCGGGTCCTAAAACGCCAGCTTTCTACTTAGCCTGAGGCTTAACCGATGGAAACCACGAGTGAAATCCCTAAGATTGCGAAGCCAAATCAACAGAATCCGTCGCCCGTAAGCGCCATCTACCCCGATTACGACTTCGTGGATTCGAGCGGAACACACGTGGTTCAAGGCCACTACTGGCGCCGTGTAAAGGCTACAAACATTCCGTGTGGCAACGGGGTCGCACTCGCCATCAGCGAGAAAACAGGTATCTCGCAGGCATTGCTTGTTGAGGTAGCAAGCGCGCTCGAGGTCGCAGTAGCACCGCTCAAATCCTCGTTGTCCTCCAAGATGAGCAGCACCGAAACCATCACCGACGAGCGCACAGTCAGCTTCACACGGACCGTCGGCCCGAAAGACTGCATTGGTATCACGTTCGCCGAGTGGCAGAAGGTCTTCCATAGTGTCCTTCGCCGTCAGAAATATTTCCTCGGAGTCAAGACCCGGATTGCAGAGCGGACGATTGATATTGGTACGGAGGAGTTTTTTAGCGACCAGTTCGAATATCCGGATCCGGGTTGTTGCCCTGCGAAGATTGAGGAGCCGGTCGCAAAGGGATTCACAGATGTTTTTTCATTTAACTTCGGCGAAATAACCTTTTCGATCTTTGCGAAGAAGAAGGACAACGGGAAAATCTCCCTTGCAGGGATCCCCGGAGAATTCACGCCGGGTGAGGTGGTCGCGAACTCCGACGTGGAAAAGTATCTGCTTTCCTACGGACACAAACCACAAACACCGATAACCTTGAGTCATTCGCTCGGCACCGTCGACGAATTCTATGGATGGGCTGAAAAGCGCAGCGGCAAATCGACGGCCGTACTCCCATGGATGATTGTGCTGGGGTGCAGTTCCTTGTTCGCCTATCTTATGAGGCCTATGAAAGGGCACTTGACTCTCGAAGAGAAGAGGCGCCGCCGAGACCAGATATTGAGAGACAACCCCTCCCCTTCTGTGCCGGTGATTGCGGACCTGCCGAAGGGAGAGCACGAAAACAACGCAGAAGAGCGAAAGCGCGAGCTCACGAACATGGAATAGCACCTCCGGTTCGTCGGCGCTCGCTGCGAACGCTCACGCTGGACGAGCGGGAAGACATCTCACGTGGAATTGCCGATGCGTAGCTGGGTAGCTGTCGCTTCCGTTAGCGCTAGGACTTCAACTCGTAGGTCATCGAGATGCTCCCCGATTTATATACGCGGTGAGTCAGCAAGGCGAGCTTAGTTGGGGCATAGGGAGGAGACATCAAAGGCGTGCCGTCGCCGACCGGCCACGCAATCTGGCAGACATATACAGTACCTCCGAATGGGGCTTCACAAAATCAATTAGTGGTGGACCGATCTGGCAACCGCCAGCCATCGACGTGAAACGCGGACGCATCTACGTGGGCACTGGCAATAACTACACAGTTCCTCGGGAGATCGAGGATTGCGAATCGAAAAACCTCCAAAACCACAATCCCGCGGCATGTACTCCACCAAACGATCACATTGACAGTGTGATGGCTTTGGATTTGAAATCCGGAGTGATTAAATGGTCGCAAAAGCTCCTCGCTTATGATGTCTGGAACATCGATTGCTTTGAGCCGGTCGCAGGTGGTATGCCATGCCCGTCGCCTGCCGGTCCTGATTTTGATTTCAGTGGATCAGGTCCAAATCTTCTGGACAATGTTGTCGGTTTTGGTCAAAAGAGCGGAGTATATTGGGCGCTCAACTCGGACGATGGAAGGATTCTCTGGCATACGCAGGTAGGTCCCGGAGGCGTAGGCGGCGGTATCGAGTGGGGAACAGCATCTGATGGAAAGAACATCTACGTCCCTATCGCGAATACGGAACACAGGCCTTATAAGTTAATGCCAAAAATGAGCAGACAGTCAATTGGGGATCATGGGCAGAGCTTAACTCATCGACAGGCAAAATTCTTTGGCAAATAGCGGATCCTATCCAAGGCACTGCTGATCGTGGCGCAGCGAGCGTTGCAAACGGTGTTCTCTACGTTGGTTCTGAGTCGGGAACCATGTATGGTCTCGATGCAAAAACAGGAAGTATTCGGTGGAGTTTTGCCAGCGGTGGATCGGTCTTTGGCGGTCCCTCAATCGTCGATGGCGTCGTATATTGGGGTTCCGGTTATAGCCGATTCGGAACTGGTAACAATAAACTCTACGCCTTCGATCTACCGGAATAGATGAAACCGGTAGAGCGGACCGGATCATGAGCATTGCCGATCTGCCTAGAGCAGGCATGTACTGTCTCGATGGAGTGATTGCGAAGGCCAACCTGATGCGGACCCACAACCTCTCGTGCTTGGCGATTGGATGTTGGACGTTCCAATGCTGGATTTCGATCAGAATTACATCGATGCGGTGCGACGCCGCGTATGGTCGGCGTAGGACGATGAGCGAAAACATCCAGAATCGCTTAGTCAGTGCAGTTGAACCAATTATGGACAGCGTACTGAGTGGAACACTTGGCTGCTAGTGAGTTTGAGAAATTGAATTCCACAATGTATTCGGGGACTGGGTAGAGTTCCTGAACTGTTCGGGAGATTGGTACCTGACGCCACAAATTGCACCAATATCAGTGACTTAACCAATGGAGAACTATTAATCAAGCTTACCAGGAAGCAGATAGCACTCATCATCGGGAATCCGGCCGACCTGAAATCCGACAAATAATGCCCGATCTAGGAGAGTCGAGAGATCGTGCTACGCCTGATCGGGGAATAGTCGGGTATCTCTCTTCCAACCTATTGATGGAACGGCAAACTGATTTGTCGTGATTCAAGGTCCATGTTGGTTTGCAGCTGACTGAGGGTTAAGGTTATGCGCTTTTGACTCTCTCCTATTCGGAACAAATTGGCGCATTCTTCCAAGAAGCCGTCGAGGCTGTGAAAGAAGACGGCATTCCGAAAGGCTGCCCACGCATCGGGCAATCTTAGACGTTGCATTGCCTCCTTCCCATAACAGCTTTTTGCGAAGAAACGAAGGCTAGGAAGTCTGCAATCTATCCAGATGCTTTCCGAGTAGGATGGCCGCCGCCTTTTCCGCAATTGCGATGACGGCGGCGTTGGCGTTGCCGCTCACGACGGTGGGCATTACAGATGCGTCGACGACACGCAGCCCTTCCATGCCGAGAACCCGAAGATCAGGGTCGACAACGCGGCCGATCGCGCAAGTACACGCCGGATGATAATTAGTTCCCATCTGCTGCTCAATAAATGAGACGATATCAGTCTCAGAGCCGGATGCCGGAACGGAGAAAGGTGCGCGACGCACCTTCGATAGAATGGGATGGTTGACGATATCCATTGCCAACCGTACGCTGGCAACCATCGTCGCGCGATCTTGCGCGGTCGCCAGATAATTGTGATAGATTCGTGGTTTCGCATCGGGACGCGCCGATCGCAACGTTACTTTGCCACGGCTTGTCGGCTTAAGAAGGGTAGTTGCCATCGTGAAAGCGTGATCAGAGGGCGCCGATAGTCCCTCATTGAAGTACATTGCGGGCGCCATTTCGAATTGGCAATCAGGCACTCTTTGATCGCCACGCGTTGACAGGAACACCCCACCCTCAGCAATGTTTGAGGTCAAAGGGCCGCGGCCTTCATAGTAGAGCGCCACGTCTTCAGGTGATCCGGCGCCGAAGAGCGATCGTTCGTCGGTGAGATAGCTCATTGGCAGTAGCGGATGGTCCTGAAGGTTCGACCCAACGGGAAGATCGACGACAACAGGAATACCAATCGGATCCAGTTCGTTGGCCGAACCGATGCCTGACAGCATCAAGATTTGAGGCGAGCCATAGGCGCCTGCCGCGAGGGTGATTTCTCTTTCGGAGAAAAGAGTTTCTGTCTGGCCATGATGACGAATTGAGACGCCGGTAGCGCGGCGACCATCCAACAAGAGCCGTAGCACGAGGGTGTCCGTGAAAACTTGCAGATTCGCCCGTTCGCGCGCGGGGTGAAGAAAGGCGGAAGCGGCGCTGCAACGAACTCCGCTCCGCTGCGTGAGCTGAAAGCGCCCAGCTCCCATTTGCGAGACTCCGTTGAAATCATCATTTTTGCGATAGCCCGATCCGACCGCCGCCTCGATCAGATGATCCACCAGTGGATGCATGGACCGGCCGTCCTGCACACTCAGAGGACCCGAATGTCCATGGAAACGTGGGTCACCCCGCTCGTTGCCCTCTGACTTAATGAAGTAGGGCAGCATGTCGTTGTATGACCACCCCGGTGCGCCCTCGTCAGCCCAACCATCGAAATCAGCTACGTTTCCTCGGATATAAATCATAGCGTTCATCGAGGAACTGCCACCGAGAGCTCTTCCGCGGGGCAAGTAGATCCGGCGTCCCCCGAGCCACCGCTCTGGTTCGGTCGCGAAGTCCCAATCGTACTGGGTCTTGAAAAGCTGGGGAAAGGCGACGGGCATAGACATTTCGGGCGCGTCGTCCAGACCACCCGCCTCTAGCAAGGCAACCCGGACATTGGGATCCTCGCTGAGACGCCCCGCAAGCACGCATCCGGCCGAACCAGCCCCGACTATTATGTAATCAAAATCCCGTCGTGCGTTTACGATTCCATCGGCCATAAATTCTCCTTTGTTGAAATTGTGGGCTTCGCAAAAAAGCATCTTGGTTGAACAAAACACCAGTTAGCCGTCTGATTGCAGAATGCGCGCTGCCCGGTCTGCAATCTTCTTCATTCACGTCGGGGATGCGATTGATCTGCCCGAGTTTCCTTGTGTCTCTATTGGGTCATCGACATGAAGGGTTCCTTCGCGCGGACGGCAAATGACGTGACCGGTTCGTTAGGTATGAACAGCACGGCAAGAAATGTCAGTATTCCAGCACCGGTGATGTAGAAGCCAACCCAGGAAAGCCCGCCATGGGCCAGCAGCACTTGCGCTGCGTAAGGTCCCAAGGAAGCGCCCAGAATGCCGCCAAGGTTGTAAGCCGCTGACGCGCCCGTATAGCGCACCTTGACAGGAAACAGTCCCGATAACACCGCACCCATTGGCGCGTAAACCAATCCCATAATGCCCAGCTCCATGATGAGAAAGAGGAGCGCTGAGCCAGCATTGCCAGCCCCTAGCAGCGGCAACAGGCCAAACCCTGAAAGCGCGGTTAGCACTGAACCCACTAAAAGCACACGGCGGCAGCCGAAGCGGTCAGAAAGCCGTGCTGAAATCGGGATAGCGATTGCTGCCGAGAAGGTGGCGAGGCATAGAAGACCTAGAAATTTACCGTGCGGGATGTGGCTCACATGCGTTCCATAATCGAGCGCGAATACGGCAGAGATGCAAAAGGCTGTATAACTCGCCACTATGGCGAAAGACCCGAGGAGCAGGTTTTTGCCGTGACGGAAGAGCAACTCACCCAGGGGCAGCCGAACCTGATCACCGCGAGCCTTGAGTCGGGCGAAAGCTGGCGTCTCACTGATCTTTAGACGGACATATAAGCCCATGACTAGGAGCACAGCGCTGGCGAGGAATGGAATGCGCCAAGCCCAAGCCGAGAACTGAGCATCTGTTACCAGAAAGGAGAGGAGAAGAAACAAACCGTTGGCCATCAGAAAACCGATTGACAAGCCAAGTTGTGGAAACATGCCAAACCAGGCGCGCCGCGTCGCGGGTGCATTTTCGATAGCCAGGAGCACCGCTCCGCCCCACTCTCCTCCAAGACCGACGCCCTGACCGAGGCGTAGGATGCATAACAGAGTTGGAGCCAGCCACCCGATACTCTCGTATCCAGGGAGTACTCCGATGAGAGTAGTAGAAATTCCCATTGTCGCCAACGACGCGACGAGCGTCGATTTTCTTCCGATGCGGTCACCGAAATGCCCAAACAGAAAGGAACCAAGCGGCCTGGCGAAGAAGGCGATGGCGAAAGTTGCGAAGGCGGCTAGCGATTGTGTTCCCGATGCGCTGTCGGGAAAGAACTGTTTACCCAGGACCAAAGCGGCAGCGGTCCCGTAAATGAAGAAATCGTAGAACTCGATCGCCGTGCCGATCAAACTCGCAACCGCAATGCGACCCGTGCTGATAATAGCGGGCGATGACTGCGAGTCAGCGGTAATGCGTGTATGCAAAATGCGCTCCTGGGTTTGGTCAAGCGACGGGAACTTGGTCAGACGCCGGCATCCGATTCTCGCGAAATCCCACGACAAAGGGGCGGATTCCTGTGCAGTCAAACTACTGCAAGACAAACGCCGCCGTCATTATTCCAGCGATAAACCGTTGCGCAGCGGGGACTTAATCTCGCATAGAGGTATTGCCGCGAAGCCGCGAACAACAAAATGACAATGTTGCAGCTTCGATGACACAAACATTGACCGTTATCGGCGTCAGTTGGTTGATTCGTGTTTGAGGAAACGTAAAGCTTGTTCCAAAAATGCTTCATGATACTCAAAAATCGCACCATGACCGGCATCCGGGAAAATGCTTAGTTGAGCGTGAGGAAGTTTACGGGCTAAATCCACTGAATTGATGGTCGGCACCATCACATCATTGTCGCCATTCACTACCAGAACGGGATGCTGGATATTGCTTAACGATGTCGTCGCGGGCGCAAGCCCCCATTGGGTAATCGCAGTCAGCTGGGCGACAATTGTTTCATTCGTGACTGCCGTATCTCGGTCTTTCTCCCGAGCGCGAAGACGTTGTAGGAACTCGACAGAGGCTGCTTGACCTTCATTGGACTGAGAAAAGAAGAGAAACTGTTTTTCGTGTTTACGCTCGATACCAGCCTTGGTTATGCTGTTTTGCAACACTGTGCCGACATTAATGATTCCTTCGCCGCCGGCCGCTGAGGTGCCTGCAAGAATGATTCGGCGCACCAGATCGGGGCATTGCTGCGCGACAACTTGAGCAACAAATCCTCCGAGCGAGAAGCCTAGAAGGTCGACCTGTTTCAACCCAAGGGCGGTGATGAACGCTATCGCATCCCGCGCCATATCCTCGACATTATCGGGTGTCACGCCCTTCGATCCACCAACACCGCGATTATCGAAGATGATCACCGGGTGATTTTGCGCCAAACCGTCTGCAGTTCTAGGGTCCCAGTCATCGAGAGCTGCTGTTAGGTGATGGAGGAAGATGACCGGGACGCCACGTCTTTCTCCAATCTCTCGAAACACAAAGGGAGTGCCGTTAACATCAATTGTTCTAGTTACAGCATTCGTAAAAGTCATAGACATTGTTCCTCGATTACTTCATTAGGTTGTACAGAATTAGAGACAGCTATTCGGTCCGTCATCATAATTCTGTCGATCTTTGCTCGGTCAGAATCGGAAGACGCTAGCTTGACTTCGATGTCATTGCCGTGGCTCCCTCGAGCAATTATGGGACAAGGGGTGCTATACATTGAACGATCCTCGAGATGACACCTGCCTGCTTTCTGCTTCTATGAAGAATCTACTCAAGTCGGCAAGATATTGATTGCCCGATCCGCGCACCTTTTGACTGTGCGAAGCACAGGCTCTGGGCCTCAGCTAACGCAAGACTTCGCGACCTTTTCATGCAGACTTCGGCTCCAATCCTCGCAATGAGCGGCCCTGATCACACTAGTCGATAATCGTTTACCGCAAAGGCAGTAGGTAACGGGATGCTGGCTTATTCCGAGAACCCTCGTAGGCAAAAATGGACGAAGCGTAGTTCAATTCCGTCTATCAGCCCACACGCAACGCTCCGGGGGTATTATCACGCGAGCAGTAGACTAGCCGGATTAGAGACATCCTGTTGAGTTTAATGACGTGATGTTTCGGCAGGGCGCTTCATTCAACGAGGTGATGAAAAAGCAACGGCACACCCCGGAACGTCACATTCCAAGCGTACGCAAAGTCGCATCGAGAAATCATGGGGTGTCGTCAACCTAAAGGTAGACGTTGAGTGGAAGCAAGACGTTTCCGGGGAGTTCAATGTCAAATTCGATACATGCAACGTGGGAGCAGTTTACGATGCGGTATTCGATCAAACAGTGCTCGAAACGGACAACCAGCGCATGTTCACGCTTGTTAAATTCATGGTCATAGGCTTTCTGGCCCAATAGCAAAAAATGTCGCTTGAGTTTCAAGGTAAGGCAATCCGTCATCACGGGTGATTTAAAGGACATCGGGGAAGTTAAACTGGTGCCGCAAGAGACTCGCGTCGATACGGTTAGTGCGGGCTTTGAACTTCCATTGATGAAATGCCACGTCCACCGGTCTATTATTCCCAACCAGTAATCTTTCGCAGTCAAGCGAAAAGATGAATAAATGAGGCCAACAAATAGGTTCGAGCTGTTGACCAGACTGGGAAGGACACGCCGCACTAAGGGCGGTGATCACGTTGCCATGCACTAGGTGGGACTCCCACAACTTTCCGAAACGTGCGACAGAAATGACTCAATGCGACGAAGCCGGTTTCAAGGGCAATTTCACGCATTGGAACTTTGCTTTCTTTCAGAAGTTCTTGAGC
>Ga0193743_1001371_pt1 | contig 18158 bp, 16 predicted proteins | sample L2c2metaG_FD_143038 | JGI IMG/M metagenome (GOLD analysis project Ga0193743, IMG submission 143038) | Soil microbial communities from a riparian zone of the East river system, Colorado, United States - L2c2 | ecosystem: Environmental > Terrestrial > Soil > Riparian zone | place: USA: East River...
CACTCCTCTCCGGCTGTAAGAAGACCGAAGAAATAGCACCCCCCGAGGTCGCTGTACAGGCGGAGAAAGTCGAGCAAAAACCGCTTACCGAGTATGTTTTTGGAGAGACCGTTCTCGTGCCACAGGCGCAGGCTGCTATCGTGTCGAAAATATCGGCGCCAATCAAGAAGTTTCTTGTTCAAAGAGGCAGACACGTCAAAAAGGGCGAACTGCTTGCCATACTCGAGAACGCCGACCTAGAAGCCGCGGTTCACGATAGCCAAGGAACTCTGAAGCAAGCCGATGCGAGCTACGCGACCACGACGAGAGCAGGAGTCGTGGGAGACCGATCTTGCCCAGGCGAAGGCAAACCTGGATCTACAGCAGAGCATTGTCGACGCTCGTCAGAACCTGCTCCAGCAAGGCGCAATCCCGCGCCGCGACTTCGATACAGCAAGCGCGGCGCTGGTACAAGCAAAGGCCGCCTATGACATCGCAAACCAACACCTGAATTCACTCAAGTCGGTTAGCCAAGACGCCACTATTAGCAATGCGGAGGGAGCTCTTGGTTCGGCCAAGGGAAAATATGAAGCCGCGCAGGCAGGATTAAGTTATTCCGAGATTCGTTCGCCAATCGACGGGGTCGTAACGGACAGGCCTCTGTTTGCTGGTGAAATGGCAAACTCCGGTCAAGCGATTGTGACCGTCATGGATACATCCTCGTTGTTGGCCAAGGTCCATCTTTCGGAGGACCAGACCACGGGGCTAAAGATCGGAGGCGACGCCATGCTCACTTTCAAGGGCCGGGATGAGCCTGCTCACGGAAAGATTAATCTGATCAGCCCCGCGTTGGATCCGGGATCGACAACACTCGAAGTCTGGGTGGCCGTGCCTAACAAGACAGGAAAATACCGAGCAGGTACCCCGGTGCATGTGTCTCTCGCCGCGCTTACTCTCCCCAGCGCAGTCACCGTGCCAAATGAGGCGTTGATCAAAACAAAGTCCGGGACTCAGGCGGTCATGGTCATCGGCATTGACAATGTGGCCCACCAGAAAGACGTGAAAACGGGTATTACCGATGGGCATGACACGCAAATCGTGAGGGGCGTGAAGCCGGGTGATCAGGTTGTGACGAAGGGCGCCTACGGCATGGACGACGGGACCAAGGTCAAGATAACGGCCCCGGGCGCTGAGGACGATGCAGCGACTGCGAATAGAAAAGACGATAAGCCGTCTGCGGCAACAGATAAAGGGGATAACTAATGCGCGGCTTTGCCGGAACGCCGAACGAATCCGACAGTTTCTGGGTGACTCGCCACGCCACCACAATTCTGTTCTGCACCATTCTGTTGAGCGTGGCCGGCATCTACCTTGCAAGCAAGATTCCAATCTCTGTTTTCCCGGACACTAACTTCCCCCGCGTTGTTATCGGCGTTGACAACGGGGTGATGCCCGTTGAACAGATGCAAATCACCATTACCAAGCCCATTGAAGATGCAGTCAACTCTGTGCCTGGTCTCCAGATCGTGCGCTCAAACACAAGCCGCGGCTCCGCCGAGGTCAGCCTCTTTTTTGACTGGAATGTGGACATGTTTCGCACATTGCAGCTGGTCGATGCTGCTCTTTCCAAGGTACGTCAGACTTTGCCCGCAACGGCCGTCGTGACCACGAATCGGTTGACGTTCGCGACCTTTCCGATTCTGGGCTACAGCCTCACCTCGGATTCTGTTCCGCTTCCGCGATTGTGGGAACTCGCGACCTACGACCTTAAACCCTCTCTCAATCGACTCGACGGTGTAAGCACAGTCACCGTCCAAGGTGAGCAGATCCCCAACTTCGAGGTCATTCCGGATCCCGGTAAGTTGGTTGCAACCGGCATCACCATCACTGACATCCTGAATGCGATCCAGCTAAACAATCTTGTTGATTCTCTTGGGCTTTATCAAACGCAACACGAGTTGGTGCTCGGTCTCATCGGGGCTCAAGTTCATGATGCGAACCGACTCTCCCAGATCATTGTAAAGAATTCGCCAACCGGTATACCGTTACGCGTCGCTGACGTCGCCGCGGTCAACCAATCTGTAGAACCCTCCTACACCATGGTTCGGGCGGACGGCAAGCCTGCCGTTCTGCTCAATATCTCCCGGCAGCCCTCCAGTAATACGGTTCAGGTTGCAGACGAGGTGGCAGTCGAAGTCGAGAACCTGAAAGCACTTTTGCCTCCGGGAGTGACGATCAAGCCTTATTATGACCAGTCCGAGCTTGTTCGCGACAGTATCCGCAGCGTTCGCGACGCGATCCTCATCGGCCTCATACTGGCAACTATCATCATCATCGTCTTCCTTCGAGACTGGCGATCGTCTCTCGTCGCTGGTCTCGTGATTCCAACGACGATATCAATCACCTTCGTTTTTCTTTATTTTCTGGGTGAAAGCTTCAACCTCATGACGCTCGGAGGCCTTGCTGCCGCAGTAGGCCTTGTCATCGACGACGCTATCGTGGTCGTCGAAAATATTGTTTTACACCGTCAGGCGGGCGACGGAAGGGTCGACGCGATTCGCAAGGCTCTTAAAGAGATAACCACGCCTCTTGTTGGCTCGACCATTACACCGATCGTTGTCTTTCTTCCACTCATTTCAGTTGCTGGCGTCACCGGTAGCTTTTTCCGCGCACTCGCAATAACCATGACAGTCGCATTGTTGGCTTCATTGCTGCTGGCTCTTACGTGGACCCCCGCTCTCAGCGCGCTATTCCTTCGTGGTCGGGAGGAAAACCTTTTAGACGACGAATCTCCCACACATTCAGTGCACCATGAAGAACGCGGTATCATGCTTCGCATTCTCAACTTCCATGAGAAATGGTTGCGGCGATCTCTTGAAAAACCTGTTGCTCTATTTATCGTCTGCGGTCTTTTGGCGGCAGGTGTCTACGGAGGTTACGCTGCGCTAGGCTCGGATTCTGCCCGAGATGGACGAAGGCGGCTTCATTCTCGACTACATCATGCCGGCTGGCAGTTCTATTGTGGAGACCGACCGCGTTCTGCAGCACGTGGAGCGCATGCTTCAGAAGACCCCAGAGGTTGAGAGCATCTCTCGTCGCACGGGACTACAAATGGGGTTGGCCGCCGTTACCGAGGCCAACACCGGTGACATCACCGTTAAACTCAAAAGCAAGCGGGATCGCGGCATCGATGAGGTCATCGCGGATCTGCGTGCGCAGATCAAATCCAGCGAACCTCAACTCGACATCGAGTTTACACAGGTACTGCAGGACATGATCGGTGACCTCTCTAACGCTCCAGAGCCGATCCAAATCAAGCTCTTCAATCCCAGCCCCGATGTACTCGATGACGTCGCCACAAGGGTCTCAGACACGATCAAGAAGCAAAAGGGTGTGGTCGATGTGCTCGACGGCCTCGAAAACACGGTCAGTGGTCCAGCGACCAGCTTCCAGATCGACCCCGCTACTGCAGCGAGACTTGGTTTTACGGCTGAAGAGCTTTCCACCGACACCTCCGCCATCATCGAGGGAATGCCAGCTACCGTTCCGCTGATCACCGAAGGTCATGCGTACACCATCCGAATCCGGCTTCCAGAAGCGAATCGCTCTTCGCTCAATGCAATTGAAGATACCGTCTTCGGCAGTTCCACTGGTCATCTCTCTTCGCTTCGGTCTTTGGCCACTGTGGAGCAATTGCCGGGACAACAGGAGATTCGCCGTGAAAATCTTCAGCGCGAAGTTGTGGTCACTGGCCGATTGGAGGGTTCTGATCTCGGCACTTCAGTCAAACGAATCCAAACAGAAGTCGATGCGCTCCATCTGCCAAAAACGGTCCGCATTAGCTACGGGGGTACCTACGAAGAACAACAGAAGTCTTTTTCGGAGCTTACGCGAGTTCTTCTGTTCGCCCTCGTACTCGTCTTTGCCGTCCTGCTGGCCGAGTTCCGTAATCTGTATGCTCCGTTCGCGATTCTCATATCTTCTGTGCTTTCCTCGGCAGGAGTGATAGCCGCTTTACTGATCACAGGAACAACCTTTAGTGTCGCGTCGTTCATGGGACTCATCATGGTAATCGGTATAGTTGCAAAACGGCATTCTTTTGCTGGACGCGGAGGCGCGCTTCCGTGCCGGAGGCATGTCCCCGGAAGCGGCGATGTTGAACGCAAGCCGCCGTAGACTGCGCCCAATTCTCATGACGGCGCTCGCAGCAATCACAGGAATGTTACCTTTGGCATTTGCGCTCGGGGCTGGCTCGCAGATGCTACAGCCATTAGCCATATCAGTAATCGGTGGCCTGCTGATTTCAATGGTTTTGTCGCTTCTCGTCACCCCAGTCGTGTTTTTCCGACTCACTCGAATCAAGCATCAGCTCAAGCATCAGCCGCAGACAACATAGTTTGATCCTAAGGAAAGAGCAGTCAGCAAGATAGAAAAGAGATGTCTATGTCTGTAAAAATTCATTCCGAAGAGAAACAGTCTTTGTTGGGACGCGCGACCGCCTTCTTTGTTTACCTATTTGAAAAGGTGATGCCGGATCCCTTCGTCTTCGCGGTTATCCTCACCTTCCTGGGAGCGCTCCTTGCCCTCTGGTTTGCACCGAACGCGACCTTGCCCTCGGTTGCTTCTGCCTGGTATGGGGGGATCTTTGCGATCTTCGCATTCGCATTCCAAATGGTCTTAATGCTGGTCGCTGGCTACGCCCTTGCCATCGCCCCTCCTGTGCAGAGATGCCTTGCGAGGATCGCGGCGCTCGTCTCGACACCGCTGGCGGCAATATCGCTCACGATCGTTATCAGCATGATCGCCTCATGGATCAACTGGGGGCTTGGCCTCGTCACTGCTGCTCTGTTGGCGCGCGAGATGGCAAAGCGAGTCAGGTTGGACTTCGGATGGCTCGTCGCTGCTGCCTACACCGGGTTTGTGATTTCCACTGAGGGGCTCTCCGGCTCCATCGCACTTTCACAAGCAACCCACGGCTCGGCGCTCAACATTGTGGAGAAGGTCGCGGGTCACGGTCTTCCGCTCAGCCAGACCGTCTTCACTCGTTTTAATCTGATTCCGTGCCTCGTCCTGCTGATCGTTTTGCCGATCATCTTCCGGGCTCTCCGCCCAACAGAAGCCAACACGATGGTCGCCGATCCTGACCGCCTCCGTCAGGAAGATGCGCAGATCCACACCAGAGAACGCGAAGACACCTTCGGCTCAATGCTGGACAATGCCTGGATCCTCAACCTTCTTCTCGTTGCCTTCGGCTTCTTCGCTCTGATTACCGAGTGGCGCCGCACTGGCTTTGCTCTCGACCTAAACTCCGTCATAGTCATGCTCGTTCTGGGAGGCCTCTTCTTGCACCTAAGGCCTTCGGCCTACATCGGCGCGGTCAAGCACGCGGCTCGCATCAGCGGTTCTCTCATCCTGCAATATCCGCTATACGGCGGTCTCATGGGCATCATCACTACGACGGGTTTGGCGGCCGTGCTTTCGAAGGCATTTATCCGGTTCTCCACGGCCCACACCCTGCCATTCTTTACCTATCTCACATCAATGATCATCACGTTATTTGTACCAAGCGGTGGTGGTCATTGGGCGGTCCAGGGACCATTTGCCATACCTGCTGCACAACAGCTTCACGCCTCCCTTGCGGGAACCACAATGGCGGTTGCCATGGGGGAATCAGTGGCCAACATGCTTCAGCCTTTCTGGGCGCTGCCCATCCTCGCAATTGCAGGGATAAAGATGCGTCGCATGCTGGGATTTATGGTGGTCACCTTTGCTGTCTCAGCAATAGTCTTCGGGTTAGCTCTACTCTTTCTGGTGCCGACACAATAACTCTTCATCTTCGGACAAAAGGACAACCTATGCTCGTCGCCTGCAAACGATTCACTCATATCTCAGCGATATCTCTTAGCCTGTTGACCTCCCTGTTGTTTGCTGTCCCATCCCAAGCAGCGCCCCCAGCTCCTTTCAAGGTTTTGAATACTTGGAAGCTTGGCGGCGATGGCAGTTGGGACTACCTCAAAGTCGGTGAAGCCGCACGTCTGCTATATATCGCCCGCCTCAACCGCATCATGGTCGTAGATACGCAGACCGGAAAGCTGGTTCGTGAAATCGACGGCCTCCAACACGCACACTGTGTCGCCCTGGATGACAAGGGGCAGGTCGGCTACATCAGCGATGGAGACGCCGGCTTCAGTTCTCGCCTTTAACCGGTCTACTCTTAAAGTTATCGCTACCATCCCCGCTGGAAAGAATCCCGACGCCGGTCCGGAGTCCGCCGTTTCTCACCATCTGTCAGTTTGCGGTTCTATTCTCGGAGAATCTTCGTACGATAGAGAGCAATCGTCGCGATCACAAATTAATGAAATTTCATTTCAGTTTCAGTTTTCGCTCATCTCAAGGCGAGATCGTTGCAAAGCAGAACACGGATCCCTTACCTTCGTCGTGGTGTAGAGGCTCAGTCGATCCGGCCTTACTTCTTTACCTTAATTTACTGAGACAGGAGAACTATGAAAAAGGCACAACTCGCAATATTGATAGTTTTTGTTGCTCTATGCGTCGCGCCTGCTCTGGCCCAGGAGACCAGGGAACAGGCTGTTGCCAGTATGAGAAGAGTCGATCCAAAAGAAATGGATCCCTCCTACACCAAGGCCGCGCCCTTTGCGCAGAAACTTGTGGACGAGGCGCTGGCAAAACATCCTGAGGTCCTTCTGATCGCGATTCATGCCCAACCGCCGAACCACAAGAACGTCATTGTCGCGTCCAACTTCGGACGCATCGGGAAGATTGGTGATGAAGACGACCTTCGTTGTATTCGCACTGGAAAGAGTAATCTCGAACTGAATTCGACAGGAAAACACTTTGAGGATGAATTGATCCTGCTTGACGCAGCTGGAAATACGATCGGCGCACTCGGAGTCGTGTTTAACTACAAACCCGGCGATGACAAAGAGGCGCTGGCAAAGATCGCCAACCAGGTTCGGGATGAGATGAAGGCCCAATTGCCCAGCAAAGGCACACTGTTCGGGCTGGCATGAGAAGATCATCAACTTACTAGGGGTCTCGGTATGATTGCAGCGTTTGGGATATGAAAGCCCCGATGAAGGCCGGATTCGCGATGACTGTGAAGACGGCCAATCGTGGCTGTCGGAGCGGAAGAACAAGGCAACGCTCTTGACCGCGATCTACCATCCGCACAACGGTGTTTTACTTCAATTCTTCTAGCGAGCAACTTGGACGACGACTTCTCGCGCCGCTCCGACTTCGAATGTACACAGGACAATAACAGCCTGTTCCTTCATCATTCGAGGGCAAAAAACATATTTGAGGAGATCACTCTATGGCAAGTGTCACAATTTCGCCGCCCACCGCGAATAAGCACCTGATCCGCTGGGTTGAGAAGATGGCCGACCTGACCCAGCCAGATCGCATCCACTGGATCGACGGCTCCCAGGCTGAGTACGATTTTCTCTGTGACCAGCTAGTGAAGGCGGGCACGTTTACGAAACTGAACGAGAAGCTGTGGCCGGGGTGCTTCCTGGCACGATCCTCTCCTAATGACGTCGCTCGGGTGGAAGATCGAACGTTTATCTGCTCGCTTTCGAAGGACACGGCGGGCCCCGCGAACAACTGGGAGGATCCGTTCGTGATGCGGAAGAAGCTGAAGCAACTTTTCCGCGGTGCGATGCGAGGGCGCACCATGTACGTGTTGCCGTACTCGATGGGTCCGATTGGCGGGCCCATGTCGCAGATCGGCGTGCAACTTACGGACTCGGCTTACGCGGTCGTCAACATGCGCATCATGGCCCGGATTGGCGCGCCGGTCTTTGCTGAGATCGACAAGGATGAGAAGCGTGTTGTGCCGTGCATGCACACGGTCGGCGCACCGCTGGAACCGGAAGAAGTCCGCCTTCGAGCCCATCCCCACCCACACAACGTCAGCCTCTATCGGACCGCCATTGTCTGTACCAACAGAATTCTGGAATGGATAAGCGGATGCAAGCGGAAGGGTTTGCCCAGCAGCTTCTAGAGTAACCTTCCAAGACCTCGGCATCCATTGCGGAGGAAGATCCAGTTCTTGTTCTTGTACTTGTTCCAAACCGAGCTTCTTGAATGCGGCCATCACGTAGTCCGAAGTCATGTGATCGTACTTGGTACCAGTGATGCGCCCCCAATACTGATTACCGTCAGCTTTACTTTTCTCCGAGATATCTATGATGTCGCTCTGAATTCTCTTAATGTCGTCGCCCTTAATCACCGCATACTTTCGGTCCTCAGCTGGCAGAGGAACCTGGATGTAGTCTTGGTCCGGCTGATACAACTTATTGCGATCGGCTGGCAATCCCATTCCTCCCAAGCCAAAGGCGGCTCGCCCGCCTACCTGTGAAACGGAGTTCTGTTGATCGTGAAAAATAGATGAAACAGGCGAGACCCGCAACAAACCCACCAATAAGAGTTAGAAGCCACTTATCGTGTAGAACACGTTGAAGAGGAGTCCTCACCTGATCTCTGTTATAGCTATTCACCATTATGTTATCTCCATCTAAATCAGTAGACTGTGCTCTCAAAGTTTTCCGTCGTCGGTCATTCATTAAGCCGTTCCGAATGACGTTCCATTCACGTTCCAATAACAGTGGATTTTTATGACCTATCCGAAACAAATGGTGAACAGATTCAATGAGATACGTGACACTGAAGCCAGCTCTGAAAAGGCCGGCGTCGGCGGTTCGATCCCGTCTCTGGCCACCATTTAGAATCAATAACGTACAGACATAGACTAGAAAGCCTTCGCATTGCGGAGGCTTTTATTATTTCTTATAACCAGTTTATTTTCAGTTACTTAATGAGATTGGCCAGTTATGGCCGCAAAAAGGCTCGCGTCGCTGATTACTCCGTCTCATCTAAAATATTCTGAATGACTTAGCTAGACGCCGAAAGCCAGATTAAAGACACGACCAATACACGACGATCGAAATCCTGATCTTCGATTATGCAGGACGTCAAAATTGAAGACGTCGTTGCAGGAATAGTAAGGAGCAACTCCTTTCAGTCGACCAGAGGCAATCGGGAGAGAAGGTATTGTTCTGAACACCGCCACTGGGCGAATCGCCCGGGTGTCATAGATGGCCGGTCAGCGCCAATTCGCGGTACAGCCATGCGCGAGCGACGGCCCAATCGCGCTTGACAGTGGCAGGTGAAATGCCCAACGCCTGTGCAGTCTGCTCTATCGACAGCCACCGAAAAACCGCATTTCGACAATGCGAGTTTGTTGGGAATCCATGCGTGAAAGCTCGGTTAGCGCGTCGTCGAGCGCGAGAACGTCCAACTCGCGCTGTTTCGCTGGAGCCATGTATTCTTCCAACGTCACGGTCACGCGATTGCCCCCGCGTTTCGCAGCAACCCAACACCCAGTGATCTTCCCCATTGATCTTGCCGTGAAAAACGGCAAAAAGTAGGCAGGGGGCATCCCCTTCGATTCCGCTTCGGCAATTTTTGCCGCGTCATTTGAAATTTTCGTCTCAAATGAAGATTCGATTGTAACGAGTAGCGGGAAAAGGTCTTCTTGGGACTGATGCTGCGCTGCCTCTTGGTTGGATGCTTCTTTGGTTTCCGCTTGGGGGGTGGCAGTTTGGCAATGGATCAGGAGCACAACGAACACGAAAATCGACAAACGCATCTTGCGGCCTCTCACATGTCGAGGCCATCGGCAGCCATTCCTAGGCACCACCGGCGTGAGTGTTCCCCAGCTCTCCGTCTGAATGTCGCCGTGTTGTGACCGAAAGTTGGAGTCTCACCGCCAGCCTCCGAGACGAGGCAGGTTGGTTGAGTTCATTCCTTCACCGTTCGCGCCTTGGCCGCACCGCTGGTTCCTGTCCACCTTGATACGAGATTATTGTCCAGCTCGAACAGATCCAGCATTCGTCCGACGCTCTGGTTGACGATGTCGTCAATGACTTGAGGGCGATGGTAGAACGATGGGATCGGCGGCATGATAATGGCACCCATTCGCGTAGCCTGGTCCATTAGCGAAATGTGCCCGGCATGTAACGGGGTCTCCCTGAACAGGAGAACGACGCGACGACGCTCCTTCAGACAGACGTCGGCCGCGCGGATGACAAGATCTTCAGCGTAGCAATGGGCAATCCCGCTAAGCGTCTTGACCGAACAGGGAGCGACGATCATTCCGTCTGTCCTGAACGAGCCGCTCGCAATTGACGCACCAATATCCCTGTGATTGTGCACGACATTCGCAAGGCCCCGAACGTCCTCCATGGTGAAGTCCGTCTCCTCCCGAAGGGTTCGCGCAGCCGAGGGAGAGATCACAAGGTGGACTTCGATGTTACCCGTTGCGCGTAGTGCTTCCAATGCCCGGACGCCATAGATCGCTCCGGATGCGCCAGTGATTGCAACAATGAGCCGTTTCATCTGCATGCCCTTTCTGCTATTCCGCATACTCTCCTGTTGACGTCAATCGAGAGAGCATTCTACTTCCGCGAGCTGACTAATTCAGTCCCGGCAGCAGCGAGCTGCGCCCGGCTATAAACAGGAAGCCCATCACGAGGCTATACACTCCGGTCAAGGCGAAGACCGCCCGCCGAACGTGGGGACGATGACGGGATACGCCGAACACTCCAGCCGCCGAGGCGGTCATCAGGGCGTTCATGATGAGCAGGCCGGCAAGGAACATTCCGAGGCCGGCCATCCCCAACAGAGCGCCCCCCAGGTTCGCGGCGAGCAGAAAGATCATCAACTGGCTTGGTGTCTCCGCGCCGAGACCATGCACGACACCGACGACAAAGACTGAGCGCCCGCTGAACGACTGAGGCGGCGAATACGCTGACCTGGCCGCTCCTTCCTCGTGGCGCTTCCATGCCAGCTTCGCACGGTGATAGCCCTCGTGGAAGAGCATGTAGCGGCTCTTCGGGAGATGATGCGCAGGCCGAAAGATGAGCGTGCTTATGATGTAAGCTCCGAGCAGCAGCAACGTGAGGCCCACCAGCCGCTCCGCCCACCGATCGACACTGGCAGGCAGCCTGATGCCGAGGACGATCACTAGGAATCCAAGCGCAGCGACCATCAGAGCGTGGCCGAGAGCGTAGACCATGCCGAGCTTCATGGCATCGCGCCGGGAAGACTGCACACTCACGACATCTGAAATCGCAGCGACGTGGTCGTAATCGAAACCGTGACGGAACCCGAGCAGCGCCGCGGTGAACAGAGCAATCATCAGCGTTGTATGCATCGTATAAGCTTCTTTCCTGGAACCACAGCGCACAATTACACTTCAAAGTTGCCCGCGGCAGCAACAATGATCATCTCCGTCGCATAGAGGTCAGGGCTGGACCGCTGCGAGTTGACGCGGGAACACGAAGCGGATTTTTACAAACCATTTCACTGGATCCAGACCGTCTTGGCGTTGACGAACTCGCGAATGCCTTGGAGCGCGAGTTCGCGGCCGTATCCGGACATCTTGATCCCCCCGAACGGCAGGCGCGGATCGGAGGCGACCATGCTGTTGATGAAGACCATTCCAGCGTCCAGTTCGTTGACAAACCTCTCGCGCTCCGCCGCATCCCCAGTCCAGGCGCTCGCTCCGAGTCCGAACCGTGTGTCATTCGCAATCTGGATGGCGTGATCGATGTGGGTGGCGCGGAAGAGAGAAGCGACGGGGCCGAAAAACTCCTCGCAGTACGCTGGCGAATCGACCGGGATGTCCGTCAGAACGGTGGGGGCGTAGAAGAAGCCAGGGCGGTCGAGCGATGCCGCCCCGGTGAGAGCACGTCCTCCGGCCTCGAGTGTTTTTGTAACGTCGGCATGGAGCGTGCGGACGCTGCTCGCGGTGGCAAGGGGCCCGACGTCGGTGGCCGCGTCGAGTGGGTCTCCGATGGTCAGTGCCTTCATGGCAGCGACAAACTTGCGCTCGAACTCTTCCGCGATCTCCTCCGCGACGATAAAGCGCTTCGCGGCGATGCAGGATTGACCGTTATTCAGGACGCGGGCGCGCACTCCGATCTTGATTGCCGCGTCCAGGTCGGCCGTGGGCATCACGATGAAAGGATCGCTGCCTCCCAGCTCAAGAACCACCTTCTTGAGGCGTTTGGCCGCTCCCACCGCAACCTTGATGCCGGCATCTTCGCTTCCGGTAATGGTGGCCGCGACGATGCGGGAGTCGCCGAGAACGCTATCAACCTGCTCGGATCCGATCAGCAAAGTCTGAAACACACCCTCGTCAAATCCAGCTTCGAGAAAGATGCGTTCGATCGCGAGCGCGCACTGCGGCACATTCGAAGCGTGCTTGAGCAGCCCCGTGTTCCCCGCCATGAGCGCAGGTGCAAGGAAGCGAATCACCTGCCAGAAGGGATAATTCCAAGGCATGATCGCGAGCACCGGCCCCAACGGCAGATAGCGCACAAAACTCTTCGTGGCATTCGTCTCAATCATCTCGTCGGCCAAATAACGCTCCGCATGATGAGCGTAGTAGCGGCACACCTGGGCACACTTCTCAATTTCGTGAACCGATGAGATGAGAGGCTTCCCCATCTCGATTGTGATCAACCAGGCGAGCTTCTCCTTATCGCGCTTGAGGATCTCGGCAGCGCGCAACATGCACTGAGCGCGGTCCGGGAACCCCGTCGTTCGAAAGCGGGAGAAGACAGCCGCGGAGAGATCGAGCTTGTCATTGAGTTGCTCCGGTGTCAGCGGTTCGAACACCCGAAGGGTCTCCCCATTGAAAGGGTTAATCGTTGCGATAGGCACTTTGAGTCTCCCGGGAAAATCAGTGCCCAGAAGAGAATGGGAACTGAGGTTGCGATGATACCGCCAGGGGGTGCCTTTTGAGGCGACCCATTGGATTGAACTTATACCTTTTGTCGTAAAGAGTGTCAAGAAGCAATTCCTCAACCGTGAAAGGACACCCTCCTTCTCAAGACAATCGTCTCTGGTACCAAGTCAAGATACTCCCTATCTCATTGATTTTCGCTTTTATCATAGCAATGGCTGGGGAACGAGGGGTTGGAGGCTCCTCCGGTTCGGCTTCCGGACCGCATGTTTGGGAGAGCGGATCTCCGACGAAAGATCCTGTGTCACACTCGCAAAAAAATTATTTGGTCTAAGTTATTACCTCATGCTATAGTGCAGTTGCCGAGAAGGACCGACCTCGAGTCGCCGAATCCTTCTGTCTTGGTGATCGGGCTCCAGCCCTCTCGATTCGGGGTTGGGCTAAAGGTTTACTGCTCCGCCGCGGGTGACACCGCGGCTGCGCGGGAGGAAGTGAAGTAAGGAAGGCATAGGAGGAGGATGGAGATGGAGCATAACGGGTTTTACTTTGCGGATCGCACGGGCGTGGTGGAGACGAAGCTGGATCTGATTCCGGCGGTGACGATTCCGAAAGAGGCGATCGACGAAGAGGTCGAGCGGCTGGCGAGTCTTCCGGCTCCGTCCAATGGCAGGCGGGTCTCGCGGATCGCCAATCCTCTGACGGGAACAGGAGAGAGTCTGGCTCCCGGCATCGACGTGTCGATCTCGGTGTTGAAGCCCGGTGAGCGCACCACGCCCATCCGTCACAACTCCTCGCAGGTAAACTTCTGCATCCGCGGAGGCGGCGAGGCGACGGTCGACGGCAAGGTGATCCAGTTCGGACAGTATGACGTCTTCAACACCCCTTCTTGGGTGGTCTACCAGCACCACAACAACACCAAGGATCTGCAGGTGCGGCTTACCTACAGCAACTCTCCGCTGCTGGAGAAGATGAAGGTCCACATCGTCGAAGAGGAGCCTAAGCTGGGCGGCAAGAAGAAGACCTACGACGAGCACTCCTCGGCGGAGAATCCCTTCGGCACCTTCCCCATCTCCGACGACGGCTCATTCCTGATGCCATACGAGAAGCTGATCAATCCGGATGTGATGAAGCATGCTGCCCACTATTTTCCCTGGGAACGGGTGAAGACGGAGTTGGACAAGCTGGCGTCGCTGGGCCAGTCGTACCGCGGACGCCGGCTATATCTGCTCTATAACCCCGCAACCGGGCGCACCAACGGAACTACGAGCAACTTCTTCGCCACCATGTGCATCCGGCCGAAGAATATCGTCGATCGTCCCCACCGCCACACCGGAGCCGCCATCAACTACTACTTCGCCGGCAGCGGCTACAGCGTGGTCGAGGGCGTGAAGTATCCGTGGAAGGCGGGCGACCTGATGCTCTCGGCTCCTGGATGGGCCGTCCATAACCACGCCTCGCTCGAGGAAGACGTCTACGAGCTCACCGTGCAGGACAGCCCACTCAACATCTGGATGGGCTCGCTGCTCTGGCAGGAGAGCCTAGACCAGCCCATCGAACTGCTCGGCGCCGCACAAGGCTTCACCACCAACCGAAAAGCCTGATCGCCAGCCGGGCTTGGCTATCGAGTCCAGCCCGGTCACTAAGTTTCCTCAACGCACACAAGCTCCTGTTCCCAGTCAAAACACACAGCCTTCTATCCCTGCAAGGAGTGAACCTCTCTCATGATGCCTCTGAACAAGACCTTTCTACGTGGCTCCTTCCCTCCCTTGGTCACGCCTTTCCGAGGAGGTAAGGTCGATTTCAACAAATTCGCGGAGTTGGCCGAGCGCCAGGTCCAACAGGGCTCGCACGGCATAGTCGTGGCTGGAACGACCGGTGAGCCGAGCAGTCTCTCCGTGGAGGAGCGCACGGAGCTTCTCAAGGTTGCGGTTTCGGTTATCGCTGGCAGGATCCAGGTTGTGGCCGCGACCGGCTCGCAATCCTTTGCTGAAACCGCTCAGCTCACCGCGCAAGCAGAACAGGCCGGCGCCGATGCAGCCCTCGTGGTCACACCATATTACATCAAGCCATCGCAGAGAGGTCTGGTCGACTATTTTGTTGCCCTGGGGCAGCTAACCGAGCTTCCGCTGATGATCTATCACATCCCCGGGCGTGCTGCCGTCTCTATCAAGGCGCAGACCGTGATGAAGATTGCGGAGCAGCTTCCCCATTTGGTGGGACTCAAGCACGCAGATCAGAATCTCGAGTTGTTGACCGAGCTGTTAGTTGGGCTCGGACCGGAATTTCGCATCTTCTGTGGAGTGGAAGCCCTCAGTCTACCCATGCTCATCCTCGGTGGCAGCGGCTTGATGAATGCCGTGGGCAACCTCGCTCCGGCCCGCGTGGCCGCGCTTTATGCTGCGGTGCAGCAAGGCGACATCGAGCGCGCACGCGAAATCCACGTCGAGCTCTTCGAACTCAACCAGTCGATCTTCATCGACACAAACCCCATTCCGCTCAAATACATGATGTCGCGGCTCGGCCTGCTGGACGCTCCGGAGCTGCGCCTTCCGCTTGTTTCGCTCGAGAAGGCGCACACACGTATCCTCGATTCCGTCTTGACGCGCGCGGGGTTGCTCGAACCATCCCATGCCTCCATTAGCTAGTACGCTGAAACAGACGGAAGACCAATTGTCTGACTTTCGAAGATACGAGCCGCAACTAAATCGCTTTCCGCAGTCTCGCGTAGTCTGTCTAGCTTCAAGGAGATAAAATCATGAATGCAGTAGAGAGTTCACAAACAGTCACGCCCTCAGGCTTCGGTGCTTTCGCTCAACCGCATGCCGATCTGCGCGACTGGCTGGAGCGCGTCGAGGGGATCGGCGAACTGTTAAGGGTCTCAGGCGTCGACTGGAACCTTGAGATGGGCGCTGTTGCGGAGATGATCTACCATGCGCGCCCGGAGAACCCGCCTGCAATTCTGTTTGAGAACATCCCGGGCTACGCTCCCGGCTTTCGAGTTCTCTCCGGGATGACCAATTCGCCACAGCGGCTGGCGCTGACTCTCGGTCTGCCCATGTCAAAGCGTCCCCTGGATATCGTCCGTGCTTATCGCGACCGCATGAAGAACTTCGATCTGGTAGACAACGTGTTCGTGAACGCAGGCCCAGTGCTTGAAAATGTCGACCGCGACGAAGACGTAGACCTCTACAAGTTTCCCGTGCCATTTCTTCATGAACTGGATGGCGGCCGCTATATCGGTACCGCCGACCTTGTCATCATGAAGGATCCCGATACTGGCTGGGTGAACGTCGGGACGTACCGGGCCCAAGTGCATGACCGCAATACCCTGGGCCTGTGGATGTCGCCCGGCAAACACGGCCGCATCATCCGCGAAAAGTACTTCAAGATGGGCAAGCCCTGTCCGGTACTCATCTCCTGCGGTCACGATCCGCTGTTGTTTCTCTCCTCCGGCAACGAGGTGAGCTACGGCGTCGCCGAGTTTGCCCACGCGGGAGGCCACCGCGGCATCCCCTTCGAAACTCTCAAAAGCGAACTATTCGGCCTGCCGATGCCTGCCCGCGCGGAGATTGTGCTAGAAGGCGAGATACTGCTGGACGATCTGCGCTCCGAAGGGCCGTTCGGCGAATGGACCGGGTACTACGCCAGTGCGGTCCGTGCCGACAACGTCATGCGCGTGAAGCGTACCTACTACCGGAAGGATCCGATCCTGACGATGGCTTGCCCCATGCGGCCGCCTTCGGACTATACCCTCAGCAAATGCGTCATCAAATCGGCCATGATCTGGGACCAGGTAGAAAAGGCCGGACTTCCCGGAGTCCAAGGCGTATGGTGCCATGAGTCCGGCGGCGGGAGACTTATGAACGTGATCTCGATCAAGCAGGCCTACGCGGGACATGCGAGGCAGGCCGGCATGCTGGCGGCCAACGTTCACGCAGGAAACTACCTTGGCCGCTTCGTGGTTGTAGTCGATCACGATATCGACCCCAGCAACCCCTTCGACGTTCTCTGGGCGATGGCGACGCGTTGCGATCCGAGCGAAGACATCGAGTTCATCCGCCAGGCCTGGAGCGGCCCGCTGGACCCTCGGAAACGTGCGGGAGAATCACATAACTCACGCGCCGTCATCATGGCTACACGCCCTTACGAGTGGATGGATGAGTTTCCGCCCGTCGCCGAGTCCAGCGTGGAACTTCGAGCCGCGACCCTGCAGAAGTGGGGTTATCTCCTCGACGGGGCCTAGTCAACTCCGTCAGGCGCTCGAAGCACGGCAAAGCGTGCCAGGGAAGCGATTCGCAGGAAGATCGCATCCCCCCGGCTTGAAGGGGCAGCATTACCGTTGGGAGGAAGGCATCATGCAGGGTATTCCGCTGTCGATGGCAATCAGCAACTACGATCACGTCGGAGATCTTGTAAACGGTCGCATCCGTCCTGAGGGCATCGACCTTACGGCGATGGAGCTACCCATCGAAGAAATCTTCTTTCGAATGCTATCTTTCGTGGAATGGGACGTCTCCGAGTTTTCCATGGCGAAGTATGTGTCCTTGGTGGGGACAGGCACCGCACCCTTTCAGGCCATCCCCGTATTTCCCTCCCGCGTCTTCCGCCAATCGGCCTTTTATATCGCCACGGGCGCGGCCATCAAGGGTCCAGAAGACTTGGCCGGGCGACGCATCGGGGTACCGGAGTGGGCACAGACGGCGGGAATCTATGCTCGCGCCTTCCTGCAGCATCAGTGTGGCGTCCGTCTCGCCGATATCCATTGGGTACAGGCCGGCGTGAATCAGGCAGGACGGACTGAAAAGGTTACGCTATCGCTCCCCGATGGAGTGAACATAGAGCAGGTCCACGACCGGTCGCTGAATGAGCTGTTATTGGCTGGTGACCTCGACGGCATCATCTCCGCCCGCGAGCCCGCCGGCTTTCTCGCTCGTGACCCACGAATCGCCCGGCTCTGGCCCGACTACCGGTCGATCGAGGAGACCTACTACCGGAAGACTGGTGTCTTTCCCATCATGCACGTGATCGTCATCAGGAATGAGACCTTGAGCCGCCATCCCTGGATTGCGATGAATCTCTATCGGGCGTTCGACGAAGCGAAGACTAACAGCCTGAGGCGTCTCTCCAGTATCGTCAATTCGCGGATCGCCATTCCGTGGTCGCATGGGGCGTATGACCACGCGCGGGAGGTCCTGGGAGACAACTTCTGGCCGTACGGAATAGAAGCCAATCGGCGGACCCTCGATGCCTTTCTGCAGTACTGCGGCGAGCAGGGAGTCACCCAGCGCACGGTGACTGTCGAGGAGTTGTTTCCGCGCGAAGTCAGTAAGTTCTTCAAGGTCTGAACGGCTCCGGACATTGGCTCCCCAGACACATCTCCCAGGAACACCAGTCCTCCATGCGGGAG
>Ga0193743_1001372_pt1 | contig 18156 bp, 17 predicted proteins | sample L2c2metaG_FD_143038 | JGI IMG/M metagenome (GOLD analysis project Ga0193743, IMG submission 143038) | Soil microbial communities from a riparian zone of the East river system, Colorado, United States - L2c2 | ecosystem: Environmental > Terrestrial > Soil > Riparian zone | place: USA: East River...
GCGTCGGCATCGGGCCGCAGCACGTGCGCGCCCTCGCCGGCGAACAGCGCCTGCGCGCCGTCGCCGTCGACGATCGCCAGCACCGCGCGGTCCCGGCTCCACCCGCCCGGCGGGCGTGCCCCGGCGTCTCCGGTCAGCGCGGTGACCTGGATGCGGCTGGGCGTGCCGATGTCCAGCGCCGCCTCGACCGCGCCGCCCGCGTCGTCGGCGTGGACGTGCACCGAGTACCGGCCACCGCGTCCGGACGCCGCGATGGCCACCGATTCGCCGAGCCGCTCGAGCCGCTCGCGCAACAGTTCGACGCCCGCGTGGTCGCACTCGCCGAGCAGGTACATCACCTCGAACTGCGGGGGCGCTCCCGACGACACCGTTCCCGCGTCGCCCGGTAGCCGGGCCGGCTGGTACTCGGCCCGTTGCGGCGCGTGCCCGGCCAGCGCGGTGGTCATCGCGTCGAGAAGGACCAGCAGCCCGCGCCCTCCCGCGTCGACCACGCCGGCCTTGGCGAGTACGTCGAGTTGTTGTGGGGTCTTGTCCAGCGCGATCACCGCCGCTTCGGAGGCCGATCCGACGACCGCGACGAGGTCCGCGCCGTCCTCGGCAGTGTCCTCGGCGGCCCCGGCGGCGGCCTGCAACACCGAGACGATGGTGCCCGGCACGGTCTCGCCCACCGACGCGACGGTCAGGCCGACCGCGTGTCGCAGGGCCGCGCCGAAGATCGCGCCGTCGACGTCGGCGAAGTCGCCGTTGCGCTCGGCGGCTGCCTCGGCGGTGACGTCGGCGAGGCCCCGCAGGATCTGCGACAGGATGACGCCGGAGTTGCCGCGGGCGCCCTGCAAGGCGCCCTCGGCGAGCGCGGCGGCCACCGCGACCACGTCGCCGTCGGGGTGCGAGTCGGCCCGTGCGCACGCCGCACGCATGGTGAACAGCATGTTCGTGCCGGTGTCGGCATCGGCGACGGGGAAGACGTTGAGCCGGTTGATCTCGTCAGTGTGGGCGATGAGGCCGCCGACGGCGGTGTGGGCCCAGTACCGCAGGGTGGTCGCGTCGAGCCGACGAGCCGACATCCCACCTCCAACCCACGTGCCGCCGCGTGCTCGCAAGCCTAACTACTGTGCCTGACACCACTCCACGGCGTTCGCCCCGGTGGATGCGTTTTGGCGATACCCGGGACGGCCGGTATTCTGGTCGGGTTGTCGGGTCACCCACTTGCGGTCGTTGGCCCCCATGTACTGATCGAGGAGTTCTAATGGCTGCCGTGTGCGATATCTGCGCGAAGGGCCCCGGCTTCGGCAAGTCGGTGTCGCACTCCCATCGCCGGACCAACCGCCGGTGGGATCCGAACATCCAGACGGTGCGCGCCGTGGACCGCCCTGGCGGCAACAAGAAGCGCATCAACGTCTGCACGTCCTGCATCAAGGCCGGCAAGGTCGCCCGGGGCTGAGCCCCGCTCACCGCGAGGAGCCACGCAAGCGCTCAGATAGCGCTCAGGGCGGCGGTTACTCGCACTTCTGCACCCGCATCGCTATCTCAACGACGTCGTTGCGGCCACGCACTAGGCCAGCCGCCAGTCGATCGGGTCTGCACCCACCTCGGCGAGAAGTTGGTTGGCCCGGCTGAACGGCCGCGAGCCGAAGAACCCCCGCGACGCCGACAGCGGCGACGGATGGACCGACTCGATCGTCATGCACTGATCGCCGGTCAGCATCGGCTTCAGCGTCGCCGCGTCGCGCCCCCACAGCACCGCGACCAACGGCCGTGACCTCGCCACCAGGGAGCGGATGGCGCACTCCGTCACCGCCTCCCAGCCCTTGCCCCGGTGCGACGCCGGCGTGCCCGGCCGTACGGTCAACACCCTGTTGAGCAGCATCACGCCGCGCTGCGCCCACGGGGTCAGATCGCCGGAGGTGGGCGCGGGATGCCCGAGGTCGGTGACGTACTCGCGGAAGATGTTGTCCAGGCTGCGCGGCAGGGGCCGGACGTCGGACGCCACCGAGAAGCTCAGACCCACCGCGTGCCCTGGAGTCGGATAGGGGTCCTGACCGACGATCAGCACCCGCACGTCGTCGAACGGAAACGTGAATGCGCGCAACACGTTCTCACCCGCGGGCAGATACCCGTGGCCGGCCGCGATCTCATGGCGGAGGAACTCCCCCATCGAGGTGACCTGATCGGCGACGGGGTGCAGCGCGCGGGCCCAACCCGGCTCGACGAGTTCGCTCAACGGACGTGCGGCCATGGTGGGTCAACCTAGCGTGCGGCGTTCGTTAGAACGACTGCCAGCCCGGGTTTCCGCGCCACGGCGTTCCGTCCACCAGCACCCGCGCCGGGCCGTCGACCACGACTCCGATGTGGCGCCAGCCGTCTGGTAGCGCCCCGGGGAACGTCGCGACCAGTGCGTGGTCCTCTCCCCCGCCCAGCACCCACGCCCAGGCGTCCTGCTCCGTCGCCGCGGCCGCCTCGCCGAGCGCGTCGTGATCGGCCGCCAGAGCCGCGCGTGCGACGTCGATGCCGACACCCGACGCGTCCGCGATGTGGCCCAGATCGGCCACCAGACCGTCGGACACGTCCGTCATCGCGGTCGCGCCCGCGTCCGCGGCGACGCGGCCCTGTCCATAGCGCACCTCCGGCGTCAGGTGTGACCGACGAAGCTCATCGTGATCGCGAATGGCGTTGCGCAGCAGCGAATATCCCGCCGCGGACCGCCCGAGATCGCCAACCACCGCCACCGAGTCACCGGGACGGGCACCGTCCAGGCGGACGGGGTCGCGGCCCGCCAGGTCGCCCAGCACCGTCACCGAGATCACCCACTGCGGGGCCGCGACGAGATCGCCGCCGACTATCCCCGCCCCGAACCTGCTGGCCTCCTCCCACATGCCGTCGGACAGTGCGAGCACGTCGTCACCCGACGTGTGGCCGGGGGCGCCGAAGGCGACGACGAAGGCGGTGGGCGTTGCACCCATGGCCTCGACGTCGGCCGCGTTCTGGGCGATCGCCTTGCGGCCGACGTCGCGCGGGGTCGACCAGTCGAGCCGGAAGTGCCGCCCCTCGACGAGCATGTCGGTGGACACCACGGTGCGACCGTCGGGTGTCAGCACCACCGCGGCGTCGTCGCCCGGGCCAAGCATCACCACCGGCGGCTGCTCCCGGTCGCGCACCAGCCGGTCGATCACGGCGAACTCGCCGAGCCCCGCCAGGGTCGCCTTCACCCCGTCGCCCTCGTCGCTCACCATGCCACCTCCGGCAACATCTACGTCCCCTGAACACCGGCGCGACCTGCGGTACGTTTGGTCCCCCGGAGTCTATGCAGCGGGACGGAGGAGACAGCGGGTGGTCGAGGCTTTCATGCTGATTCAGACCGAGGTCGGCCGCGCCGAGGTCATCGCCAAGCAGCTGGCCACGCTGCCGGGCGTGCTGTCGTCCGAGTACGTCACCGGACCCTACGACGTCGTCGTTCGCATCGGCGCAGACTCACTTCGCGACCTGCAGTCCAACATCGTTCCCAGTGTCCAGCAGGTGACCGGGATCACCCGCACCCTGACCTGCCCGATCGCCGACGGAGCGCAGCTTTAAAGCGTGTCAAATGACTCCGTTGAGTGTTCGACACCGCCCTTCTCGGGCGTCGTTGGTTCAGGCCGCGGGTGCGGAGTGAACGTCGGTTCCCGCGTCTTTCGGGCTGGTTTCACCGGCACACGTGGGGTGCTGGTCAGCGCCGTCCCGTCGGCGGGCGTTTGTGGCCCGGCCCCGTTGCTTGGGGGTCCGGGGATCTGGTGAAGTTTGGTGGTGGTGGGTTTGGCCCCAGCGGGCGAGGTTCACCGCCGCGTTGGCGTCACGGTCGGCGCAATGTCCGCAACCGCAGACGAACTCGCGGTCGGCCAGTGTCATATCGGCGTTGACGGTCCCGCAGGCCGGGCATTCACCGGACTAGTGGCGACGAAAGTATTCACTGGTCGGCAACTTGCTCTCCCGATCGCCGGGACTGTGTCATGGGGGCAAGCGTTTCGAGCCAGGTGTGGATTCGTTGGGCGACGGCATCCCACCCGGGCTCGACCATCATGTTGTGACCCATGTTTGGAAAGATTTCTGCTTCGGTGTTATACGCACGCGCGGTGGCGCGGACTTCCTCCTGCGTGATGCACCCGTCGCATTCGGCACCAAGGACCAGGAGCGGCGTAGTGACCCGCTCGGGCTTGGGCAGATCGAGTAGAGCCGTGTCCCGCGTGATTCGCCCAGTGAACTCTTCTTCGAGTCGTGCGACGTAGCGCACGACATCGGACTCGGGGGTGTGTGGGGAGTAGAAGTATTCGCGTGCGAGTTTGGGCGTGTTGTAACCGTGCAGCGATCTCGTTGTGACGGTGCTTCTGATGGCATGCCACGGGTGGCGTTTCATACCGCGGAGCATGAATCCACCAATCCCGCGCGTGGGCAGGGATGCGACTAGGACGCCGGCAGGGGCGTCGTGCGCCTCCAGGTACTTCTGCACCACGAAGCCGCCCAGCGAGTGGCCGATCACCGCCGGCCGCATGGGCAGGCTATTCGCTACTGAGTCGACATCGTTGACGAAGTCGGCGACCGAACAGGCCTGCATGCGCTTTGGCGCTGGACTGTTTCCATGGCCGCGGAGGCTGACCGCTAGCGCTCGATAGCCCTTGTCCGCGAAGTAATCTAAGAAGTGTTCGTCCCAGCACCAGGCTGCATGCCAGCCTCCGTGAACGAAGAGCAGCGGCACCGGGTGCTCTTCACTGCAAGACCCCTTGTCGATTACTTCGAGCATGAGCCTGACTCCTCCTGCGGTGGGCGGCCTTCGAGCCCCGATGGGTTAGCTGCGATGTCGCTGAGAATAGCTCCGGCCACCTCGTGGACGCATTCAATTGGTTCACCAACATCTCCGAGTCGTCGTCCGGGTGTCGGGGCCACTTCCGCCGTCCCGATCATCGCGGCCGGGTGGTGGTCGGGATGCCAAGGTTGGCCGGGGCGGCGGTGGCGCGACTGGACTGGGTGATGGTGCGGTCGAGCGCGACGAGTTTCTTGGCCGCGGCGTCGAGGCTGGTCTGCAGCCCTTGAACTTCGCCAAGCCAGCCGTTCATGCGGGCTTCTTTGATGCGTTCGTCGAGGCTGCGGATGATTTCGACGAGCCGATTGCGCTGTTTGGGATCCACGCGCAGCATCGGGCATCTGACGCAGGCGTGTTCGTGTTGGCAGGGGGTGCCGTAGGGACGGCCGCAGGTTCCAAGTTCGAGTTTGCGCTCGTGGAAGTGCTGGTGGAATTCGCGCCATTCGTGTTCGGTGGGTTCGCGGTATTCGGCTTCGGGGCGCACCAGGCGGCGACGGTCGAGGAAGGCTCGGTAGGTGCGGATCATGTCGTCTTGGAAGACCGCCAGGTAGTGCTGGGTGGTGCTGAGGTTGGCGTGTCCGAGGATCTTGGCGGCGATGTGGATGGGCAGTCCACCGGTGACGGCCTCGGTGGTGAACATCCGACGAAAGTCGTGCGGTGTGTAGTGCAACGGATTTCCGGCATTGTCGGTGATCCCCGCCCGGCGGACCGCACCTCGCAGCAGACCGTACACACCTTCGATGCTGATTACCGTTGTGCGCCATGTTCTTTGGCTCGTTCGTTGGAACAGGTGCGGCAGCGGCGGCCCCTCGATCCGCTCGTAGGGGTCGTATCGGACGATTGCCGGTATGGTGCCGTCGTTCTGGCTGCGGACACGGCTGACGACGGCCGCGAGGACGTTGGCCAGTTCGGGACTGACCAGCAGGAGGCGTTCTTCGGCGTTCTTCGAGGGCACGATCTGCAGCAGCGGCACGATCTCGCCGGTGTCGGGCAGGCGGTATTGGACCAGCGCCAGGTGGGTGATCTCGAGGAGCTCTTCGAGTCGGATGCCGGTGTGGCGCAATGTTTCGATGATCGCCCAGGACCAGAACGCGTCGTCCTCGTCCCTGGCGACGTCGCGAACGTCACCGGTATCGAGACGCTTCAGCGGGATGGCGTAGCCACCCATGTGCCGGGCGGCCTTCCTGGACTTGAATCGCTGCAGCCGCTCGTAACGAACCCCGCGGTGCACGAGGCCGTCGCCGGGCTGTGCTTGCGTGGCTAGGGCCAGCAGTTCAGTGGTTTCCTGCCGGAACGCTTCGGCGGTGTCGACGATGCGGTCCAGGTGTGGGAGGCGTTCGCGCACGCGTTGATGCGACACGGCTACGGCATTCTTGCGGAGTTTGACCATGCCGTCGGTTTCGCCGCGGCGAATCGGGCAGGGCACGGCCCACGGCGCCCAGGAGGCGTCCTCCAGTGCCCATTCGTGGATGTCGAGGTAGAACGCGCGCACGCTGACGAGCAGCGGCAGGTAGTCGCGGCGTGGGTGAGTGCTGCCGTCGCGGGCGGTGATGACCTGAACGCGTTGCTTCCACGCCTCGGCGACCTCTGGGGTCAGGTGCAGCGATTCGATGCCGGGGTGGTGCTGCTCGATGTCGGCCCAGAACAGCTTGGCCAGCCGTGTCGTCAGGCCGCGCAGCGTCGCGTAGTCCATTGCGGGGCGCCGATGGTCGAGATAACGCACCAGCACGTCGCGGACGGAGCGGCTGCGCAGATGATAGGAATCCACCAGATCGGCGGTGGGGCGTTGCCCTTGGCGGCGAACGACCGCGGTGAGCGGTTGTGATGTCGTGAGCACTCCGATGGCCGCGAGGAGATCCCAGGCTTGGGCGGCGCCGTGCGGAATCTGCTGGCCGCGTTGGAGGTAGTAGTCGCGGAGTTCGAAGAAGTTCTGCTCGGTGATGCCTTCGAGGTCGGCACCGGTATGCAACACCAGGCGCACCAGGGTCTTCTTGCCGTCGTTGATCTGCTTGCCCGACATTCCGAGTTCGTCGCCGGTGTGATCGAGGCTGGCGAATAGTTCGGGGTCCAGATTCCGTTGGACCCCGTCGAAGAAGCCGGCGAGGTGGTTACCGTGAAAGAAGCCGTAGCCCGGCCGGAATGCTCGCGTGCACATCAGGTACCGCAACCCGGTGAACAGCTCGTCGCGGATGGTCTTTTCGAGCCGCCAGTCCTGTGAGGCCAGCAGGTCCATCCACGTCTTGTCGTCGCCGTTTGCGGCGTCCCAGCGTTGTTGCCAGCCAGCGCCCGGGTATCGCTGCAACCATTCCAGGACTCGGGTGGCGCCCCGGAGGTACTTGGCGGCCCGGCGGCGTCGATCGGGGTCGGGCCAGTCCGGCAGCGTGGGTAGCAACTTCAAGACCTCGGCGGCCGGCAGAGCGTCGACCGGTGACACCGGATCATCACATGGATGCTGCTGCGCGAGCGGCGATGTCGCCACGGGAGCAGATGTGGTGGTGGCGGCGGCGATCATTGCGAATCACCACCGAACAAGATCGCGAGGGCATCGCCGTCGTATCCGTCGGCGACGGTCGTGGTATTGCGTTGCTTGTGCTGCTCACGCTCGGCCAAGTACGTCGCCACACGCCGGATCACCTGGTCCTGTTCTTCAACCATGTAGACGTCAGCGGTGGTCGACAGGTGAGCGTGACCGAGGATCGTCTGGACGTCGCGCATCGTCAGAGAAGGGTCGCGGCTCATGCGTAGGGCGGCGGTATGGCGAAGGTCGTGCATCGTCCAGTTCGTGCCGAGGATCGCGTTGACGCGGCGGAACACCGCCCGCAGAGCCTCGTAGTTCATCGGCAGCCGGTGCAGACCGTTGCCGTGGTCACGTCGCCGCAGTGTCCACCACAACGGTTCATCCGACCGCGGCTGCTGTCCCACGTCGGCCAGATATAAGCGCAGCCACACCATTGCTTCTGGGCTCACCGGCAGCCATTGAGGGGCTTGGCTGCCCTTGCGACGTACGCACACGAGCTGTTCGCCCCAATCGACGTCGGCGCCGCGGATGCCCAGCACCTCCGATGCTCTGGCCGCACTACTCACCGTAACGGCGAGCAGTGCTCGGTCACGGTTGGAGCGCAGCGCACCGAACAGGTCGGTCCACCGCTCGTCGGGCAGCGCCCGTGGTGCCTGCTTGGGCAGTTTCGGGTTGTAGGCGATGCGGCCCTCGTTGCGGAACACGTCCAAGGGGTTGTGATGGGCGTGGGGCCGATGAGCCGAGCGATCCAGCCGCACCGGGTTGATCAGCGGCCCGCTGCCGCGATCGATCCAGAACTCGTAGAAATCGCGCAGGACCGCGTTGGAGTGACGCACCGTCCGTGGCTGGTAGCGGTCATCGAGATAGCGTTTGCGGGTGATCGGGTTGACGGTGCCCGCCGTGGCTGCCGACGCCGTGCGGGCTGCTCGTCGCTGCTTCGTCGCCCAGCTGAACCACAGCACGAAGTCCTTGACCTCTGCCGAAGTGGCTTTGTCCCAATCTGTTTCAACGACTTGCAACCAGCGCCACCACCGCAGCAGCGCGTACGCATAGCTGCGCAGGCTTGCCGACGCGTTGCCCCGCGCGATGAAGTCCGCGAGATAGATCCCGATCGGGCCCACGACATCTCCCGCGTCGTCGAGCACCCGCCAAGGAACAGCTTCGTCGACCGCAACCACCCGTCCCCACCGCGGCAGGGCGATCTGACTGAGGACTCTGTCATCACGCCATAACACCATGACATCGATGAGTACCGGGGGCCCCCGACATCTCGGGGAGACCGATCGGAGTGTCGTCGCGTAGTCCGGTCAACAGGCACAGCCTGGTTGACGGGTACCACCGATCCGCTTGGATGAGTTCGCCGCCGCGCCAGGCTTGCTTGTAGCCCAGGATCCGGGCGAACTCGGCCCACCCTGCATCGGAGATCGCGCGGGCCAGGCGGTGGTTGGCGAGCATCCCGGTCACGTTCAGGTTTTCGATGACGATCCGGTCGTGGGTCTTGACCAGCGCGTTGGAGACCTGGTGCAGGAAGTGCCGCCGGATGTTGGCGACGTGATGGTGATGTCGCCCCAGCTTGGCGGCGGCATCACCGCGGTTGTGTGATCCTTTCTGCTTGCGCGACAACGATTTCGACAGGCGCCGCTGTCGTTTGAGGCCACCGGCCAACGCCTTTGGCGCGCCGGTGATCCGCGCGACCTCGGCACCGTCGGCGCGGGCGGCCACCAGGAACACCGACAACCCGCGGTCGATCCCGACCCAGCCGCCCCGGTCATTGTCGGGTCGGCGCGGGTGTTGGTGGGCGGAGTGCACGTCGTCGGCCTCGACGTTAAGCGATACCCACCAGCGGCCCGCGTGATGAGTGATCGTGGCGAACAGGATTTTGGCCCGGTTCTTGGCGAGCAAAGGCCGCAGCCGGCGGGTGTCATCGAACACCGCGATCTGCCCGATGCCGGGCAGCGTGACTGAGCGGGGCCAGTTGTGATCGCCGACGCGGATCGCCGGCGGCTTGCCCTTGGGGTGCTTGTTGCGCAGCCGAAACGACGGCGTCGCCCCGGTCTTCTTCTTGAAGCGGGGGAAGCCAACCCGTTTGCCTTTGCGTTTACCGGAGCGTGAATCCGACCACGCCGTGAGTCCTTTGCCGAGGTCTACGGCGGCTTCCTCGAACACCTGCTGGCACACCTGGGCGCGCCAGGTTAGACCCGTCACCACCGTGGTGACGGTGCCCTCGGTGTCGACGGTGAACACCCGGCCAGCGGCCTCGGTTCTCTTCCACGCGTTGAACGTGTTGATCAGATCGAACCCGGTCCACGGCACACCGATGTCGGCGCGTGCTTTCCGCGTGGTGAGCGCGGTTTTCACCATGCGTAGGCACTGGTTGAACGCAAACCGAGACGCGCCGGCATGTCGGGCCAGCACGTCGTGCTGCTCAACCGTCGGGTCGAGGCAGAACCGGAACGTGGTATGCCGAGACATCACCGGTGAGCATCCCACGGCCCACCGACACACACCGACCTGGCGTGACGTGTCGTTCGACATGGTCATGATCGGCGGTCAGGTGATCCCAAACCGCCGCGCCGCCGCGGCTGCCACTCCGATCTGTCCGACACGGGTTGGGCGCGTATCGCCGGATTCCTCGTGCGCAAGCATCCCCGCGGTGGGCGGCCCTGCCCACCTGCGCGGTGGCGGGAATCCTTGATGCCACCCTGTATGTGCTGCGAACCGGGTGCGGGTGGCGGCACCTGCCGCACGACTTCGCCGGTCCTGGTCCGCGGCGCACAAGCATGTCTTGCGCAGGTGCCACTCTGGTACTTGGACCCGGATACAGGACCGATCGAAGCTATTCGGCACCCTTTAGAGTTGCCGGGTGCACCCCGACGGACGTGACGGCCCGCCCCGTGGCGTCCTGGTCGCCGCCGTCATCGTCGCCGTCGCCGCAGTGATCGGTGTACTGGTGTTCGCGACGATCCGGCAGAAGCCGGAAGGGCAACGTCCCGTCGCGATCGCCTCGGTGCCTGCGCCGCACGCCGACGGCGATGCCTGCCGCGCCCTGCTCGCCGCCCTGCCGGATCGGCTCGGCGACTACCAGCGGGCTCCTGCCGCCGAACCCGCCCCGGTCGGCGCGGCGGCCTGGCAGGCCGACCCCGATGCCGAACCGCTGATCCTGCGCTGCGGGGTGGACCAGCCCGTCGACTTCGTGGCGGGCACTCCCATCCAGGTGGTCGACGACGTGGACTGGTTCCACATCGGCGACGAGGGGCGCAGCACCTGGATCACCGTGGACCGGCCGGTGTATGTCGCGCTGACGTTGCCCGACGGATCGGGGCCGACTCCGATTCAACTGATCTCGGCGGCGGTCGCCAAGGCGATGCCTGCGGTGCCGGTCAATCCCGGCCCGGTGCGCTAACTCAGGCCGGTGTCTTAACGCAGGCCAGTGCCGCGGGCCAGCGCCGTGTCTACCATCGTCGCCAGCAGCGTCGGGTAGTCCACCCCGCTCGCGGCCCACATCCGCGGGTACATCGAGATCGTCGTGAAGCCGGGCATGGTGTTGATCTCGTTGATCACCGGCCCGTTCTCGGTCAGGAAGAAGTCGACCCGGGCCAGACCCTGACAATCGATGGCACGGAACGCGCGGATCGCCAATTGGCGCACGGCGTCGGCGATCTCGTCGTCCACTTTGGCGGGCACGTCGAGTTCCGCGGCGTCCTCGAGGTATTTGGTGGCGAAGTCGTAGAACGCGTCCTCGCGGCCTCGTACCCCCGCCACCCGGATCTCGCCGACGGTGCTGGCTTCGACTGTGCCGTCAGGGAATTCGAGCACGCCGCACTCGAGTTCGCGGCCCGGCACGGCGGCTTCGACGATCACCTTCGGATCGTGCCGACGAGCCAGCGCGATCGCTGACGGCAGCTGATCCCACGCCACCACCCGACTGACGCCGATCGAGGAGCCGCCGCGGGCCAGTTCACCTGATCCCCGATCGGCAGGCCCTCCGCCGCGAGCAGCTTCTTGGTGAACTCCTTATCCATTCCCGCGGCGCTGGCCAGCACCCCGGCGCCGACGTAGGGCACGCCTGCGAGCTCGAGCAGCCCCTGGACGGTGCCGTCCTCGCCGTACGGGCCGTGCAGGACGGGAAAGACGACGTCGACGGCGGCCAGGAGCTCACCGGGACCCTTGTCCAGCGCTATCAGTTGCCCGCCGCGCCGCGGGTCGGCGGGCAGGGCCAGCGCGGTACCCGACGCGCCGCTCACCTGAGGCAGGTGGCCGTCGGTGATGGCGAGCGTCTCGGGCCGCGCGTCAGTGAGCATCCAGGAGCCCTCGGGCGAGATGCCGACGGCGACCACTTCGAACCGCTCCGGATCGAGGTTGCGCAGGATGCTGCCGGCGGAGACACACGAGATGGCGTGTTCGGAGCTGCGTCCGCCGTAGACGACGGCGACGCGTATGCGGGCAGTCACAACCTAGAGAGGCTACCGCCATTGCAGGAACACGCAGGGCACCACTGGGTGACCTGGGATTTCATCGGTGGCTGGCGCGTCACCGGGCCGCGCCCACCTCGATCAGCTGACCGGTGACGTCGCAGCCCGCCGGTGCGGCCAGGAACGCCACCGCGTCCGCAACCGCCTCGCGGCGGCGCTGCGCCTCTCGGTCCGCCGCAGGACCGGGTTCGGGGTTCATGTGACTCGGCGATACGGCGTTGACGGTGACGTGGTCCGCCGCACACGCCGCCGCGAGCGCCTTGGTCATGCCGATCAGGCCGTACTTGGCCGCCGAGACGTGGAACCTTCCCGGATCGCCACGCAGCGCGTTGCCGCCGATGATCGACACGATGCTGCCGCCGCCGGCCCGCAGCCGGGGCAGCGCGGCCAGCACGCAGTTCATGGCGCCGTCCAGGGTCACCGCGCGCACGGCTTCCCAGTCAGCGGCGGTCACGTCGTACACCGGGACCCGGGTTCGCACCGCGGCGTTGTTGACCAGGACCCGCAGCGGGCCCAGTCCGTCGGCGACGGCGAACATCCGCTCGACGGCCGCCGGATCCGACACGTCCGCGGCGGCCACCGCGGTCGTGACGCCAAATTCGCGGGCCTCGGCGGCCACCTTCTGCGCCTGCTCGACGTCGGCTCGCGTGTTGACGACGACGTCGAAGCCGTCGCGCGCCAGGGCCAGCACGATCGTGCGGCCGAGGTTGCGCCCCCCGCCGGTGACCACGGCGACGCCCGAGCCCGTCACGACCGGACTCCGGTCATCCGGACGAGTTCGGCGAAGTCGTCGGCGGTGTCGGCCGCCCAGCACGCGTCGAGTAGCCGCGCCGCGCGATCGGCACCGAGCCGGGGCGCGGCGTTGTCGGTGAACTTCGCCGCCAGATCGTCATCCGACATCGGGTTGTCCGGCGTGCCGAGGTTGGCCTCGACGCGCGTGGTCAGCGACCGCCCGTCGGCCAGGTCGACGGTGACCACGGCAGCCTGCTTGCCCACGGTGTCGTCGGGAAGCACGGCGACGAGTGCACGCGCAGAGGCGATTCCGGTGTCGACTGCCGCGGCGTCGGTGAAGTGGTCCAGGCGCGGTCTGGCCGTCAACGCCACGGCGATGCCGTGGGTGATGCTGAACTTCGCGTTCAGTCCGGTGCGCGGGTCGACCTTGCCGGTGACCGTCGCGGCTTTCGGATTCACCGTGGCTCGCACCGCGATCACGTCGGCGGCCCCGAATCCGTGCTCGGCGCGCAGTGCCAGTACCGCGTCGATCGCCGGGTGGGTCAGCGACCCGCTCGGATAGGCCTTGTATCCGTTGGCGAGCAGGTGCCATCGATCGCCAAGACCCTCGAGCAGCTTGTCCGGTGCCGGATCGGGTGACATCACCGCCAGGAAACCCCTTGCGCCCTCGATGATCTCGGACGATGACGTGATGCCCTCCGCGGCCATTACCGCCGACAGCAACCCGTCCATCGCGGCCTTGCCTGCGTGCAACGGCTTGCCGTCGGTGCCGTAGACGGCCTTCAACCCGGCGGCCTGGGTGCCCGCACTGCCGAGCGCCTGGTTGAGCACCGTCGGCGTCAACCCGAGCATCCGGCCACCGGCCGCGGCGGCGCCGACGTGACCGACGGTTCCGGTGACGTGCCAACCGATTTCGTAGTGCGCGTCGCCCGCAGCCCGGCCCAGCCGGCACTCGGTCTCGAATCCGGCGACGAACGCGGTGAGCGCGTCCCGCCCGGTGACCGGTGCGGCTTCGGCCAGCGCGAAGACCACCGGCCACACCGGCGCGCTGCCGTGCACGGTGGTGTCCCCGGGGTTGAAGGTGTCGTCGTAGTCGAGCAGGTGCGCGGCGAACCCGTTCACCAGCGCGGCATACGGCATGGTCGCGGTCTGCGACCGCCCGATTACGGTATGGGAACCCGCCCCGGCCAACCGATCCGAGACCCGCAGCATGGCGTCCACCGACGGATGGTCGGCCGCGGCGGCCGCCACACCCACGTGGTCGATCAGTGCGCGCTTGGCCTCGTGGGCCACCTCGGCGGGCAGATCAGCGAACCGAAGGCCCGCGGCGAAGTCCGCGACCGCGGCGGTCAGCTCGGTCTCAGTGGGCACGGTCTCAGTGGGCACGGTCTCGGTCTTCACGGTGTGGGTCATTGCTGCGCCAGGCCGATGCTGTCGATCAACACGGCCAGCGAGTCATTCTGCTCCTTGAGGAATGGACCGAACTTCGCGGCGTCCAGATAGTCGGTCACCGAACCGTTCTCGTCGACGAAGTCGTTCCAGCCCGGCGCACTCACCAGTTTGTGGAACGTGTCCTGGTAGTACTGCAACGCATCGGCCGGCATCTCGGGTGGGCCGACGAAGCCGCGGAACTCCTCGGGCAGCGGCCCGACGTCCAGGCCCTGCGCCTTGATCGACGTCAACTCGGGGAAGGTGGCCACCTTTCGGTCGGCCACGGTGGCAATCACCCGGATCGCACCGACCTTCACCTGGTCGACGAAGTCGGTCGAGGCGCCGATCATCGTCTGCGCATCGCCGCGAAGCAGCGCCGCGATGCGCTGACCGCTGTCGGAGAAGGACAGGAACTTCCATTCCGTATCAGTCTTGGCCTGCAGAGCCTTGCCGGTCAACGAGTCGGTGGCCGTGATCGATCCACCCACCTGGACCAGGTGGTCGGGTTGCTTTCGGGCGTCCTCGACGAAGTCGGCCACGGTGCGGTACGCCGAGTCGGCACGCACGGCGACGATTTGCGGCTCGACCAACAGAGCGGCGATCGGCTGCAGTTCGGTGATCGATACCGAACTGCCGGACAGGGTCAGAGGCGTGACCAGCCAGGTCGGCGTGACCGCCGCGATGGTGTCGGCGCGTCCCTTCCGGCCCCGCAGGTAGGACATGGCACCGATGCTCGACCCCTCGGTCTGGTTGCGCACCGGCCAGTTCTCCGCAATGAGCTTGTCCGACTGCATGAGCTTGATCACCTGCCTGGCGAAGACGTCGCTGCCACCTCCCGGGCCCGTGTGCACGACCACCTGCGTGCGGCTCGGCACGCCGCCCGACATGCCGCCGCGCCGCAGTCCGCAGCCGGCCAGCGCGACCATGCTGGCGGCGCCGATCAACATCGTGCGCCGGGAGATCTGCGGCGTGCCATCACTCGCCCTTCGCTTCCACCAGGGCGGCCGGCTGCCCGTCGAGCACCTCGGCCTGCACCGATCGGCGTCGCTTCGCGGTGACGATCAGGACGAGCCCGACCAGAACCGCGGCTCCGATTATGGTTGCCGAGATGGGCCGCTCGAGGAAGATCAGCGGGTTGTTGTCCGAAAGCACCAGCGACTGGCGCACCGCGTTCTCCGCCATCGGCCCCAGCACGAACGCCATGAGCAGCGGCGCCGACGGCACCCCGAACTTGCCGAACACATAGCCGAGCAGACCGAAGCCCACCATCATGTACACGTCGGTCATCGAGCTGCGGACGCTGTAGACGCCGACCACGGCCAGCACCAGGATCGCCGGGTACAGCGCCCAGTACGGAATCTTCAGAATCCGTACCCAGACCGGGATCATCGGCAGGTTCAGGATCAGCAGCATGACGTTGCCGATGTACAGGCTGGCGATCACCGGCCAGCCGATCTCGGGATGATCGGTGAACAGCAGCGGGCCTGGCTGGAAACCGTAGAGCAACAGTGCCGCCAACATCACCGCGGTACTGGCGGTGCCCGGAATACCCAGGGACAGAAGCGGAATCATGGCCGCGCTGGATTCGGAGTTGTTCGCCGCCTCAGGACCGGCCACCCCTTCGATGGCACCCTTGCCGAACCGTTCCGGCGTCTTGGAGGTCTTCTTCACCAACGCGTAGGACAGGAAGGAGGCAACGGTGGAGCCACCACCCGGCAGCGCGCCGATGAAGAACCCGAAGACCGAACCCAACGCGATGGCCAGCCGGGACTGTTTGAGGTCGGCCTTGGTGGGCAGCAGATTGCGGATGCCCTTGGGCACCTCGAAGATCGGCCGGTCCATCTTCTTCTCGGCATTGAGCAGCACCTCGCCGACGGCGAACAGTCCGACGCTGATGGCGATGAATTCGATGCCGTCGTACAACGCGGGCATGCCGAAGGTCAGCCGCTGCTGGCCGGTGAAGATGTCGATGCCGATGGTGGACACCAGCAGTCCGATGCACATCGAGAGGAAGCCCTTGATGGGTGACTCACTGGCCAACAGGATCACCAGCAGCAGGCCGAAGGCCATCAGCGCCGCATACTCCGGCGGGCCGAAGCCCAGTGCCAGATTCGCGACGAATGGGGCGGCGAACGTCAGTGCCACCACGCCGAAGGTGCTGGCGATGAAGCCGGCGATGGCCGACATGCCCATCGCGGGCCCGGCACGCCCCTTGCGGGCCAACGGATGTCCGTCCAGGCACAGCACCACCGACGATGTCTCGCCGGGAATGTTCAACAGGATCGAGGTGGTGGCCCCTGCGAACTTGGCGCCGTGGTAGATGCCCGCCATCATGATCAGCCCGGTCGCGGGCGGCAGGCTTATCGTGACCGGCAGCAGGATCGCCAGCGTGGCAGGCGGGCCGAGCCCCGGCAGGATGCCGACCAGTGTCCCGATCACCACGCCGACCGCCACCAGAACAGGTTCATGGGCGTGAAAGCCGGCGCGAACCCACCTAGCAGGTTCTGTATTGCATCCATCAATTCTCCTTGCGCGATGCCATGGCAGCGCGTTGATCGGGACGCGTCACGGGCCCTCGAAGAGGGTCGACGTCGGCAGTTCGACGCCGAGGACGAATACGAAGAGCGCGTAGCGACGAGCGGCACGGCGACGATCACCAGAACCGCCTTCACGCCCTTGATCCGCTCGAGTCCGAACACCAGGTACGCGATGAGCAGGACGGTCGCAGGCACGAATCCGATCAGCGGCATCAGCGCGACGCCGATCAGGAAGCCCAACCACACGCCTGCCGCACGCAGCAATTCCGATCCGACACCCCGCATCTGGCCCACTGGTCCGCGTCCGTGCCGGATCGCGCGCACCACGGAGACCGCAACCAGGAACAGCCCGAGCGCGATCACCGCAACCGACAGCGAGATCGGGAAGAAGCCGGGACCGGGTACGCCCTTCTTGCCGAACATGGCGAGTCCGGACGCGTCCACTAGCGCGATGACGCCGAAGACCGCTGCGACCGCACCGAAGCCCGCCTGCGCGATCGGCGACGTCGTCAACGCGGAATGCTCTGGGACCGACTCTGATTCCTCGGTCGCCGCGGCACTGCCAGTGTTCACACTGTCCGTCTGCGTCATCGTCGAACTCCTAGGTCCGCGTCCAGATGAAGTCGGACCGCGGCGTGGCGCCGGGGGCCAACAATGCGAACAGTCCCCTGCGACCGCCCAAACCGTCCGCCGCGGAGGTGAATCCGTGGCGCGCCAGGGTCGCGGACTCCACGGCGTCCGCGGCAGCCTTGGCGGCTTGGACCGCACCGGCCTCGGTTCCCTCTGCGGCGCGTAGCCCCGCGGCCTGGGTGGCGCACAGTCCCACGACATTGCGCACGCCTGCCTCGTTCAGACCTAGCAACCGCCCTGCGGCCACGCCGGCACCGATCAGGCCCGCGATCCCGCGTGCACTCCAGCGTTCGGCCGCCGTTGCCGACGTCAGCGCGTCCACCATCCACTCGGCTACCACGGTTCCGACGGCGAGCGCATCCGCGGCATCCAGGTCCGCCGGCGAGTCCTGTTGCAGGGCAATGACGGTGGCGGCGATGACGGGCCAGCCGTCGGCGTCGGCGTTAAGCGCGCCGAGAGCCATCCGCCACGCGCGGTTCATCGCCGTGGGCGGTCCGCCAGGATGCGCGGCCGCGACCGCATCGCCGCCGCGCCGCAGCTCGGCGCCCATCGAGTCGAGGTGGTCGGCCGCCATCGTCAGTGCGGCTTCCGGCGGTGTCGCGGTGACTACGAATGCGACCATTTCGTCGGTGAGGGTCATGCCTGCGCTCCTGCCGGTCGAGCCGCGGCGACGAGATCGACGAATCCAGTTGGGGTGTCGATGCCCTCGATAGCGCGGCGGATCGCCGCCGCCGCCCCCTCGCCGAGCACCGGCTCGACCAGAGCGTCCACCTTGGCGTCCAGTTCGGCGTCGGTGAGCGGCCGGGCCAGGCTGCCCCTGGCGTGCGCGACGTGCACCTCGACGTCGTCCCCACCGGTGAGACGAACCGTGATCGTGGCCGAGTCACGGTCGCAGCCAGGCGTGGGGATCAGGCTAGTGGCGACGCGCAACCGCGACACATCCGGTTGAGTGGCGCGCGCGTCGGAGAACTGCGCCAGCCCAGCCCGCCCGTCCAGCAGTCCGAC
>Ga0193743_1001373_pt1 | contig 18155 bp, 15 predicted proteins | sample L2c2metaG_FD_143038 | JGI IMG/M metagenome (GOLD analysis project Ga0193743, IMG submission 143038) | Soil microbial communities from a riparian zone of the East river system, Colorado, United States - L2c2 | ecosystem: Environmental > Terrestrial > Soil > Riparian zone | place: USA: East River...
CCAACTCGGAAAAATGTTCCGCAAGCCTCTTCGCCGACATCCGCACTTGCCTCCAACTATGAGGTAAGCGCGAAACCTCACCTACTTCCAACCGCAAACATTAGCCCGGTATTTCATGCGTAACCCCTGGGCCAGGGGGCGAGTCACCTGGCTGATTGCCGGTTTGCTCCAAGGAGAGTTAGAGTCCTTCAGGAGAGGAGTCAAGCTTTGCCCTTGAAGAACCGGAGGAACGGCCTTCAGCCCGCAGAGAGCGGTGAGTGTCGGGAAAATATCGAGGTGCTCGACTGTGCGGGTGCAGACTTTTCCTGACGTTGTGCCCGGGCCGGCGAATATCAACGGTACATGTGCCGCTGATTCGAATACGGTCTGCTTTTCCCATTGACCGTGTTCACCCAGACTCCATCCATGATCGGCCCAGAACACGACGACCGTGTTCTTCTCGAGACCGAGCGACTTCAGCTCGGACAGGACCCGCCCCACCTGTGCGTCCATGAAGGCGCTTGATGCGTAGTATGCGCGCATGGCCTGTCGGCACTGCAATTCTGTCATACCGAAGTTTGGGGGATGAGTCGTATACGCGGGTGCAGGTGCTTGATGCAGTTCTTCCTCGCCCAAAGGTTTCGCTTTAATGTTCTTAAGCGGGAACATGTCGAAGTACGCCTTCGGTACGATCCAGGGCACGTGCGGACGGTACAAGCCGTAGGCGATGAAGAACGGCTGATTACGTTTCTCGCGAAGCAGCCGAATTGTCTCGTCAGCTCCCAGGCTGTCTGTCATCGTGCGATCGGGAGAGTGCGATTCGTGAAAGCTGATTGTACTGCCGAGTCGTGCGTAGCCATTCTTGTCTTGGCGCGTTTGGAGCGGAGTAAAGTTGGTGACCTCGGGCTCCTCTTTCGGATGATCTACGCGCTGCGGGTTAAACACGTAATCCCAGGTCGCCGGATCGTCGAGTCCATCTTGGCCAATATCGGCAGGGTTGTCCGCGTGATAAATCTTTCCCACCCGTGCGGAATAGTATCCATTTTTACGGAAGAGTTGATCGATTGTCGTCACGTCCGGTATCGTGTCACGCACCCGGTTCTCGTTCCCATAGATGCGGGTGGTGTCAGGTGCCAATCCGGTCATCAAGGAAGCGCGTGAAGGCCCACACAACGGATACTGGCAGTACGCCTTCTTGAAGGTCGTTCCACGGGCAGCCAGCGCATCGAGATTCGGTGTCTTCGCGAGGCGGTTCCCGTAGCAGCCCAGACGCGCGTTCTGATCATCGACAGCGATTAAGAGCATGTTCATCTTACCGTGCACGCCTGCCGCGGCAGCCTTGGTAAGGGCCGAGGCCGCTGTTGCAGCTGCACTTGACTGCAGGAACTTACGACGCGAAAAAGCCGACATATTGACCTCGATTTTTGCAGGACTCACTGTAATGGACGTTTTGCTGTGTACGTGGATATCAGCGGTTGTGGGGACTTCGTGTTGCCTTCCACGGCGTGCTTGCCGCCGACATACACCGCCGCGGTCGGGCCACCGACTTTGCCATGCGCAGACGAGATGTTAACGATGCTGCCTTTGCCTTGCGCAGGCATAGCCCCAATCTCGTACTTCATGCTCAGAAGCATACCAAGCACATTTGTGTCGAAGATGGCTTGATAGTTCTCGGTGGTTACATCGGCAGCCGTGCTGCTGGGTCACCACGACGACCTCGACTCTTTACGCGCCCAGATCCTAGGAACTACCTCTGCGTCAATGTCTCGGACTTTGTACCCGACACTCGGAAGAAGAGTGCGAACGGGCAGACCTCGAGAACGAACAGTTCAGCCTTGCCCGATGGGCAGAAGACAGAAGACAACCTCATCTGCAAATCTCCTTGACACACGTCTTCGGTTCTGATTAGACTGCGCATCACTAATAAAAGGACTATTTCAGATAAGAAAAGTTCTGCAAACAGAAGAGTGAGAAGCGCTGATGGCGATCCTGGCATCAACCGTACCTCAGAAGGGCTTTTCATCTCCCTGTAAGGGACAAGTGAAAAGGACCCGATCCCGTAAGTGTCGAGGGGTTTAGGAACCACTGTGAGGATTGAAAATGAATGTATTGGAGCTAGCCGCTTCCGTAAGCGCCCTTCGCAAAAGCTGTGTGGCCCCACGCCGACGCAGAGTACCCCTTGCCGGCCCGAGCGGGAAATCGAACTTGATAGGCACTCGGGCGCACGGGAAGGGGAACCGGACCCGGGTTGCCCTACATACAGTCCTCCTTCTCTTGTTATCGCTTACCCACATGACCAGCGCCCAGCTTACCTCAGCTTCCGTCAATGGAATAGTGAAAGATCAAACGGGAGCAGTCGTCCCAGGGGCGGCGGTTATCCTGCGGTCCACCTCCAACGGAACTTCGCGTACGGTGACGACTAACTCCGCAGGAAGCTATGTGTTCGTGAATTTGGATCCCGGCACCTATACGTTGCAGGTGTCGATGAAAGGCTTTTCAACGGTCCAACAGAATGCTGTGACACTTGCCGTTAACCAAACCGCTACGTTTGACTTCCACTTGAACGTGGGTGCGGCTGTGGAGCAGGTTACGGTCTCTTCCGCACAGGTGCAGCTGGAAACCTCGGTCTCCAATCTGGGCACGCTCTTCACCCCAAAGGACGTGAATGACTTGCCTCTCAATGGACGTAACTTTACGCAGCTACTGACCCTGACTCCCGGTTCCAGTCCGGTCAACACGTCACAGAATTCAGGCTCCGGCGTGCAGTCGATCTTTATCGGCGCGCTGACGTTCCCGTCCGTCAATGGTCAGTGGAACCGCAGCAACCTTTATCTGCTGGACGGCACCAACGACCAGATGTCGTTCTATAGCCAGTATGCTGTGCCGCCCATCGTGGACGCGATCCAGGAGTTCAAGATGCAGTCTCATAGCGATCAGGCCCAGTTCGGCGGCGTTATGGGAGGCATCGTCAATGTGGCTACTAAATACGGTACAAATGGTATTCATGGAACGGCATGGGACTTCATCCGGAACGAAGCGATGGATGCAACCAATCCACTGCTGGCGAAAAAGTCGAAGCTCCGCCAATCCGTCTATGGGGCTACTATTGGCGGTCCGGTAGTGCTTCCTCATTACAACGGCAAGGACCACACCTTCTTCTTCGGTGCCTATGAGGGAACCAATCGGACGGCAGGCACCGCGAACTTTTACAATGTGCCGACGGTCGCAGAGCTCAATGGCGATTTCAGTGCCGTTGCGACTCCGATTTACAATCCCTTCTCGACCAAGGCCGATCCCGTCAGCCCCGGCCAATTTACACGAACTCGATATGCGAACAACAATATCTCGGCCAATTTGGATCCGAATATGGTTAAGCTGGCGAAGGACCTCTTTCCCGCACCACTACCGACGACGAACGCTGGCACCAATGGTGTGGACACGACGCCTAACGTGATTTACCAGAATAATTACAGCCTTCGTCTTGACCATCATTTCAATGACTCGAACCAAGTATGGGCTCGACTAAGCCAGATTCATGCAACCCAGAACGGAAGCGGCGGCTACGTCACGCTCGCCCAAAACCAGATAAGCAATGCGCAGAACTGGGCGGCAAACTACGTGCATGTCTTTGGTGCCTCGGCCACTCTTCAACTGCAGGCTGGACACGTGTGGCAGCGGTATATATCAATCACTAACTTGGCCAAGGATGCTTCGGCAGCCTTTGCGGACAGTGGTTTCAACAACGACTTCCTGTGTGGCTATATCAGCTCGCTCACGTGCGAGATCCCGACTATTCAGATCTCCGGCTATCTCAGCGGCGGCCAGGCTTTTTCGGACAACACGGGCAGCGACATCTATGAATACAAGGGAAACTACACCAAGCTTATCGGCAATCACACGATCGACACTGGCGCCAGCTTCTCCTCCTACTTCAATCGCGTCATGCAGGCAAACAGCACGCTAACGCTGACAGCATCCCAGACTTCGAACCTTGAAACAGCTTCCGGTGGAGACGCGATGGCTTCCTTCCTGCTGGGAGTTCCGAGCAGCGCCGTGAGAAGGAACCTTATCAAGAATCTTGGTGGTGGATGGAACGATGGCTTCTACCTCGAAGATCAATGGAAGATCACCCCGAAGCTCACCATGAACTGGGGCATCCGCTATGACCTGGATATTCTGCAGTCCCTTCAGGACAGCCCCACCCTCTCGAACTACACGGGCGCATACAATTTCCGCACGGGCCAGTACATCCTAAGCAAGAGTGCGGCGAAAGCTCCCTCTTGTGCCATTGCAAATGCGGCGCCCTGCATCCCTGGTGGTGTGCTGCCGGCCAACGTTGTTTTGGCGTCGAGCGACAAGCTCATCTATAACCAGTACGACAATATCCAGCCTCGCCTAGGCCTTGCCTATCAGGTGAGGGATGGCTTGGTAGCCCATCTCTCCTATGCTCGTGTGTTCGATACATGGTCGGCCCTTTCGCAAGCGGTGCAAAACGAAGGCTCGCTCTGGCCCTCTGTGGGACAGCTACAATCGGGAAATGTGAACACCACAACCGTAACGACGTCCTCGGAAAACCCACTCAACCAAACGAGCGCACTTCCGAAGGCAAATCCCTTCAGCCAGGTTGCTTTCTTTGTAGCGCCCTATATGAAGAATCCATATTCGGACCAGTGGCTGGCGGGAATTCAGCAGCAATTGGGTAGCAACACGATCTGGACCTTGAACTACGTGGGATCGCGGACGGTGCGGCTGCCTTGCTGCGACTACTTCAATGTAGCCGTGACGCCCGGCCCGGGAGCGATTGCACCCAGAACGCTTTACCCGAACATAGCTCCGACGCACTATGAACAGAGCAATGGCTCCAGCAACTACAACGCATTGCAGGCTCAGGTGCGGCGTCAAATGACGAGAGGATTCGCATACACGCTGAACTATACGTGGTCGAAGACAATCGATGTCGCCTGCGACGGAGCCTTCGGTGCAGAGGGCTGCTTTGTGCGCAATCCTTACAACCCCAAGCTGGATCGCAGCGTGGCTGGCTTTGATCTGCCCCATATGTTCACGGGAACCGCGCATTACGTGCTTCCTTTTGGAAGAGGCGAAAGGTTCCAGACGAACAATCGCGCAGTTGATGCGATTGTGGGTGGCTGGCAGATCAATACGGTGGTTACCCTGACCTCAGGAACACCGTTCACAGTCAGCAGCACGACCACAAGTATTGCAAATACTGGCAATAACTACCAGGGTGTCGACCTGGCCGGAGACCCCAACCAGATCAGCCATCGCAGCGCGGCGCAATGGTTCAACACTGCGGCCTTTCGGCCCGCAGCGCCATTCACGTACGGAAGTTCTCCGAGAAACCTGCTACGGTCGCAGAAATACGCGAACTTGGATCTGTCGATCTTCCGCGATTTCAAGATCAAGGAAGCAACAATCCAGCTCCGCGGTGAAGCGTTCAACGTGCTCAATCACCCCGTCCTCGGCGTTCCGCAGGCCGTGCAAAATACCGCCATTACCTTCGGTAAGGTGCAAAACATGCAGAGCACAGAGCGACAGATACAGTTGGCGGGAAAGATTTATTTCTGATGAAGTGCCAAGGGCCAGGGTCTCAGCGATCCTGGTTTGCTTTTCCTATGAAATTACTTGGGGTATCAATGAAATATAGTTTGGACAGGCGAGAATTCCTCTGGATGATGGCGGGCAGTAGTGCCGGCCTGCTTTCCGGTGCAACGGCAAGTGCAGCTTCGACCCAAGAAACGCCTTCTTACCTGAAAGACTACGGCGCTCTTTATCGGACCGACCCACATGCAGCAGCTCTAAAGTGGTTTCAGGACGCGAAGTTTGGCTTGTTTATGCACTATGGGCTGTATAGCCAGCTAGGCCGCGGCGAATGGGTGATGCTGCATGAAAACGTTCCCTTCGCGCAGTACCAGTCTCTGAAGGAGACATTCAATCCGGCAAGGTTTGATGCGAATGATATTACAAACTGCGCGATTGACGCGGGTATGAAGTACGTCAACCTTACTGCGAAGCATCACGAAGGCTTCTGTCTCTTTCACACCTCGCAGACTACATACAACAGTACAGATGCGCCATTGTGCAAACGGGATTTGGTTGGAGAGCTGGCAGAGGCGTGCCACAAAAAGGGGCTAGGGCTTTTCCTTTATTACTCGATAGCGGCTGACTGGCACCACCCGTATTTCTGTGATCCCAGTGCCGGATGGGATTTCTTCCGTCCTGCCTATGCGCAAAAACCGGCTCAGTACAAGTGGAGAGAAGACGCCGACACAAAAATTTATATTGAATATGTGCGTCGGGAGTTGCATGAGCTTCTCACGCAATATGGACCCATCGCGGGCATCTGGTTCGACCCGGTCATGGGGTATTACGCGCGTCCGGATCTCTTTCCATTGGACGAAATCTATACGCAGATTCGAACCTTGCAGCCAAGCTGCCTGATCTCGTTCAAGCAGGGCGGAATCGGAAAAGAAGATTTTGCAGCTCCCGAGCGCAATGCGGGACAGGCCAAGATCCATGACAGTGTAGCGGTGGACCGCCGCAAGACGGCGGGGCAGGTGGCACAGCATGCATGGGAGATGAATCATCTGAAGCCATTTGAGATCTGCGATACGTTGCAGGCGGGCCAGTGGGGTTATAACAAGAGCGAAGATGGAAAGCATCGCGGGACGAAAGAGGTTCTCGTCATGTTGGCAGCAGCAAGAAGTAGAAACGCAAACCTCTTGCTGAATACGGGATTGATGCCGAACGGATCTATTCCCGCGGAAGACAGGCAAACGCTTAAGGAAGTAGGGAAAGCTGGTTGATGTATCGAATGTCTTAGCTGATCGACGTGGCTGGGATGAGATAGGGTTCGTTACCGAAGAGAAGGGGCACATGGATCGCCGAAAATTTATCGGATTAATTGGTGGTGGGATTGCGGCAGGGAAAGCGGCTCCGCTGCACGCGCTTGGGAAGCAACAATCTGATCGCCCAAATTTTATCTTCATGATTTGTGACGACCTGGCATTCCGAACCATCCATTCGCTGAACAACTCTCAGGTGCATACCCCAAATATCGATCGCCTAGCCGCATCGGGGTGTACGTTTACGCATTGCTTCCATCAGGGGTCGTGGAGTCCGGCGGTGTGCACACCGAGCCGCACGATGCTCAACAGTGGCCTAAGTGCTTTTCACGCGCAGGAGGGTATCGACGACGTGCATACGTGGGGTCAGACCCTCGGAGATGCCGGATACGACACCTACATGTGTGGCAAATGGCATTTGGACCCGACGATTCTGCAGCGTAGCTTCAAAGAGATGGGACCGGTCGGGCCAGGCATGTTTCCATCCACGCCGGAAGGTGGGGCCGCCTACAATCGTCCGGCTCCGGGAAACACCTGGCAGCCCTGGGACGAAACTCTCAAAGGCCATTGGCTGCATACTAATCTGTGGCTCGGCCAGAACCCGGATCGTATCCAGCACGCGGACATACTCTATACGGATTGCTTTATTGACCATTTGTTGAAGAAGGCCGCCAGACGGGATAACCCGTTCTTCATGTATCTGGGTTTCAACTCCCCTCATGACCCCCGCCAGTCTTCCAAAGAGTACCTGGACATCTACACGCAGGATAAAACTGAAGTGCCGCCGAACTTTCTTCCTGAACATCCTTTCGATCAGGGAGACAGCCACATTCGGGACGAAGTATTGGCGCCATTTCCGAGAACCAAACCGGCTGTTCAGATGCATCGCCGCGAGTATTACGCTCTCATCACCTTGGTCGACGCGCAGATCGGAAGAATTCTGAATGCACTGGCAAAGTCCGGAAAGGCCGCCAACACATACGTCATTCTCACGGCAGATCATGGGTTGGCAGTTGGAGAGCACGGACTCATGGGCAAGCAGAATATGTATGACTGCAGTGTGCGGATGCCTCTGCTTATCTCCGGGCCGGGAATCGTTCCGGGAAGGCGCGTAGATGAATTGGTTTACCAGCACAGCATGTATGCAACGACCTGCGAACTTGCGAAGGTTCCAGTGCCGCAGACCGTTGCATTTCCCAGCCTGGCTCCGCTGCTTCGCGGGGAGAGTCAACCTGTGCACGATGTTGTCTTCTGCTACTACAGAGATTTTCAGCGCATGCTTCGGACGAAGACGCACAAACTAATCGTGTACCCAAAGATACATCGCACACAGCTATTCGATATCGAGCACGATCCTTGGGAGATGCACGATCTGGCAGACGATCCGACATCCGCTTCGATCAAGGGAGAGTTGATGCATCGTCTGGAGCACATGCAGAAGGAGCTGGGAGACGATCTCGACTTGAGCCATGTGGCGAGCAAGGCTGCAACCAAGAGTTAGCACAGGAGTGATATGTCGCACACACGAAGGGATTTTCTGAAGACAACACTGAATGCCAGCATCGGTGCGACGCTTACATCTGTTACAGGTCCTGCACGGGCTACTTCTGTTAACGCTGAGAATCCTTCCGGTAAGGGAAGTGTTTCGAAGAAGCGGCCGAACATCTTGCTCTTATTCCCAGACCAGTGGCGCTTTGACTGGATGAGTACGAATTCAGAGCTGCCAATCAGGACGCCGAATCTCGATCGCTTAAGAAGTCGCGGCACCTCCTTCTCCAGCGCTATTGTGGCTTCGCCTCTATGCGCACCCTCTCGCGCCTGTCTAGCCTCCGGGATGGAATACGACGGAGCGCAGACTGCGAGTAACGACCGTGACTTTCCCTACGACCGTCTTAAGACGTTCTACTCCCTGCTGAGAGAAGGGGGCTATCACGTACTTGGATGTGGAAAGATGGACCTCAATAAAGGGTCGGACTGGTGGGGACTCGACGGGAAGTGGCGTCTGAAGGCTCTCGGTTTCTCGGACGGAATCAATAACGCAGGAAAAATCGATCAGCTTATCGGTTATCAACTCAACAATGACCAGCCGGCAGATCCTTATCTCGTATTTCTTCAGAACAGAAACCTGGTGCAGCAGCACCTCAACGATTTGAGGAAGAGGATGAAGGGTCACTACGCGGCCACATATCCCACACCTTTGCCAGACGACGCCTACTGTGATAACTGGCTCGGCAAGAATGGGCTCGATCTCTTAGATGCGGCTCCTAAGGACAAGCCATGGTTCCTGCAGGTAAACTGGACCGGCCCGCATAATCCGCAGGACATTACTGCGCGTATGGAATCTGGCGTGCGCGGCATGAAGATGCCGGCCGTAAATGGGATGGATGAATACGATCCCGCAACCAACCAGAGAATCAGGCAAAACTATACGGCTATGTGCGAGAACATTGACCGCGGTATAGGGTTGTACCTGGACAGACTCGCCAGCATCGGAGAGCTCGATAACACCATCATCATCTTCAGCAGCGACCACGGCGAGATGCTGGGGGACCGCGGCCTCTGGGGGAAGATCGTGCCGTTTCAGCCTTCGGCTTTTGTACCGCTAATCGTTACTGGTCCGGGTATTCAGCTCGGGGCAACCAGCAGTGTACTGGTCAGCATTATGGATTTAGCGGCAACCTGTCTGGACTACGCGAATGTTCAGCGCCCATCGGAGATGGATAGCCGCTCTTTCCGGCCACTTCTCGAGGGGGGTACAACCAGTCACCGTGATGTGGTGTTTTCAGGTTTGGGGGCCTGGAGGATGGCGTATGACGGCCAATATAAAGTCATTACAGGTTACGACGTGAAATCAAAGCGCAACAGCCCTGAGTGGACCATCTATTCCAAACAGGTGCGAGGTATTCCTCCGGTCGTCTTTGATCTGAAGGAAGACCCTAAAGAGACAGAGGATCTCGCCGCCAATATGCCTGCCCAGGCACATAAGCTTCTTCAGATACTGCAAGCGAATGCGGCTGCTTAGCAAACCTTGAGGTAGATGAGAGATCGACAGTCGTAGATAGGACTGCGTCCTGGGCTTGGTGCGGCTATGGCCTTCTCAGGCAGTTTCCAATCGAGAAATCGTCCCGGGAACCATCGACGCGAGTGATGTAGAAGCACCGCGTCATCGCGCTCTAAGACCTGCTCTCGCAGGCCCCCGAAATACTCGGCATCCTGCCGTTTCAGCGTGTAGCAGGTCGCGCAGAGGCCCAGGGCGAGGATCTTCTCGTTCCCGCAGGGACAGCAAATTGCGGTCTGGACCCCTTTCTTCAAAGCCCTACTCCTTCGTTTTCAGCTTGGAGTCGTTCTCGCGGATGAACGCCTCGATCTCCGGCGCACTCGCCAGGATGCGAAGCCATTGTTCTTTGTAGAGCGTGACCGGAAACCGGCCCATACCGTACAGAGAGAGACCGCCCTTCTCGCTCACCTTCAAAGTGAGGCCGCCCTTGTCTTTGCTCTTGAGCTGGGCATTCTCAGCCCGCAGGCGCTCCAGCTCTGCTTGCATATCCGATTCACTCATCGTTTCCTCCTCCAATTCCCTGCATACAGTTCATTTCCAAACTTCCCGGCGGGGCGCTTTTTAACCGGAGCATACCGATATAGCGTATCCCGACTGATGCCGAACTCGCGAGCAAGCGCAGCCTTCGAGTCACCATCTGCAACTCGCCGCCGCAACTCGGCCGCCCGCGCGGGCGTCAGAGACGGCTTCCTGCCGGTGTACTTCCCTTCCCGTCTTGCAATCGCAATTCCCTCACGCTGGCGCTCGCGGATCACCTACTTCCAACCGCAAACTTTAGCCCGGTATTTCATGCGTAACCCCTGCTGGTTCACTCTCCCTGTTTGCACCAGAGCCGCCTTGTGGACGTCCATGCCGATGAACGATCTGGTCTGCATATCTCTTCTCCTCCTGTGGAGAGGATGGGCAGGCTCACTCACTGATGACGAGGGTCGAGCACTGCCTACAAAAGACATACAGATTTTAGGGATCAAGGGGATCGTTCGCATCGCGGTAAAGCGACTCCCGAGACGGAAGAACCTCCAGTTGATTGGCTGAGAGCCTCTTCCCAACGGCCCCAGGAAGATATCCAAGTTCCTCCTGGTTGCGTTTAGCAAAATCTGCGCTCTGAATATAGTCAGTCTGGGCGGTATCGGACACTACGAGCATAGGGATCGTAGAAGGAAGACCATAGTCAAAGACTTGGCGCGCCGCGTTGCGCAGATTTGTCGTGGTATGCCTCGCATAAGGCTCTAACAGAATGGCGGAAGCGGGGATACCGTAAATCTCCAGGAGATACCTTTTCATCTCAATGGCTTCACAAAAGGGAGTCTGTGATGGATGAACGAATCCACCGGAGACCATAATGTAAGGGGCCAATCCGGTACGATAGGCTTCCACAGCCAATCTAAGTCTCTCCATTCCGCCTGGTGAGAGCGCAACGCCTGGCACTTCAGGCCCCTCTCCGGGGACAAGGATGAGGGAATAGGGATATGTCGACCATGTGATGGAAGAAAGCTGCTGGATTGGCGCGACGTTTTCTCCTGACTGCAGCGGCCAAAAGCGACCAGCCTCATCGCGCGAATTTGCTTGCAGCAGACGGAGGCTAAAACGGAGCGTGGGTTCGAAGAACAACGTGGCCTGTTGATCTCGAGCGTTCGGAAGCGCACTCTCCTCGATAGGAAGGTTATCGAGAATACTCCGGACAAAGCCAGCAAAATCTTTCGAGCCGGGTTGGTAGGTCATCGAATCGACGTTCGGGTAGCGAGGGGAGACACCACTACAGTAGGTTGCGATGATATGGTTCATTGCAGCAGCGGATTGCTTCCAGTTGTCGATGAACATCTCTTCACGGGTCTTGGAGGGCTTTAGCGTGAAGACGGAACTGGGGACCAATTTCACATTCACGAAGGCACGCAACGATGCGTTCGCTTGATAGAGTCGGATCAACGATGCGGTGATCTCCTCGATTTGTTCGGGTGTAAACCGGAGAGCTGAAGATTTACAGGCAAGAACATCCTTGCAATCACGATTCGCCTCTTGGACACTCTTCCAACGAGCTTTCGTAACGCGCATAAGAACGGTGTCGGTCGCTAGCAGCGAACGTACCGCGGGATCTTTCAAAAGCGCGTCAAGCAACGGAAAGTCTCTCTCAGCGAGAATGGATTCTCTCACGAAGGTTTGGGTATTAGGGGCTGACGAGGATTGTTCCGCTGTGCTCAAAGACGCCGCATAGGCGACAGTCGTCATCGAGAGCGCGATAAAAGCTAGCAAGTGGCGATAGATCAAGTTCGTCTCCGTCGAGTCGAATAGAGGAACCCTGGACACGTCCGAGTCAGAGGAAAACGGATGAACGGGCTCAAGACAAAATGTTGGGATGCGGAGTATCCCTGTATCAGGAGCACTCCGCATCCCGTCGTTGACGATTGCCCTTAGAAGCTGATCTTGGAGCCGAACTGCAGACCACGGGGATTACGAACCGATGTTGGCATCAGATACTGGGCGGACGTAATGTTATTCACGACAGCGCCAGTGCATCCCGAAGAGGCATCGCAGTTCAAATTGGGGTGGTTGAGGAGGTTCTCTGCCTCGGTCCACAGATTGAGATGGTATCGATCACGAAAGGGAATGTCATAGGAGACCCGCGTGTCTTCCTGGTAGAAGTTAGATCCCCGCTGGCTATTACGGCCCGTGAACAGCGGACGATCATTCAATTGACCATCTCCGTTAAGATCACTTCCGGCATAGACATTGATAGGCAATCCGCTATGTAGATAGGTCATGCTCGATATTGTGAGGTTATTCGTCCAGCGGAGCGGAGCCAATTTGGTTGTCGGGCTATAAAGTCCCTGTAGCACGAAGTTGTTGCGAATATCCGACGACATTGGCCCGTATTCGCGAGCTAAATTAGTCGGGTCTTCGATCGGGTTGGTATAGATCGGAAGCGAGGTGTTAGCCTGATCGACCGTCCCCAGAGCCTTTGACCAGGAGTACGTCGCCTGAAACTGAACACCATGTGAGAAGCGCTTTTTCAGCGTAAGATCCAATGAATTGTAGTTAACGTTGGCGTTGGAGGAGATCAGATTGATCTGGCCGAACTGAGTGTTCGGACGAGTGAGCGTGGTGCTCGTGCCAAGTCCGCATGCCTTTTGCGTATACGCCAGACGGCCATCCGCCAGAGTGCAAACGGGAGTGCCCAAATTGATGTCGTGCGAGTAGGGACCTCGCCGCACCGAGAGGAAGCTGTACTGCGCATTCGCGGAGAAGTTGGTTGTAAAAGCGTGTTCCACCTGTACGTTCGATTGAATCGAGTACATGTCGCGGTAGTTGGTGTCATACGCCGCGATGTTGGAAGCGCTGCTGACGAGTAGCTGGGAAGCAGTGGGAATGTTTGGGAACACTGGTGCGCCTGCTGTGGTCGGTGTATACGTGTACCCGAGAATGCGATGCCCATTGACCAGAGAGACGTTGTCGAAGACGCCAAGATTCGGGGTGTCGAAGTATAGACCCGAAGCTGCGCGAAGGACGGTTGTCGGACTTAGAGAGTATGAAACTTGTAAGCGTGGTGCAATATCCAACTTGGAAGTGTTTATCGTTTGTGACCCCGCATACGGGGCGGAGGGATCGAGTTGCGGCCAGACAATCAGCTGATAACGAACACCATAGTTGACCGTCAGATTTGGGGTGACGCGCCATTCATCCTGAGCGAAAGCGTTGAAAAAATTGAAAACATTATCGACGTTGGGGTTGCCGACCTGGAACGTGGCCTGCTGATATGAGTTGGCTCCGCCATTTACGGTGGCGAGGTAGTTGGCTAGATTCGAAAAAGTGTACGTGCGCGTCAAGGAGCTTCGCAGCGCGATATTCGTATTCTCATAGTCGACACCAAACTTCATGGTGTGATTGCGGATGGTCTTGGTGATGTTATCGATACCTTGAATGTTTCGCTCGATAGTGTGGCTGCCCTGAGTTGGGCTGTTACCGATGAGTGCGACTCCTGAGATATTGATGATGACGTCGTTAGGTGACGCAGTTTGCATTGGGGTTGTCAAACTGTCGCGTTGTGTAACGCCGAAACGAAACTCATTCAGCAGTGAGCTTGAAAGCACGGTTGTCAACTGTGCTTCTCCGCCTTGTTGGCGATCATGAAAGAAGGTGGCAGTATTCGCCGGCGTAAGCCCGCCCGCGACGTTGTTTGGCTGCTCATTGCTGAAGCTCGTCCAGCGGAGGAACGCATTATTCCGCTCATTGATCTTGTAGTCTACGCGCACGCTGGGTGTGGGATAGCGCTGGGAGCTGCTGCCACCGACGATCTCAGACGCAGGAAGTCCGAGGGCTGCTGCGTTCGCAGGAGTGATGGTAACGGCAACGGGATTATTGAGCGAGTTATACTCAAGGTTTGCGAAGAAGAACAATCGGTTCTTGATGATCGGACCACCGATGTTTCCATCGTAGTCCGTCCATTTCGAAGACGGCTTTCCGGTTGTTACGAGGGCATTGGTCGCGCGGGTCGCATTTGGCCGAATCATAACGAATCCCGATCCATGGAACTCATTCCCGCCGCTTCGGGTGACCGCATTGAGAATGCCGCCAGCCGTTCTGCCGAACTCTGCCGAGTAGCCGTTGGCGAGTACTTGTGTCTGTTCCAGCACCTCTGGCGTCGTGATTACAAGACGGATCGGGGTCGCGCCATTCCGCTGCGTGTTATCCAAGCCATCCAACTGCCATTGGCTCGAAGTGATTCCATTGAAGGCAAAGACCGGGCTGCTGAAGGTTGACTGGGGATTTCCCTTAGCTCCAGGGCTGAAAAGAGTGAAGTTGTAGATGTTGCGTGAGGTAACAGGAAGTACTCTTAGTGCTGTAGAATCAATAGTGGCGCCAACTGCTGGAGTGCTGGTTTCCACCACAGAGGAATCCGCCGTGACTTGCATCACCGTAGATATGGAGCCAAGTTGCAGCTTTGCGTCGATCCTCACCTGGCTGCCCACGTTCAGCATGATGCCGGTTTGCGTAAGATCGGAAAAGCCAGGAGCTTTTACAGTCAGTTGATACTGACCGATCTTTAGAATGGGAAACCGGTAATAGCCACTAGCGTCGCTGGTAGACTCGGCGGTGATGCTTGTGGACAGGTTCCGCACGACGATTTGGGCCTGAGGAATGGCGCTTCCGGTTGAATCGGTTACGTACCCGTCCATCGCGGCATCGGTCGCGTTCGACTGAGCCCAGCTAGCGCTCGCAAAACACAGAAGAACGAAGTATACGAAACATCTCTGCGCGAAACGCCTCTGCAGGGTTCTGCGCGAGGAAGATAATGGGAGGTATTTCCAGTGCCTGTTCATTGCTAGCGTCAAAGCAGAACCTCTCCTGTACGTGCTCACAGCAAAAGACCTGGAGCATCGATTCAATATGGAAATGTAAAAATTGGAGCTCGAGTACACTGTGATCCTGGACGAGTTGCCAACCCAAAACAAGTGGTGGTTACGGTCATTTACTGTAAATAACAAGACGAACTGCCTTGTCGCTTCGATACGCTGGCGAAGAATCCAAAGGTTTTCCAAAGTCTAAGAATTGCCAAAACCGCATAATGTCGTTAAACCTTGTCGCTATTCATTACTTCTCGAAAGCCGCTTCAGGAGGGTGTCAGTCCGCACAATAGCGATCAGCGTCGACATTGTTCTTCGAGCCCACGCTCTGGTTCACCCTTCGAACCTGCGAAATGCCGCGCGGCGGCTGTATGAATACGGGGTTTCCCAGACTGACTATATACAGAGCACCGATCTCGCGAAGGTCAACCAGGAAGGATACCTCCCCGTCACTCTGGGAAAACGCCGTTCGCCAAACAGCCTTGAGATTCTACCGTTACGGCAATCGCTCTACCGCGACGCGATCGATCCCCTGACCCTTAAGGCGTAACTCTCATCGCGAGTACCCGCGATAGCGGTGCGCTTCCGTTCAGATCCGTCGTCTCAAGCAGAAGCTCGAACGGCTTCACCTTCCCATACTGCTTCAACACGGTTTCGAGGACTGCCCCAAGCTGAGAAGGATCGGTGACAAAATCCCCGGCACCCTCCGTGCCTGCGATACTGGTTCCTTCCACGATCAGAACCATTCCGTCGCCACTTAGATTCGGCACCAGAGCGACCACCCCATACGCCACGTGCTGCAGATTTTCCGGTTGGTATTCGTATACAGCCGACTCTCCAGTGTGAGGCGAGTGATTGATGACCCGCGTATGTTGGTCGTCATCCGTAATCACGAAATTAAGTTTGGACTGAAAAAGCGAGAGCCACGGATCGGCAGGCTGCGCGCCAATGATAATAGCGTTCGACTCTTTGAGATCTGCGAGATCAAGGTCCCGCGCAAAGCGGATTTGAGGCCGAGCCGCTACGATCTCGGGAATTCTCAGTAGTTGTGACGCCATCTCCAGATCTGCGACGGAGGTGAGGCGCCGGTTGGCGACCCAGGTTGCTATATCTGCCTTCGTCTGAGGCTGTTTCAAGGCACCAGTCAGGTAACCTTTCGTCATATATTCTGATAGCGTCACTGCCCTGCCTGTCAGGTCCTTGTGCAGTACCAGGCTGCTATCTCCGGAAACGATCAGCGCGCGTCTGCCCGCCGGAAACACGTCGTGCCAAAACGCTCGCATCGCAGGTGAACTCGGCTCCAGGCTTTGGTCCAGAGTTCTGCGGCTGCGCCACTCATAACCGGCCACGCAACTCATGATCAGTAGCGCGATGGCAAGAAGCCATGTCACTCTGTTCTGAACAACATTACTCCTTCTCGATTTATTTGCTGCCGCAAGCTCCACCGGTCTCTGAGGGGCCTGAGCCATCACTGGTCCCGGCTCCTCTACAAGCTGACTTGAGATTCCTTCGAATTGGGGTTTATAGGATCCCCTATTCAGGTGTATGCGAATTGGGTCCAACCTACCCTCGGCCAGGTAATATGCTTCGAGCTTTTCTCGCAGACGACTCGCGTGAGAGCGGACAATATTGTCATCGGCCGAGTCATAGTCCACCTTCCGTTCAAAAACATTCACACCGATTCGTTGCTCATTCAGATGTTCTCCCGGGTCCAGCAGCGTCTCTTTACAGACGAAGCGAAGAAAAGCGCAGAGCCGAATCGACTTTGAAAAACGGGGGGAGGAGATAACTCTTTCAACGCATTCCCAGCGAGGATCGCTCTCGAGCGCAGACTCATCCCGTCTTGGCTCTTTCTTCCCGGATTCCTGCTCCGGTAAAAGCGTCTTAGTGGTTAACATTGGATAGTCCCCTCGATTCGCTCATTTTACAGGCCAGGTTGTGAAAAGCCGATAAAGGGTGGTTTTTTCAATCAGTCCGGGAGGCTGGGGACCAGTGAACAGACGTTCGCAAGGAACGGCACCCATCAGAACACGGCTGGGGCTTCCGAAAGAGTACATCCTCGCAGCATCACCGATGGTCGTTGGCTGCGGGCTTTCGCTCGGCAAACTCGCGCAATAGAGAGCGCAGGTCCTCAACCATGATCTCGCAGAAGGCATTTCAGTAGTATCTCCGGGAGTCAGCAGATACCGTGGACACCATACCGATAGCCAGCGTTCCTGCTAACCCGATGACCGATCGCATGCGAGCCAGTATTTCGGCAAATTCGAGCTGTCAGGTGCTTAGAAGGGCGAAGTTTCCGAAATGTATGGTCCGCCGTCTGACTGCAAGGGAAAAGTGTTGAGAGGAAGAAAGTCTGCGTCAATGTATCCGGCCTATGTGTGGAGATGTATTTCTCCTGGCCATGATGAGATACGCCGCGTGCCTGTCCTTCGAAACCCCTCGGCCGTGTGAGGGCCCAATCGGAAAACAGGTTTCAGGCACGCCGTTGTGACTGTTCTTTCATCTTCACTCGCCTGTGCAGACCTTGGTGGGAGAGCTTGGAATCGATCGTTGTTACGCTTGGCTAGGCAGAGATCGCATTCGGAACAGTCCGATAGTCCTGGCACTTGCTTTTGGCGACGTTGCGGGCAGGAAGGACACTGTTAACTTCATTTGCTGAGTAGCTGCTGCTCGGCCAAGAACTTACTGGCCAGTTATGCCTCTTACTTTCTTTGAAGAAACGGTTCATTTGGCAATCACAATCTTTCACAATTCAGCGCTACAACTTTTAGGGCATTGTTCCCGTAACGGTTCGTGCGATGATTTTGGTCAGGATTCATTTGCTGAGCTGTAAGTCCTGATCTACCTTTATTTACTCTCTCCCCCATCTTCCACTTCTGTCTCGCGCGCGTACCGATCACGCGCCATATTTTCACT
>Ga0193743_1001374_pt1 | contig 18151 bp, 19 predicted proteins | sample L2c2metaG_FD_143038 | JGI IMG/M metagenome (GOLD analysis project Ga0193743, IMG submission 143038) | Soil microbial communities from a riparian zone of the East river system, Colorado, United States - L2c2 | ecosystem: Environmental > Terrestrial > Soil > Riparian zone | place: USA: East River...
CTCGAACTCCAGCCGGAGGTTCTAAATCCAGATGAATCCAGCCATCCGAGCAACGCAATTCCCAGTCCAGTCGGTCGTCGCGGGAAATTCTCTCCACGATTCCGACACAGGTCAGCCTCCTATCTCTGTCCGTTCGCTCTCCAGGTCCTTCGGTAGTGCGCAGGCACTGGATCATGTCGATTTTGATGTTCCTCAAGGGGCTATCTATGCGCTCGTCGGCCCCAAACGGCGCGGGGAAGACCACACTCGTCAAGCTCCTGCTCAATATCATTCGTCCGTCTTCCGGTACCGCCGCTGTCCTGGGGAAATCCTCCAAGCATATTGTCGGCAATGCCTTTACCGCATCGGTTACGTATCGGAGAACCAGGAGCTACCTGATTGGATGACCGTAACGCAGCTCCTCTCGTATCTCCGCCCCTTCTACCCGCAATGGAGTCTTCTATCCGAACAAGCAGCCAACGCAGCGCATTGGTGTTCGCGTAAATGTGCATGTTGAACCAACGATCAAGGGGATCAAAAGTGGAAGAGATGAAGTGCTCGAGGAGGCAATTCATCAGATTCTCGGTAAAGAGACTCCGGAAAGACCGCCGGAATCTTCCGGTACGCCGAACTATGCAGACTAAAACATGTTCTCGTCTACCTAGCGTTCAGAGGTCGGAAACTGTCGATACAACTTGCCGTATCAAAGGGGGTACCCGGTTCTTTGATACTCAGCAACGTGGAATCTGGAGTACTCGCATGCTCGATACTCTGCAGCACGTTTTGAGATACGTCTACGCATCGCGTGTGGCTCAGCGAGAAGACCGGTGCATCCGCAGGTAGATTTGTAGGATAGTCGTGATTAAACAGAACGCGATTATGCTTGAAACTCAGGCCCTCCACCGAAGCGGCATATAAAAGTGGCTGTTGGAACTGTTCGAACGAATTGTCTTCTATACGTATGTTGCGGGCGTTGAAATATTGTCCGCCTTTTGTTCCTTCAACCGGGAAGATGATCGAAACGGAGCCTTGGCCATAAGGACCCATATTTGTATCAAGAAATCTGTTATGCCTAACCAGCACATTACGAGCAGGAGCATTCTCGAACCAGTCGGAAGCATCTGCATTAAATAGAAGCGCCGGACCTGACAAATGATCAAAGAAATTATCTTCCACAACAGTCGAGGCTTGACTTCCGAACAATGCTCCTCGCGCACGGTTATGGCGAATGTGATTGTTCCGGTAAATTACGTTAGGCTGCCATGCCAGATTCTCCGCTGCGTCCTTAACCGCCACAGATGAAGGAAGTGCTTCGGTGAAGCGTATCCAGAGATGCTTGTCGTCAAGTGAATGCATTTCCGCCACCTTGGCAATGGCGTAAGGCTCAAGGGTCTTAGGCTGAATAAAACGGAGCGTATCTCCTGAAAATGCGAATGGCAGACCGAATGTTTGTGGATGGCCAAACTCAAGAACAAGGGTATCGGGTGCCAATTTTTCAGCTATTCGAAGATATGAGCCATGCACGTTGATTCCGTCATCGAGCATGTTTTCGAAAAGGCCGTTCTCGACGATGATTTGTCCGCGGCAGTTCGAAAAATGTACGGCGTCCCCGGTTGTCGAGATGTAACGACCGCTTCCTGGTTTCAAGATGACATTAAATCTATCGAGATGAATGTCTTCACTGTACTGCGCGATGAGGCCCATACCCTGCGCGCTATACACTTGCGCACTGGAGATATTGATGTGGCGGCTTTGGCTGACCAGGATTGCCGGACTGGGACGATCGCCATTCCACAGTATAAGTACATCACCGGGTCGGGTTTGCTGTGTCAGACCAAATAAACGCACATCATCTCGATCTATCCTTTTAGCTGTTGCTTTATCAACCTCCCAGTTGTCGCCTGTCCCGGCAACAAGCCACCTTCCCTCGGGATCAAAGACGACGCTTCCCCGCGCGACCTGTTCTGATCCAGGAGAGTCGTCTTCAGCCAAAATGAAGAGGTGATCGTCTTTCACTCTGTAGGACCTGGGATTATCTATATGGAGATCGACAAAACCATCGTTCTTGCTGACTACTTTTGCCTGCACAATGTGCGGGCTTGCATAATCTATCGAAAAATTACGCAGAGTTATCCGGTCCGAATGCGAAATAACAATAGGAAGCATGGAATCATGAAAGATAAATTCCGATCCGTTGCCATCAAGTTCGAGGCCGCTGACGTGTTCGATTGATATGGCAACCGCGCGCTCGGCCACTCCATCATGGTTTGAGATAAAAAGGTGGCGTATAACCGCGCCCTGGGGCCAAAAGTCATACCTTCCTCGTTTGAACAATATCTTGGAACGATGGTGGCGTAATGCAAAATCGATCGCTCTCGCAACGCTTGGACTGCTGTTCTGACCGGAGTTAGGTATCGCTCCATAGAGCGATACCTCAACAGCTTGGCCAATCGCCTCCCCGCGCATGAGTATAGCCGACGAGGCGATGATTGCTGTATAAAGCCAGCGCATTTGGGCGTCCTTTATCTTCAGTGTGATCCGAGCAAACCCAAGCATAAATCGATTGCGCCAATCCCGCGATGGGATTATCTCCTCAGCGATCAGCTCTGGAAAAAGGATGGATCTAAGATCACAAATTTCCCTTGGTGACTGATGAAGGCTTTGGGCGGTTCGTGTCTCTAACCTAGTTATGTTGGATCTAGGCCTACTCCAAGTCATCCTGGATCTCGATCTCTACGTATATGCCCGAAGAAGTCCCCATGGATTGTCTCCCCTCCATTGGACGACCAGATCCTGTGCGGCCCGAGGCCACGTTGGATACTTGAATTTAAAGCCGGCGTCGAGCAGGCGGCCGGGAACGACCTGGCGGCTCTTGAGTACTAGTTCGGATTCGGTACGCAGCAGGAAAGTTCCCAGCTCGAGGGTCCACCTTGTGGTCGGCAGACCGAAGCGCGTGCCCCACGCTTTTCGAAGAACGCCAAGGAACTCGCGATTCGGCAGTGGGTAGGGGGAGGCCAAGTTTACCGCTCCGGTGATCTCTTTCCTGTCGATGAGGAACTCAACTGAGCGAATAAAGTCGACCTCATGAATCCACGAGACAAATTGAGTGCCAGGCAACGTGGTTCCGCCGAGACCGTGGCGAACAAGATTCAGAATACATCGAAGACGCCGCCTCGATCAGCGCTGAAGGTCATGGCGCTCCGGAGGGCAACCTTTCTGATTCCAGGAGTCGGGGCGGAGAAGAAAGCCTCTTCCCAAGCCTTCGCAACCTGAATCGAAAAGTTCCAGGTGTCGGGTGCTCCTGTCTCGTTACCGCCAAATTCCCCGGTCGCTTCATCCATTGGCCGGTCAAGAGCGTGGCGGTAGATGGTTGCGGTACTAGCATTGAGCCAAACTGCAGGTGGGTGTTCGATCTCGGCAATCGCTTGATGGAGGACCCGCGTAGACAGCACACGCGAGTCAAGAATTGCTCGGCGATTCTTCTGGGTATAGCGGCAATTTACGCTTCTACCTGCGAGGTTGATCAAAACGTCGCTGCAATCGAGTTCGTCGAGCCATGGACCCAACTTGGAGCCATCCCAATGAACCACGCGCCAGAGCGTCTTTTGCAAGCTGCGGCTGAGAACAACCACACTATGCCCATTCTGGTGAAAGTGCCGAGCGAGGATGGTTCCAACCTGCCCGGTCCCTCCAGCAATAATGATCTTCATAGCGCAGCGTCCTTGCTCCGCTGCGAAGTGCCGGGTAGGTACTGTTCCCACTCCGAAGACTCCGCGACGCGCTTGATGACGGCATTGCGTTCACGCAGCAGAGCCAGCATGTAGCGTCGCAGGAAAAGAGCCTCGGCAATCGGACCGAGCAGCGGAAGAGGAGCGGCAATCGAGAAAATGTCTTTCATCTCAGTCCCGCCGGATTCCAGACTCTCAAATAGGTGCTCCGCCTGCATAAAACGGAAAATTCCGCGAATCATTGTGACCTGGAAGTAGCGGGGCGATTCCATCGCGGTGACCTGGCTGGTCAGGTTCTGCCAGATGCCGAAGTGTTTGGCACGCCATATGACGCCTTCAGACAGGCCGACGAGGCCAGAGGTAACGCCTCCGACCGCTAGCGCTTGTTCTCCAGAATGAACGTTCGAGAGCAGATGCACTTCAACACTACGGGATAGGTCGAAACAACGTTCGATTGGAGTTTCAATTATTGTGGACTCTTCGAGCCGAATCATGGGTTGCTTTCACTCCCCGGCAGAAGGTCTGCCTGTCGCAGGCTCGTCCATGAGAAGCAGTACATCGATCGGATCTCCATCTGGAGCCAATGTCTTTGGCAGAAAGCCAAAATCATAGGGGAATACCATGCCAGCCGGCAAGACCTTCTTTAGAGCGAAGACCGACTGTTCCGGGTCAAAAGCAAACTTGTTTCGGTTTTGTGCAGGGGTCTCAATGATGACTTGAACTAGTCCGTCCGCCACTACCGGTTTCAATGTTGTGGGATCTTTCAGCGATTTCATCTCTTCCATCCGATTCGTGTGGTCTTGCAGCTGATACAGCCTTATCTGTTCCGATAAGATGCAGAACCTCTGAATGGCGCAAAAACATGAGAGTAGATCAACTTTGCCCGGACGGGAAATGGATGTCTATCTGATGAAGCTACGTTTTACTGCTTCGATGCATCACAGTAGCCGTTGACCTAATTTCAGTGGGCATAGCTAGGAATACCCATTTACAGAGGTGCCAGCTATGGATCCTCGTGAACTCGGCCCAAAGCCACCGTTCCCAAAGCAGCAGCAGCGCTATCCTGGGTCGATTTTTCGACTGTCGCCACCTGCCGACCATGGCGAGACCTCATACTCCGGCGAATCACGTCTTTCAGGACGAGTCGCAATCATCACCGGGCAGATAGTGGGATTGGCCGAGCGATCGCCATTGCATTCGCTAGAGAAGGAGCAGATATCATCCTCCCCTACCTCCCGGAAGAAGAGGCGGATGCGGTCGAAACATCAACGGTAATCGAGGAGACAGGTTAAAAGGCTGTTCGTCACCCAGGCGACATAGGCTCTATCGAATACGCGGGGAGCCTTGTAGAGACCGCCTTTAAGGAATTCAATCGCCTCGACATCGTGGTGAACAACGCCGCTTATCAGATGACTCGCGAGGAAATCACAGAGATCTCCGCGGATGAATTCGAGCATACGTTTCGTACGAATGTATTCGGTCTGTTTTATCTGACTCGCGCGGCGTTACCGAAGGTTGAAACCCGGTGCGGTCATTCTCAATACGACATCGATCCAGGCCTACGAGCCGAGCGAGAATTTACTCCCATACGCCGCCACGAAGGCGGCGATTGCCAACATCACCAAGAGTCTAGCGAAACTTGCCGGCAAGCAAGGCGTTCGGGTCAATGCCGTTGCGCCAGGGCCAGTGTGGACGCCCTTAATCCCGGCCACTATGAACGAAGAAAAAGTAGGTAAGTTCGGTGAAAACACTGTCTTCAAGCGTCCTGCACAGCCCATCGAAATCGCCAAGGTCTTTGTCTTCCTTGCATCGGACGATTCGAGCTACATCTCAGGGGGAAATCTATGGCGCAACCGGCGGACGGGCGCTATTCTAAGTGACCCACAAAACCATGGCCGAAGCTCACAAGAATATGGCATCCAACCTGAAGAAAAAGCTGTGAGAGAACATCGCTACAGGAAACTAGCTAGCAGGAAAGAGCAGCGAAACTTTCGTGCCATGACGATCAGGATCAATGCTGCTAACGATTTCCATCTTGCCTTGATGCCCTTCAACGAACTGTTTGACAATGAAGAGTCCGATGCCCGTTCCAATCGACTCGCGCGTCGTGTAAAAGGCGTCAAAAACTTTCGAAATGTGCTCCGGGAAAATGCCTACGCCTGTATCCTCGATAGTCATGTGGACCCCCGGTTTATCGTCACATACGGAATCTTCCGTGGTGATTGTCAATATTCCCCCGGTTCGCATCGCATAAATCGCATTTGCAATCAGATTCGAGATGACTTGAATGATTTCGCCTTTTCGGGCTTTGATGGCGGTCGTAGAGAGCAACTTGCTCCTGATGGTAATCGCAGACTCGCGACATTTCGGCTTGTGGATGCGAATGGCGTCAGATGCCAGATCAGGATCGCCGCTCGCGGACGTTGGCGAGGATCACCTCGTGCCCGAGCTCCCGTAGCTGTTCGCTGATCCAGATCGAGTGAACGCCCGCCTCCATGGCAACACGTGTCGGAGGCAGGTCCGTAAACCACTTCCCGATCGCTTTTGCTGTGGTCCTGAAACGGCCTCGATCCACCACTTCACCGTCTTGGTTGAACATGCAGTAGTTGCTCCAGACATCTCCAAGATCAATGCCAATCGTCATCTCCACCCTGGCCTGTCTGCGTGGGACATTTGCGATGAGGTCTTGCGCTGGCTTCTTCATGGGAACAGTCTCTCTCTTCCGGAAGGCCTGCTCATCCCATTTATCGGTACTAACGAAGAGCATCTCTGGTCATTGAGGCAACGGCGCGGGCCGAGCGAGGCAGTGTCACAAAGGTAATCAGGCAGCACCTATTTGCTGCCGAAATAGGCAACCGTCGTTTGAACCCACTCTCCTTCGGAATCGCGAATCGACTCTTGCCCAATATGCAGGCAGTGATAGCTATGTTCCTCAAGATGCTTCGATGCCTCGGTGAAGCCGTTGGGTTGAGTACCGCTAAGCGCTTGACTGCAATCCGGGCAAAATGTAGTCGAATCGCTGGTGAGCTTGGCGCGGATCTTCATGGTGCCAACAGCCTACCACTCCGGAGGGCTGCATGATCCTATTTCCCCAGTTTGTCCATGATCGATTCGATAGCGCCGCCCCATCTGTCTTCGATGTCCATGCGCAGTTCGTCCAGCTCGTCGGCGGTATCGGAAGGAATGCCCTTGCTCTTCAAATATTTCTTGAGTACAGCGATGTCTCCCTCGAAATGGTGCATGCTGCTGTGTTGGGTAGATATCAGGCGCTCGTGTATGTCGTCCTTGTCGATCTTCGGTTTCTTAGGCTCTTTGGGCTTGCTCCTCGGCTGCTGTTCTACGAAGTTGAGGTCATTCACGCTAACGCGGAACCTTTCGAGATTGGTGCCGGGGAGTTCAAGATTGACCTCCTGACCGCCGTCATAGACTTTGGAAACTCTAAGGACACTCTCGCCTTTGCCTACGGTGACCATGTCGCCGACAGCCGGTCCGTCGTGATGCTCATGGTTCTCTGGCTCCGGTTCTGGGCGAACGCATTGAACAGGCTCTTGCCGATGTTTACTGGCTCGGCTCTCTTCGGGGGCTTTCGTTTGTTAGCCATCTCATGCCGGCACACAGACGGCATTCAGGAGGCAATGACCAAGCGCTATAGGGCGGACAACGACGACGATTAGCGCACGGAAGGAAGAGTCCTATTTAGAAGCGGCTCAGTGGAGTGCTGCGAATGCCCTGCAAGGCGATTCGAACCCCTGGCTTACGAATGGAACGATGGTTTCGTAACGATCCAAAGGCTCCTGGACGAGTGCATTGCCCTGAAGACGCTAATTGAGAATCGGCGGGAGTACTAACCGTGTTTGGGGAAAAAATCGCCGAAGTGGGTTGCAGCATAAGCTTGGTAAGCGTCGCCTGATTTACTACAACTGTTATTGAGGGTTTGTTGACCGATTCTTCGCCTGTCGATGACGTAGCTCTTCGTTAATCTGCCACCCAGAAGGGCACGTTCAATCCGGTCCTCGGTCATGCCATTGGCAAAAGCAGCGACACAGGGAGCGATGTCGGCGGTGGCGGGACGGTCCTGGTACTTGGTTGCGTTTCGGAATCGCTCAAGAGATAGGTTCGATAACCTCGGTCCCCTTTGGGGAGAAAGAGAACTTTGCAGACGCTTCGCCTCGTGTTCCTGCTCCCGAGCTTCGTAGAGCGTTGTTATCTCCTGCTCGAAGGCCTCCGCCATCGGGTACTGTTGTCCACTGTGGCTGTGCAGGCGCACGAAAGGGAAGAGCCGTCCGACTTTCTGTATTTAGGTTTGCAGTTCGTAAAGCCGGGAAGTCGTCCAAACCTCCTCCAGTCCGCCGCGCTGGGGTCAGCGTCGTATCGCTTGGCCAATGTCTGCGCGGCGAAGGTTCCGAGGAGTATTCGATCATGGCTGCGCTGGGATTCCTTGAGCGGCAGGCTGTGTATTTAGAAGCAACATCTCGTCTCACCAAGAGAAATTGTGTTGGCCGTTTATAAGTACAGCCGACTGGAGGGGAACATGGAAATATCGCGTACCTGCTTTCGCGTATTCAAAGCATGGTGATAAACCCGCGGACCGACGCTCCCAGGGGTGCCTAGAACGTCGCGGTTCTCCGCGCCGAGGTACGTTCGAAGCTTGAGCCGCGATTGGGAGTCATCCGCGGCATAGATTTCTCATAAACGCAAGCAGAATTGGGCTGCAAACCGTAATCGCTTCCAGAAACATTCGCAGTACATGCAGTAGACTAAAACCTCGCCGCAGAATTTCGACTTGGAGATTAGGTCCAGCGTTTATGCTTATCCGATCCACGTTCGATATTCAATTCCATTTGCCCAGCTCCGCTGTGGTGGTTGCTCTTCTGCACCTGCACCCGTCGCTCAATAAACAACTGCGGTCCGCCGACGAACTGCTTGTTGAATGCTTAGGCGCGAGCCCCTTAGCCGGCCAGGAGCCACGCGTAGCAATTTATCCGGGCGACTATATCGATTCCTTCGGAAACATCTGCTCACGTTTTGTTGCTCCAACTGGCCACCTGCGTCTCTCGGGTACAAACCTGATTGAGTCGGCGGATGAGCCGGACAATAGTTATCCCGATGCTAAACAGGCCTCGATCGAGGACCTCCCGCCTGAGGTGCTGCAGTTCCTGCTCCCCAGTCGCTACTGCGAGGTGGATCGGTTCGGCGGTATCGCTAATGAACTGTTCGGGTTCATCCCAGCCGGTTGGGCACGGGCCACGGCGATTCGCGATTGGGTTCACGAAAAGGTAAGCTTTAACTACAACGCAGCGCGGCCAACCAAGACGGCAATGGACGTCTTTACTGAACGAGTGGGTGTCTGCCGCGATTTCCAGCATCTTGCGATAGCGCTTTCCCGCTGCCAGAATATCCCTGCCCGCTACGTGACAGGCTACATCGGCGACATTCGACAGCCGAGTAGCGGCACGGGCGACTTCAGCGCCTGGTATCAGGTCTTTCTCGACGGGCAATGGATTAGTCTGGATGCTCGCCATAACTATCCGCGACTGGGACGAGTTCTGATGGCGACGGGGAGAGATGCCGCCGACGTGGCCATTACAACCAGCTTTGGCGCGACTAACCTGACCTACTTTTACGTTGATTCCTGGGAGGTAGACGCGGAAGGAAACAGAATCCCACTTCCCGACGGCAGTTCAGCAGTCACCATCCCAATTTCCCATACCGAATCAATTATGCCGACGCAAACCAACGCCAGCCGAGCCAGTCCTATTCAGACCCAAGCCGGGACCGCTTAAGGCGGCCCAACTCAAACAAGACGAGTGACATCAGAACCGTATGAGGGGCGGATGGGGACGAAAGTAGCAGTGCACCACGAATCTCGGTACCGCTACGATAGGCCAGTGTCGCTGGGACCGCAGACGATTCGTCTGCGCCCCGCCCCCCACTGCCGCACGCCCATTCTCAGCTACTCATTGGATATCAACCCGACGGATAGCATTAGCTCGTGGCAGTTTGATCCGTTGGCAAATCATGTAGCTCGGGTCGCCTTTCCCAGTAAGACATCGGAATTCTCCGTCACCGTGGATCTGGTCGCGGACATGATTCCGGTGAACCCTTTCGCTTTTCTTCTAGAGCCTGAAGCCGAGATGGTGCCGTTCACTTATAAACCTGAAGTGGCGAGGGACCTCGAGCCTTTTCTGTCCGTAGAACCTGCAGGGCGGCATCTCAGAGCGTTCATCGACAGTGTTCGTTGCCCGAAGCCGACCATAGCTTTCCTGCTCGGTCTGAACGAGCGGATACGCAGCCAGATCGCATACACGACCCGGCTGGAGGATGGCGTGCAAAGCTGCGAACAGACCCTGTTAATGGGTACGGGGTCTTGTCGAGACTCAAGCTGGCTACTCGTACAAGTATGCCGTCAACTGGGATTCGCCGCCCGCTTTATCTCCGGATATCTCATTCAGCTGGTGGATGATGAAAGACCCGCTGGGGAAGATAACCGCAAGACTGACTCGGCGGATCTCCATGCTTGGGCGGAAGTCTATCTTCCTGGAGTGGGCTGGGTTGGGATGGACCCGACATCGGGTCTGTTGACGACAGAGGGGCATATTCCGCTCGCCTGCGGCACCAAGCCCGGCGATGCGGCGCCGATCCGCGGTACTGTTGAACCCGCCGGCGTCGAGTTTACTTACGGGATAACAGTCCGCAGGCTAGATGAGGCGCCAAGCCTGACATCACCCTTCAGCCAACACGATTGGAACAAGATACGAGGACTGGCACATAATCTCGACCGTGACCTGAAAGCGCAGGACGTGCGACTTACGATGGGTGGCGAGCCGACATTTGTCGGCCTCGATAAGACGGAGAGCGCCCAGTGGAATCTTGAGGCGCTCGGCCCGCAAAAGCGCAGCGCAGGGTTGAGACTTATCCGTTGCATCCGGCAGCGTACAGCGCCGGGTGGGCTACTTCATTTTGGCCAAGGCAAATGGTATCCGGGCGAACCGGTGCCACGTTGGGCATTTCATTGCATCTCGCGCAAGGACGGTGTCCCGGTCTGGGAAAACGGCGATCTGTTCGCTTTGGAAAGCAAGAACGATGCCTACGGTAATACGGAGGCGTACGCATTTTTGCAGGCGTTGAGTCGGCGGCTTGGAGCTGAGCCGGAGAACATTTTGCCGGCGATAGAGCCCCTCGCAGAGCGGGAAGGACCGAGTGGGTTCATTCTGCCATTGCGACGGCGTCAGCTTGAGGGTCACCTCACCTGGTCGAGTCAGCTATGGTTCGCGCGGCCGGAGAAGTTCACCTTGTCGGTTGGCGACTCGCCGATTGGCTATCGGATTCCTTTGGAAATGATGCCCTGGGTTGCGCCGGATACTCTCTCCTACGAGATCGATGAGGGTGGGCAGGTGAAGTTGCCGTTAGCGGTGGCGAGGCGACCGGAGATGTTCAGTCAGGATCCTAAACCTGACCCACTGCCGTCGATTTCCGAGAATGCGGTCTCGGCGCAGGAGCTTATTCGTCCATCGCTCTGCGTTCAGGCGCGTGAGGGTCGCCTGCACGTTTTTCTGCCCTATGTCGCCGTACTCGCAGACTATTTCGACCTGGTAGCGGCCGTGGAAGAGACGAGCCAGCATCTGCGAAAGCCAGTTTGGATCGAGGGCTATTCAGCGCCACCGGACTCGAGGATACAGGTCTTCAGTCTGACTCCGGATCCGGGCGTGCTCGAGGTCAACATGCCACCCACGTCGGAATGGGATGAGTTCGAAGCGCTTCACGAAATGCTCGCGGAGGAAGCCAAGCGGTGTCGTCTGATTGCATCTAAGTTTGGCTATGACGGCACTCATCTAGCAACCGGAGGGGGTAGCCACATCACGCTAGGCGGCTCGACCCTTGCGGACAGTCCCATTCTGCGCCGCCCGGACGTGCTCCGCAGCCTGGTGTCCTTTTGGCAGAACCATCCTTCGCTTTCCTACCTGTTTGCAGGCATGTACGTGGGGCCTACAAGCCAATACCCTCGTGTGGATGAAGCACGGGTCGATGCGCTATACGAGCTTGAGGTGGCGTTTAGCCATCTCCCCCCAGGCGAATGTCCGCCCGGCATTGTTGACGGTCTATTCCGCAATCTTCTCGTGGACGTGACCGGCAATAGTCACAGGGCTGAGTTCTGTATCGACAAGCTCTACCCACCGGCAGGTCAAGGCCTACGGTTGGGATTGCTGGAGCTGCGCGCCTTTGAAATGCCTCCGCACTATCGCATGGGGCTTCTTCAGGCACTACTCGTGCGCGCACTGGTTGCGCTCTTCTGGAAGGAACCCTTCACCGGTGGTCTGCTGCGTTGGGAGAGTGCGCTCCATGATCGATTTATGTTGCCGCACTCTGTAGAGCATGACTTCATTGAGGTACTCAACACCCTTCGTAGTGCTGGTTATCCATTCGTTGACAAATGGTTCGCGTCGCACCTTGAGTTCCGTTTTCCGAAGATAGGCGAGATCGAAGCCGATGGTGTGCGGCTCGAACTGCGGCAGGCGCTGGAGCCGTGGAATGTGCTGGCAGAGGAGACTATCTCCGGCGGTGCAGGCCGGAGCGTAGATTCTTCGCTCGAACGGATACAGGTGAAAGTCACCGGCCTCACCGTAGCGTCGCGGTATGCCGTCTCGTGCAATGACCGAAGAGTGCCTCTCCATCCATCTGGAGCACCCCAGGAGGCGCTCGCCGGCATCCGCTATCGCGCGCGGAGATTGTCCGCCGCGCTGCACCCGACGGTTCCGGTGCATAGCCCTCTAACGTTTGACCTAATCGATACGTGGAAAGAATGCTCCGTGGGCCGATGCACCTACTATGCAAGCCAGCCTGATGGGACCGTGCATGTCACTCGCCCTGCCGATGTAGCCGAGGCTAGAGAGCGGCGCTTGCGGCGCTTCGTCATTACGGCTCCGCCCGAGGGTGTCATCGCAACACCACCGCCGGAGAACAATCCAATCTTCCCGATGACGCTCGACCTCCGCTGGCCTGCGCCCTTGGATCAGCGCCACGTCGGTGCTCTGCGTTCCTCAGAGGCGGGGAATCCATGATTGGAGATCTTTACCAGTCGCCGCTGCGTTATGGCGGGGCCTACGAGGAGTCATCCGTGGACGGCATCACGCCCCGCCCTCATTGGGCGGGGCTGATGGAATCCCTTCAATCTATCGGTCCCGCTGAGTTGGCTTTCCGCTGGACTCAAGCGGAACAGCGGATCCGCGAGAATGGAATCACGTACAACATCTATGGCGATCCGTTAGGTGCTCACCGGCCGTGGAAGATAGATCTTGTTCCGCTGTTGATTCCCGACGCGGAGTGGCGGTTCATCGAAGCCGGTATCATCCAGCGGGCTCAACTTCTAAACCGCGTTCTCGAAGACGTTTACCATTCGCAGAGCTTGCTAAAGGATGGCCTCCTACCTGCCGCGCTGCTCTATGCCAATCCCGCATTTCTTCGTCCGTTGGTTGGCGTCAAAGTTCCTCGCGCGAGTTATCTGCACATGTTGGCCATTGATCTTGCGCGATCCCCTGATGGGACCTGGTGGGTACTGGCCAACCGTACCCAAGCCCCTTCTGGGAGCGGTTACGCGCTGGAAAATCGGATGATCGTATCCGAACTTCTCCCCGAACTCTTTCGCAACTCCAACGTACAACGGCTTGCGCCGTTCTTTCGCGCACAACGCGATGCGCTCGCGCAACTCTCCGAACGGAATAACCCTCGGATTATTCTGCTGACGCCCGGTCCCCACAACGAGACCTACTTCGAGCACTCCTACCTTGCGAAATACCTCGGCTTTACGCTCGTGGAAGGAGCAGACCTCACGGTCCGAGACCGTTGTGTCTTCATAAAGACTGTCAGCGGCCTTGAACAGGTCGATGTCATCTTGCGGCGAGTGGACGATGATTTCTGTGACCCGCTGGAGTTGCGTGGTGATTCGCTGCTGGGGGTTTCCGGTCTCGTAGAAGCGATTGTCGCTGGCAACGTCAAGGTGGCAAATGCACTCGGCAGCGGTGTCGTTGAATCAGCCGCAATAATGCCGTTTCTTCCCGGCCTTGCGAGACACATTCTCGGCGACGAACTTAAACTGCCGTCGGTCGCGACGTGGTGGTGCGGACAGGAAAGCGCTCTAAACTGGGTTGTCGACAATTTGCAATCAGTTGTCGTCAAGCCGGCGTTCTCTTCGCTCGGGATGGAGCCAGCCTTCGGTTCAGAACTGGTGGCCGCGGAGCGGGAGAGGCTCATAGAGCGCCTGCGCAGCAGCCCACATGAATATGTCGCGCAAGAACAGGTTCAACTCTCAACCGCACCTGTGTGGGAGAACGATGCCCTGCAGTCCCGCAGCGTCGTCTTGCGTACGTATGTCGTGAACACCGGGGGCGGCTGGTTAGCGTTTCCGGGGGGTCTGGTGCGCGTCGCCGAAGCTAGCGGTTCAGTAGTTTCGATGCAAAGGGGAGGCCACAGCAAGGACGCATGGGTGCTTTCCGACGGGCCGGTCGATACCTTCAGTATGCTACCGCCTCGCAACGAACTTGTGCCGTTGCGCCGCGCGTCGCTGGTAGTACCCAGCAGCGTGGCCGACAATACTTTCTGGCTGGGCCGCTACGTGGAGCGCGCTGAAAACCAGGCACGAATCCTTCGCTCCATTATCCCCAGGGTCCACCTTGCCGATGATGCAGAGTTGGGAAGCCTTATTTGTCTGGCTGCTTGTCTCGGAACTCGCTCTGCTCGACTTGCTGAAGGCAAGCGCGGACGGCCTAGCTTCAATGCGCTGCGGAGAGAGTTGCTTGCCTTACTGACGGATCAGAAGCGAGCCGACAGCTTGGGCGCAACGCTGGCTGAGGTGTCGCGGATCGGCGACAGCGTGAGAGAGCGCCTCTCAGGAGACATGATGTTGCTGCTGAGCCAGCTGCGCAGTTCGGTCCAAGCCCAAAAAGGCACGTTCTTGACGAGTTATACTCCGATGCTTACAAAGTGCCTTGAGCTTCTTTCAGCGTTTTCGGGGATGGAGCGGGAGAATATCAATCGCGGTTCCGGCTGGCTCTTTCTGAGTCTTGGACGTCGCCTCGAGCGCGCAATTTACCTGACACACGAACTGCGCCACGTGTCCAAGCCATTGCCCGTCGAAAATTGGGCTTATCTGGAGCGATTATTAGAGGTTGCCGACAGCACTGTGACCTACCGCACGCGTTATTACACGAACTTGCAACCGCTTGCTGTGCTTGACATTCTCATGGCAGATGAGCATAACCCACGTTCTTTGGACTTCCAGCTAGATCATTTAGCCGAACTTTACGCGAAGCTGCCGCGAAATCTACCGGCCGATCTGCAGGCCATACAGGATGCCGTCAGCACCTTAAGACGCATTGACCTACAGGCTATGACACAGCGTATCAACAAGAGAGGCTCTCACCCCTTGGATGGGTATGAGGAAGTCGACCAATTTCTGGCTCGGCTGGAGAATCTGCTTCCGTCCTGGTCGAACAATCTTTCCAACCACTATTTCAGTCATGCACGTACTTTGCCGATCAGGATGGGGAATGACTGAAATGGTCTACAACGTCAGCCATCGGACCACCTATCGCTACTCGTACCCCGTCTCTGTCGGGGAACATGTAGCGTGCCTAAAGCCTCGGTCCTTCTCGCAGAATAGGCTGGTACAAAACACGCTAAACATTCACCCTGCGCCGTCGACTTTGACCGAGCGCGTTGATTACTTCGGCAACATCCTTTCCTTCTTCACGGTAGAGGAGCCGCATACAGAGCTCATCGTCGAGGCAAAGAGCCACGTTAAGATCGATAGGCCGCCGATCTCGCAGGGAAGTTTTTCGCGTCCGTGGGAAGAGTCCGCCAGGCCTCTCGCGAAGGATCTTAGTGACGAGGGCCTAGCCGCGTATCAGTTCCAGTTTGCATCGCCACGGGTCCGTCTTAACCAGGAATTCGCAGGGTATGCGCTCGAGTCCTTTACGCCTCGACGGCCTATGCGGGAAGCACTAATGGAGCTGACCGCGCGAATCCACTCAGACTTCCGCTTCGACTCAAAAGTGACGAACGTTCGGACTTCGCCCGAGGAAGTCTTCAAAAAGCGCCAAGGCGTCTGTCAGGATTTCGCGCACGTGGAGATTGCCTGTCTGCGCTCAATTAACGTGGCAGCCCGTTATGTGAGCGGCTATCTGCGGACTTATCCGCCACCGGGCAAACCACGCATGGTGGGCGCAGACGTATCCCATGCATGGATCTCCGCCTATAGTCGTGACGAAGGATGGCTTGATATGGACCCCACCAACAATGTCGCTCCAACGGATGGCCATGTCACTCTGGCGTGGGGTAGGGACTATGGCGACATTAGCCCTCTGCGGGGTCTGATCTTGGGCGGAGGCAGAAACGCCCTCAATGTCGAGGTTGATATCGAACCGCTTGATGTCTGACCAAGTTGCGGCCATTTTCCAAGTTAGATCGAAAATTTGATGGAGAGATCCCATGCAGCGTGACTATGCAATCGATGTGAACCCGGTTTTGAAGGATGCTAAATATCCGACTGTAGAATTCGTCACCACTGACAGGACCACAACAGAAATAACCACCGTTGGTGGCGGAGAGATTACGGTGCGTGCCCTTCGCTACTCCTTGAGACTTGAAAAACTGCTTCGCACAGACCAACTCGCGCAGATCGAACAGCATCTTGACCGAAAAGTTCCGTTCACAATATTTCTCACAATTGAGGAGGAAGCGATGAAGGAAGCCAGATTCATCGACTAGATCGGTCTTCATGCATCGCACGAGTACCTTGTCGGGAGCGCCAGGGTCCACGCTCGCAGCGCGGCTCTGTTGCATTAGCTCTGTTGGTCGCAGTTCGTCCGTTGAGCCGGTGGCATCAGGCAGCGATAACGAAGATGTCGAACAGCTTGTTTACGAAGCGCGCCTCGTCTTTGACATGCGGCTTACACGTGAGACAATGTCCTCGGCGGATCATCCGCATCACCTCGAACCCCCATCATCGTAGCGGCGGCGGTCTTCATTGTCTGAAAGCCTCGCGTGGGGCGAATGACTCGCTTCAGTGCGCCGTGGTCCACTTCAATTCTCGCGTAGACCAGCCAGCGCTCATCGGGGGAGACCCCGATATATCCGGCGCATTGGGCACGAGTACGCCGCCGCTTTTGCTAATGGTGGTGGTTCGGCCATTGCGATAGCGCAGGAAAGAATAGGAGTGAGTTTGCGGCTCGAAGTGGCTTAGATAGAGGCTTTGTCCTGCGGGGAACCAACTCATGACGGGGTCCGCTCGAAGGCCGTCCATGAGTGGAACCGGATTTCGCCCGTCCGCTCCGCTGGCCCGGAGTTCTCCTGTTCTACTGCTGTAGATCAGTCCCTGGCTGCTGGCGGAGATGGCGAAGATGCCGGCGGGGGAGATCCGCTGGACCGATCCATCGGCGAGCGATCTGCGCCATGCCGCGAGCGAGCCATTTCGATTGGAGTTGAAATAGAGCGACTTCCCATCGCTTGACCAGCTGGGCATCCGCTCTTCGTAGGCGTTGTGTTCAAGCATCCTTGGCTCTCCCCCCGCGGCAGCAATCAGGAAGATCGCCGAGTGATCCTGCGGCCGCGCATCGAAGGCGATCTGATCCCCTTCGGGAGACCAACTGATGCCTCCCAGCCATGGAGCGCTCAGATGGGTCAATTGCTTTTCGTCCTTGCCTTCACTGTCCGCAACCCAAAGCTTCATATTGCCCGAGCGATCGCTGACAAAGGCGATCCGGTGACCATCCGGTGAGTAGCGCGGACCATAGTTCCGCCCCGAAGAAGAGATCAATCTCTGTGGCGCCAGAGGGCTGGAGCCACCGATCATCTCACGCCAGATATTCCAGTTCACATGCGCTTCGACATAGAGCAGCCACCCGCCCGATGGCGCCATTGCCGGCTCTGCAGCAGAGGAGCTATTTGTTGGCTCTATCCTGAGGTCGTCTCCATCGGCGGTGATGGACCAGAGCTGAAAGCTTCCGGATCGGTTCGAAGCGAAGATGAGGTGTCTACTATCCGGTGTCCAGGTCAATCCCTGAATCGCCTTCTTATCGGAGGTGAGCTTGTGCGGACTGGACGGCGTCTGCATCGCCTGAGTGAGGTCGCCAGTTCAAATCTAGTCGTCCCGACCATTTCTTTCCAATTGCTCGCTTTCAAGCGAGGCCAGAACCTCAGAGTATTTATTTATTTTGCCGGCGCAGAGAGGAATGTCTCTCCGAGAGATCCGCGATCGACTTTCTGAAGATCGACGACGTGCAAGGAGACGCGATTTGTTCCTTCTGGCGCTTTTACGGTTGTACTGAGCTTCAGCGGTTCGATTGGATTCAGGTCCATGACCTTTGCAGTGCCGAGCGGCTCGCCTTCCTGGCCGTAGAAGTACGCTATCAGCGTTCCCGGATAAAAGACGCCAAACTCTCCTGTGAGCG
>Ga0193743_1001375_pt1 | contig 18122 bp, 14 predicted proteins | sample L2c2metaG_FD_143038 | JGI IMG/M metagenome (GOLD analysis project Ga0193743, IMG submission 143038) | Soil microbial communities from a riparian zone of the East river system, Colorado, United States - L2c2 | ecosystem: Environmental > Terrestrial > Soil > Riparian zone | place: USA: East River...
GACAGGCCCACCGATACGTACCGGCCAGGGCCCCGGAACTCATCGCACCGGGCTGAAAACTGTCCCGGCCCCCTGCGGCCCGCGGGTCGCGCCGGCAACCTGTGTTCCTCAGCGAGGCCGAGAAGGTGGTGCGGCCGGACGGCACGCACACCGGGCATCACAATCGGCCTGCGCCCGGCCACGGCCTGGAACTCCCAATGGCTACGGCGAGCCGCCACTCGGGTGATCCGCCAGACACGGGCCTTGGAACTGTCCGGCCGGTTTTAGCGCCAGCAGTGCCGTTGGCCGCGTAGGTCGTGTTCTCGGAAGTCCCAGGCGTGAGAGCTTCCGAGAAGGCGTCATTCTCAAAAGAGCCGACGAGCGCGGACAGTGACGATGGCGGCGGTGAGATGAAGGTAGTAACTCGACGGCCTTGTTCACAGTGCCGCCCTGTCTATGATCGCCCGGTGGACTTGGAGCCTCATCGGGGTGAGCTGGTGGCGTACTGCTACCGGATGCTGGGCTCGTTCCACGAGGCCGAGGACCTGGTGCAGGAGACGATGCTGCGCGCATGGAAGGCACGCGACCGGTACGACCCCACACGTGCGTCCGTTCGGACCTGGTTGTACCGGATCGCGACGAACGGGTGCCTGACCGCGCTGGAAGCGCGTGCGCGGCGGCCGTTGCCGTCACAGCTGGGTGCGCCGAGCGACGATCCTTTGGCGCCGCTCACGCCGGCGTTCGACATCCCCTGGCTCCAGCCATTTCCCGACGCGCGGTTCGACACAGGGGCGCGGGCCGACATGCGGCTGGCGCTGGTGGCGGCCATGCAGGTCCTGCCGCCGCGGCAGCGGGCCGTGCTCGTGCTCCGCGAGGTACTGGAGTTCAGTGCCGCCGAGGTCGCGGCGCAGCTGGGCACCACGGTCGCCGCCGTCAACAGCACTTTGCAGCGGGCCCGCGCCGCCCTGGCGGACGTGGGTGAAGCGGACGAGGTCATCGAGCCCGACGATCCCGAGGTACGCGCGGTGATCGGGCGGTACGTGCGGGCGTTCGAGGCGGCCGACGTCCCCGCCCTAGTGCGGCTGCTCACCGACGAAGCGATCATGGAGATGCCGCCGGTGCCGCTGTGGTACCGGGGCAGCCGCGACTACGGCCTGTTCATGCACCGTGTGTTCGCCATGTGGGGGACGGGCTGGAGCATGAGGCGCCTCACCGCCAACGGGCAGCCCGCGCTCGCCGCGTACGCGCCGCAGCCCGACGGTGGGCTTGGGCTGCACACCCTGCAGGTCTTCACGGTCACCGGCGGCCGGGTCGCGCGCAACGTCGTGTTCGCCGATCCGGCCGTGTTCGGGGCGTTCGACCTGCCCCAGCAGATTTCTTCCGACGAGTCTCGCCCGGAGCGATGAGCCCGGCCGATGCCTCAAGAACTGGCGGATCCTCACCGAGATCCGCATGAACGCCCGCTAAGGCACCAAACTCCTATGCGCCCTGCTCGTCCTGGCCACCCACCACATCACCCGCTGACAGAGGGTCACCCAGTCAGGAACCCAGCCCACTCTGCACACCCGACCACCCCCATGCCACCCCTCCCACCAGCAACTTCAGGATGGAACTAGCTCAGTGTGTGTCGGCCAACGCGTAGTAGCTGCTGTCCTCGGGGCAAATGGTGAGGACGCCGCCGCTGGCGTCCTGCAGGTACAGGCTGTCGCTGTTGGGCCGGGCAGGGTGGTCTCGTCGAGGAGGGCGCCGGAGTGCAGGTCGAGGGCGGCGAGTTGCCAGTCTGGTGTGATGGTCGAGGACTGGTAGCCGGCCAGCACGTAGAATCCGTCGTCGATGGCCTGGGTGACCTGCTCCAACCTGCCCGAGCAGATTTCTTTCGACGAGTTTCGCCTGGGGCGATGAGTCGGGCCGGTGCCGCCGGTATGTACAGGTGAGCATCGATCGAAAGGGACACCATCATGAGCGTCATCGTCATTGAATTCATCACCCTGGACGGGATCGTGTCCGACCCGGACGGGTCCGGGGGCACGCCGGGAGGTGGCTGGTGTTTCCGGCACGGCCCAGAGGCGGTCGCCGGGGACAAGTTCCGGCTCGGCAGCACGATGGATGAGGGGGTCCTGCTGCTGGGGCGGACGACCTGGCAGCAGTTCTCGCGGATCTGGCCGGAACGCGACGACCCGTTCTCCGTGCGGATGAACGCCATGCCGAAGCTGGTCGCCTCCCGCACGCTCACCGACGCGTCGGCGTGGGCGAACTCGCGAGTCATCGACGGCGACCCGATCGACACCATCAAGCGCGAGCAGCGCGATGTGATCATCACCGGCAGCCCAGGCATCGTGCACAAGCTGATGGCCCAGGACCTGATCGATGAGTACCGGCTGCTGACCTTCCCCACCATCCTCGGCGTCGGCGAGCGGCTCTTTCCCGCCGGCGGCCCATCCGCGGACCTGCAGTGTCTGTCAGCCGAGCAGTCCGGCGGCGCCGTCCTCACGCGGTACGCAAGGGCAACACGATGACGGCTCACTTCCCCCTGTACCAGACGCCGGCCGACCCCGAGGCGTTCGATCGGCACTACCGCCAGGTCCACATTCCGCTCGGGCGCCGGGCGACTACTCCTCGCCAGTTAGCTCTCCAAACAGGTACAGCTTTTCGATGAGCTTGGAGAACTCATCGGACTGCATTTCCACCAGGACCCGGAACGTCGGCTCCGCGGTGCGTTGAGAGACACCTTCGTCTGCCGTATAGAATCCGAATTCCGATTTGACTACTCTCGCTCCGCTCACGAACCGTCGCTCGAGGATCTCAGCGACCGCACGCTCTTCTGCCCGCGCTAACAGCGTCGCAATATCGAACGTCGATTCGCCGCTCGTTACCGACGCAATCTCACGAAGCACACTCCGCACCCGGCACACTTCCCTGGCGCCGTTCAGAGTAACTTCGACGACGCCGCCCGTGCCGATGGTGGGAATACCCGCGACCACCTGCCGGAAGACCACAGTGACGTGTGTGAGTTTCTCGCCAGCGTTATTGCCTGCCCGATCGGCACTGGCAACAAACGTATGACGAATCTCGTACGGACTCAATGCAATAGAAGCGCCTTCCGCCCCAGACTGCGACGACGGCATCGCATCCTGGACACGAGTGAGGTAATCCGTCGCGTCAGCCACCGCCTCCTCGTCGGTGAACGCCACTGCGTCCGACGAAGCGAACGTCGGGAGCGTGAGGTCGATGCTTTCGGAGCGCGTGTTGTACGCCAGCACTGAGCCGTCGTCCGCGGAGTAGCAGACGGTATCACCGCTAACCGTCGTCGTATCGATCGCAACGGCTTCGGAACGCAACGCGAGCCGCGCCACCAGTTCGGCTGCGGCCGGAGGCTCGCCAGGCTCCGTGAAATGGAGCGTCATGAACGGCACGTTCGGCATATCGATGCCCATCCTAAGCGAACGGGCGTCGTACCATCTCCAGGCAATGGAGTTGCTGGAGATTGCGCCATGCTCGAAGTATTCCTCGTTGTCCCGCAAGTTTTCTGCCGTCGACTGGTCGGGGCCGAAGAACGCTGCGACGGGTGTCTGCTCATGACTTATCCGCCAACTCGCGTCCAGAAACGAGACTGACGTCTTGGCGCCGGGCCTTTTCCAATTCTCGAAGAAAAATTTTCCGTAGTCCGCCGAATCGACGCTCAGCGTGTCGTAACCCAAGATTGCACGGATGCCGTTGGCCGGACCGAACCAGGTACTTCCCGGTGTGGTCGACACCGACTGGCACGTGGAGAGGAACAGGTAGCGCAGGTCGTGCTCACCGAGCGACATCTGGGTCGAGGAGACTGTGCACCCGCCATGCCCAGTCCCGCCAACGATGAGCCTGAAGGTGCTGGCGTTGATACGTTGCCCGTGCGATGAGATGTACCCGATCACCACCGAATCGATACCGTCGAAGCCCGCGGGGAGATGCCCCGCCGCGTAGTGATCTGAGCTGCTGCGGAAATCGTCAGCCCAGACGTTGCCGTCGGCGTAGACGAAGTTCCGCTTCTGCCACGACGCGCAGCTATTGATGAACCCCCACGTGTCAGCGGAAGTTTCGGTGAGGTCCGGCCAGCTGCACGCCGTGTACTCGAGTACGTAATAACCGCCGAGCCATTCCTCCACCGCACGAACCGCGCCGTAGTCGGCTGCCGCCTTCAGGTCAGGAACATTCGTTGCGTTCTTGTCGCGTGGAACCGTTGACATGCGTGTTCCCTCCGTCAGAACCCACATTGGATAGCGGATTCGATTCCGCAACGGTAAGGCGGCGGCGACGCAGCGACACGCGTAGACAACTACTCGTCTGTCTGATCGCCGCCTCGATGCAGCATCGCAAGCCGCTCCGCAATAGTGCGGGAATCGCTCCTTCCCGTGCGGACAGACGAGGAGCCAGGTGAGGAGTCGGTTGACTCCTCGGCCGCCGAGCCGACAATGACCAAACACGACGCCGTGCTAGGGAGCCCAATGCAGATCGGGCACAGCTATGCGCCCAGTCACTCTACGAATTCGCCGCCACCGACCTGGACGAGCCGCACCTGCGCGACTTCATCGAGAACGGCAACCCCACCTACGCCTGGCACTACGACGACCGCGACGCCTGGGAACCGCGCAGATCCCGCGCACTGACTGCCCTCATAGGCCGCCGGATCTCCGCACCCGGGTAGGCAAGCATCAGGCCATCGACCAGGAACAGCGGCGGCGACGCTACTACCAACAACAACAACAGGTCTCGAGATGCAGGAAGGATTGACCGGAATCGTCGGTGCACTCCCCTCAATTCGCGGCGTGTCGCGACGGTCGAGCAATCTTCATTGCATCTGCTCAATTCGTCAGCCGCTTCGCCTCAGCTCGATCTCGAAGCTGACCTCGCCGTCCTGGACCGGCAGCCTGGGCAGCTGCTTGACCGCCTCGACGAACGCGTCCATGGCCGGTTGCGGCACTTCGCCGCAGTCGGACAGAGGTTGGGTGGCTCGAACGTGACGCTATGGCCGGCTCACGCCGACTCGTCCTTGTACTGCCTGCGATGCAGCTCGGCATAGAGTCCGTTGAGCGCCAGTAACTGATGGTGGCTACCTTCTTCTGCCACCACCCCCTCCTTCAGGACGATGATCTTGTCAGCGTCGCGGATGGTGCTCAGACGATGGGCGATGGTGATTACGGTGCGGCCCTTCATCAGCCGTTGCAAGGCCTCGACCACCAGCGCTTCGGACTCCGTGTCGAGCGCCGCCGTCGGCTCGTCGAGAATCAGAATCGGATTGTTTCGGATGATAGCGCGGGCGATCCCGATGCGTTGCCGCTGGCCGCCTGAAAGCGTGAGACCTCGCTCGCCTATCGGGCTGTCGTAGCCAAGAGGCATGCGGATGATGAACTCGTGCGCATTGGCGAGTTTCGCCGCCTCGACAATTTCGTCCTCCGTGGCGCCGGGGTGGCCATAGGCGATGTTGGCGCGCACGGTTCCCCGGAACAGCACCGTGTCCTGCAGTACGAAGCCAATGTGGTTGCGGAGTCCGTGCAGCGTGTAGTCCCGGATATCGACACCGTCGATCCTTATGCTTCCGGCGTTCGCGTCGTAGAACCGCGGGATGAGGCTCACGACGGTGGACTTGCCGCTCCCGGTTGGCCCTACAACCCCCACTAGTTGCCCCGGCTCAATGTTGAAAGTGACATCGCGCAACACCGGTTCCGCCGAGTTATAGCCGAAGACCACATTTTTGAAGTCGATTCCACCGCGGAACGGCTCTGGATCTATAGCGTCGGGGCGCTCGGGAATGATTGTGTCGGTGTCGAGGATCGCCCGGAGGCGTTCAACCGAAACCGAGGCCTGGGCAATGGAGTTCGTCATCGAGGCGAGGTCTTGCACCGGTTTGAAGAACTTTGCGAGATACGAAAGAAAAACCACGAGCGCGCCGGTCGTCATGGCTCCTGCCAGGACCAGCGATGAGCCACGGTAGAGCACAAAACCGGTGCACAACGCAACGACAACGCCGACGATCGGCGAGAGTAGCGACTTCACCAACCGGGCCCGCAATGCTGCCTGGACGGATTCCTTGCTGGCCTGCCCTAGTACCTCCTCCTCCAAGTCCTGGCGCTGGAATGCCTGGACCACTCGAACGGATTCCAGGCCCTGCTGCATCGTGGCGACGATGTCGGCCTGGCGTTTTCGCACCTCGTGGGTTGCCTGCTTCACCGCCCGTCGGATCCTCGACACCAAAAGGAGCAGGAAGGGCGTCACCGCAGCGGCGATCAGACCGAAATCCCAGTTGAGCCATAGCATCACGCTCAACATGCCGACAATCGTCAGCATGTCGATGAACATGTCGGACGTATCTTCGGACGCGAAGTCCTGGACCGTCTCGACGTCGTCGGTGATGGTGCTGAGAATGGTGCCGATCTGGTGGCTGTCGTAATAGCTGAGTGAAAGGCGATGCAAGTGGTGGTATGTCCGCATCCGTAGATCGTTCGCCACCCACTGGCCGACAGTTTCGGTGTAGTAGTTGGCGATGTAAGAAGCGATGCCGCTTGTGACGGCAATGATCACGGTAAAAATCGCCACCAGTAAGGCGATGTGCATCCTGCCTTCCCCACCAACGATCGATAGCAGTGGAGACATCCATTGAGGAAGCGGGTGTGGGTCTCGTGGGACGACGTTGTCGAGGATGATCTTGAGCATCCAAGGCGCGGCCAGGCTCATCGCAGTCTGCACGAGCATCGCAGCCAAGACGATGGCGAGAACCACGCGGTAAGGGCGGATCAGTTCACGAATAAGGCGCACCATGTCAAACCGTTTTCTCTGTGTGGGTGCGTGAATATTTTGCGACGACCCCCGCCCAAAGTCAGCCCGAGAATACCGGAGTAGCGCCGAAATTATGGCGAATGTCAGCGCGGCGGCAGAATTTTCGCTGTTGTTAATTATGCTGGCTAAAGGGCACCATGCCCGTCCACCGCCTGTCACGATCAGATCCGCCTCGTGCCGACCGCGCTCGATTCGTCTGTAGTTTGTGGCCTCACCCTCTAACTGCGAAATCCGTTGCTGCCTTGAATTTCCCCGCGGAACAATCAGCAAAACGGGTGCTTACCGTGACCTGTCGGCGATACGCTCTGCGTCATTCGTCGGAATGTCGCGGCAAGCCGCGGTCAAGCAATTTCCTCGACAGATAGTGGGGAGGGAGAGCTATCCAATGACAGCGCGTAAGGCTGCCTGGGTATGTGCGCTGGCCTTGATCGTCGGCGCCAGCGCGGCATGTGACAGCGGTAGCACCACATCATCCTTGACGGTCCATGAGGATGCGCCCACGTTGAATCCCGTCGACGTCGGGAAGCAGGGCAACAGCCCCGGCGACGCGCAGTACTTCTTCGCCGACTTGCGCGACCGGCCCGGCGGCGACGTGACCGGCAAGGTGTACGGGACGAAGACGGTGGTCAAACCGACGGACACCTCGAATCCGGGTACCGAGCAGCGGGCAACGCTGATTTTCTTCGTGATTGGCAACGAGCAGGACCAGATCGTGGTGGCCGGCGTGCCCGACTACCCGTCCAACGCCCCTGAATTCGCCGCCGACCATCCCGTTGTGCGTGCGGTGATCGGCGGGACCGGCAAGTACAACGACGCCGGCGGCCAACTCACCAGCACGCGCAACGCCGACGGTTCCTATAAGCAGGAGTTCTCGCTGACCAAGCCCTGATATGACAAGGATTCTCCGATGCCAATCGTGGGCCACTACTTCGCCGCGGACGCGGATTCGCAAGACGAGCTGGCGCGCTTGCGGCTGTTGGAGGACGAGTGCGACCCGCACACCCGCCGATATCTCGACGCCATCGGTGTACGCGCGGGGTGGCGTTGTCTGGAGGTCGGCGCCGGCGCCGGCGGGTTGGTGCGCTGGCTCGCCGAACGTGTCGGCCCGTCCGGGACGGTGGTGGCCGCCGACATCGACCCGAGGTATCTCGGAGATCTGCGTGAAGCCAATGTCGAAGTGCGCCGGTGCGATATCGCCCGCGACGACTTCGAGCCCGAGTCCTACGACGTCGTTCACAGCCGGTTTCTCCTGATGCACCTCGACGATCCCGCCGACGCCTTGCGGCGCATGACCGCGGCGTTGCGACCGGGCGGCTGGCTCGTCGCCGAAGAGCCCGACAACGACGTCGCCGGGTCGCTCGATCCCGCCCACCCGCTGTCGCAACCCTTCGACTTCTGCTATCGCAAGCGGGTCGAGTTCGCCTCGGCGGCGAAGATCACCGACTTGCGGTTCGGCAAGGTGCTGCCGCTCTACATGGAGGCCCTCGGGCTGAGCGAGATGGGCAACGAGGGCGTTGCACGGGTCATCCGCGGCGGCGACCCGTTCTCACACATGTGGATCAAGACATGGGAGCGCATCGATAACGCGGTCATCGCCGGCGGCGTCCTCAGCGAGTCGGACGTGGCCCAGATGCAACGCGCCTACGAGGACCCGGCCTTCAGCTACCGCGCCCAGCTGACGCAGTCGGTCTGGGGTCGCAAGCCTCCTGCCTAGGCGGCCTGCCAGTCCCTGATCGCCGTGTCCTGCTTCTGGCCGAGCTCAACGACCAGGTCGGCAGGTGCCGGATCCTTTGGCGCCCCGTCGAACTCGATCGTCGTTGCCGCGTTTCCCTGGGTGAACGTCAACACGGTCACCGATTTCGAGCCGTCCGGTGACATCCCGGAGACCATCGTCCCGCCAGCCCCCACCGCGGCGGGCTGTGTCTGTCCGTTGGCCACCTTGCCTGCCAGTTCCGCGCGAGACCCGTTCAACGCGGCGGTCGCAGCCGCAGCGTCCGGCAGGACCAGGATGGTGCTGGTGATCTGGCGACCACCGTCGCGGTGGTTGTAGACGGCCGTGACACCCGGCTGTCCGTTCGGGTTGATGACGGGTGGGGCCGCGTTGTAGGCCAACGAATCGGTGATGAGATTCGGATCGACCGGCAGGGTGCTGTAGTCGCCTGGTTGTGCCGCGGCAGAACCAATGCCGCCGATGGTCACGCCAATCACCAGCAGCGCGGTTGCGGCCGAACTGCCGACCGCCCTCGTGGAAGCGTTCATTACGACATGCTCCAATCTGAGAAGTTCGTCGATTCGGTGAGTGTCAGCAGGGGTAGCAGGAAAAGCCGCGCCAGCCGTCGCGCCAGAACCAGCCTGGACCGCAACCCATCGCGCCGGTCGTTCCGCCGCAGTCGAGCATTTGCACTCCAGGCGCCTTCGGCACCGCGGGTTGCGTGTACACATTCGTGTCGTGCGAAGTCTGCGCGGCATACGCGGTTTGGGCGGTAGCCAGCGATCCTGTGATCATTGTGGCTACGGCAAGGGCCATGCCGAATTTGCGCATCAGATTCCTCCCCGATAAGTCTGGAAATTTATGAATTTGACGTTACGCCAATCGGCTTGGCGAGTTGACCTAATTGAAAAAGATGTCAAACAAGCAATTGGCTCGACCGTCGAAGGTTAAGTGTCTCTAGCGTCAATAGTGCCGTCACAGAAATTGTGTGCGAACGAAGCGCGTCACTCCACGGCTCCCTCGTAGCGGCCGCGGAACTCCTCGGCGGATACCGGCCACTGTTCGCCTCGTTCCCCCCGCACTATCCAGGCGCCCACACCCGCCGCCGCGCGACCCTCGAGCGTATCGACTGTCTCACCGGGTCGCGCCGGCCGCGCCATGACGAAACCGGTGCTGCGCCAAGACCGCCCATCGACATGCTGGTAAGTGCCGCGGAAGATGTCATCGCGGACAGACCACCGGGATCCCTCGGCATTTTCCAGCAGCCAGTCCCCGGGTCCCGCCTGCATTTCGTGCCCGGAGTCCGAAGTCCAGGTCCACGGCTCGGGCGCTGCTCGGCGGTGACGACACCGACGCGGCGATAACGCCGCCACGACGGCACCGATCGGTACCCGAGTTCGGCCAATTGCGAAAATGTCGCCACCAGACTGGTCAATGCCGCATGGAGGAGTTCCGGGGTCGTTTCGATCGTGTGCCAGTCGGTGAGGTTGGGATTCGTCTTGCGCTCGTCGTCGCGCCGGGCCCCGTGCCGCCAGCCCGCTTTCTTGTAATACCGGCACCAGTCCTCATGTTCGGCACGCGCCATGGCCAGCGCCGCCGACCGGTCGAAACCCATCGCCTGCAGCTGCTCCAACGGATCAGCAGACGGCTGCTGCGGCGCTTGCGTGACGCCGTGATCCAGATCGGCCCAAGAATGGGCGCCGATCTGCTCGGCGAGCCACAATGCATTGCGCACCTGGCGGCGGTTCGAGCCGCGGTAGAACTCATCCAGTTCGGCCCAGGGTCGCCGGGCGGGCGATGCGCCGGCGACCGCAGTTCTATATCGCTCGTGGATGAGCATCGCCGCCCGCTCCCACGCGTCGTGGGCCTGCCCGGAGGGCAGGTCCATGGTGAGCCGAAATGTGCGCAGCTTCTCCAGGCCCGGCCGCTCGCCGCCTGCGCCTGCCGCCATCGGATTCCAGGCGAAGACCGGCACGTCGGGAAACCGCATCGCCAGCCGTGTCGCAATCGTCGGGTCGATCGAAACGCCGAACATCGGGTCGACGTCGACGAAGATCACCGCACAGGAGCCAGTGTCGCTCTTCTCCCCAACCAACCGCGCCAACACCGGCATGGAAGGCGATTCGCCCACCGCCTCGATGTAGTCACCGCCCGGTGGGAGACCGATCCTCATCGAGCCCCGTATTGGGGATGGGAGCCGCTCGAAGAGGTCGACGCCGCAGTGTTTTTCGGCCGGGACGCCCAGATCGTGCGCGGACTCGACGCGCTGCGAGGGATGCGGAGGTCGAGGCTCGAGACGCTGTTCGTGGTGCTCGGCCCGTCGGGGACCGGCAAGTCGTCGTTCTTGCGTGCCGGCCTGCTCCCGCGGCTGCGCCGCGACGACCGCGACTTTCTGCTGCTCGACATCGTCCGCCCGCAGCGCAACGTACTGGTCGGCGATACCGGGTTGGCCAAGGCTATTCACGCGACGCGGGTCGGGCTCGGCCTGTCCGCCCCCAACCTGGGCGACATCAAACGAGCCTGCCTCGCCGGCCAGGCGGAACAGGTGCGGGAGTGGCTGCTCGAGGCGCAGCACGCGGCCGCCGCCCGGCTGCTGACCGCACCCGGCGAGCAGTCGTTGCCGACTCTTGTGCTGCCGGTCGACCAGGCCGAGGAACTCTTCAGCGCCGACGCAGGGCAGGAAGCGGCGCTCTTTCTGCAGCTGATCGCACACCTGGCGGGCGACGGTTTGATCGTCGCGATCACCATCCGCAGCGATCTGTATGAGCCCTTGCAGACCGCCCCGCAGCTCGCCGAAATCGGCAGCGTACTGTTCGACGACCTCAAACCGATGCCGCGCACCCAATTCAAGGAAGTCATCACGGGTCCCGCGGCCCGCGTCGCGGAGGGTGGCGCTCACTCACGGTCGAGCCCGCACTGGTCAATCACCTCCTGGAGGACTGCACCCAGGGTGCGGACACACTGCCGTTGCTCGCCCTGACGCTGGCCCGGCTCTACGAGGACTACGCCGGCGACGGCGCGTTGACGCTGCCGGATTACCACTCGGTGGGCGGGATGCGAAGCGTCGTGCAATCCGAGATCGACGCCCTGCTCGCTACGGATGGCGAGCGACGTTCCGCACAGTTGCGCTGGCTCCGCAGCGCATTCGTTCCGTGGCTCGCCACGATCAACGCCGACAGCGACCGGCCGGTGCGGCGCGTCGCACGCTGGAATGATCTGCCGCCCGAGAGTCGGCCGCTGCTCGAGGGATTCGTCGCCAGGCGGCTGCTCGTCACGGACACCCGCGATGGCGACGTCGTGGTCGAGGTGGCGCTGGAAAGCCTGCTGCGGCAGTGGAATGAGCTGGCCACCTGGTTGGCCGATGAGCGCGAGGATCTCAAGGACGCCGACCACTTGGAGCGCGCCGCCGCCTGGGAGGAGAGCCGCCGCGACGACGCCTGGCTGCTGGAGGGCACCCGACTGACTGAAGCCGAAAACCTAACCGCCAAACCGGGATTCCGCGACCGGCTCGCGCACATCCTCGACTTCCTGGCCGCCTCTCGGCGACGTGAGCAGGAACGCACGAAGGCGGAAGACCGCCGGCGTGCAGCCGAATTGCAGGCGGCGAACGATCATCAGGAAGCCGCCGAAGCACTGGCGGCCGCGGAAACCACGGCCAGGGAGAAAGCCCAGGCGCACGCCGCGGTATTGCGGAAACGGTCAATGGTGCTGCGCGCCGTCCTGGCGGTCGCGCTGTTGATAGCCGCCGCCGCTGTGTACGGCTTTGTGACGGCGACGAAAGAAACACGCACGGCCCACGAGCGCACCCGTGAAGCGCTAGGGTTGACACTGACCAACCAGGGCCAGGCCATGCTCGCGGGAATCCAAGGCGTGGGAGCAAGAGCTGCGGCGATGTAGACATCCCAGGGCCGTAACTTGTCAAGCAGCTTCAGCGATTTGGCGGTGTGCCCATGCGCTGGTTTCGCTGTAGGCGGCATGGTGGCGAAGGCAGCCGTGCAGGATTCCGACAAGTCGGTTGCCCAAAGCGCGTAGGGCTTGGTGATGCAGGTCGCCAGCGGCGCGGTGCTGGTCGTAGAAGGCCCGTGCCCCGGGGCTGTTGGTGAGCGAGCAGAGGGCCCAATGGTCGATGGCGTCGTAGAGGCGGCGGTTGCGGACATGGCGGGCCAGCACGGCGCGTTTCTTACCCGAGGCCACCGTCAGGGGTGATGTTCCGGCGTAGTTTTTGCGAGACTTGGCGGTGGTGTAACGGTTCGGGTCGTCCCCGAACTCACCGAGCACCCGGGCGCCGAGGATGACACCAAGTCCTGGCAGGGAGAGGTAGATGTCGGCGTCCGGGTGCGTCTCAAAATGTGTGGCCAGTTCAGCTTCGAGGTCGGCGATCTGGTGGTTCAGTTCACCGATGATGCCGACCGCGGCGCGGGTGGTCGCGGCGAATGCGGCGGTGATCGGCGCGGGTGCGGTGAGCTGCTCGGTGCGCAGCGCTGCGACGATCTCCTGAGCCCTGGCATCGATGTTGCGTTGTCGCCCCGCATGTTTGAGTGCCGAACGGACTTTGGCCAGGCTCAGTCGAGCGGCCTCGTCGGGACTGGGAGCGCGCCCCAGAACGGCCAAGGCATCCCGGTCTGCCAGGTTGTCGAACGCCTGCAACGCTGCTGGGTAGTACTCGCGCAGGGCCGAGCGCAGCGCATTGGTGTGTCGGATACGGGCCCAGATCAGGTTCTGGTGTCCTCGGGCCAGGACCTTGATCGCCTCGGCCTGTGCACTGTCGCCAGACAACGGGCGGTGATTATGCCGGTCGGTGCGGACCAGATCGGCGAGCAGCTTGGCGTCGCCGGCATCGGACTTCGCGCCGGAGACCTGATGGCGGTCGCGGTAGCGGGCCACGGCCAGCGGGTTGACCGCATACACCTGGTACCCGGCCGCACTCAGGGCCTGCACCCACAGGCCGCGATCGGTTTCGATGCCGACCACCACCTCGCTGGGCTCCTCGGCATGAGCAGCCACCAACTCGTGGAACCCGCTGATGCCCGCAAGTCCTTCCGGTAGCCGGCGTGACGCCAGCCGCGCCCCGTCGGCGTCCATCACGTGGATGTCGTGGTGGTCTTCGGCCCAATCGTCCCCGACGAAGATCATCGGCTCGTCTCCTTACTCCCGTTGTGGTGCAACCTATTACAGAGCCAGAGACCACCCGGCGGCAACCTAATGGACCAGTGCTCAACCGGCACGACACCCCATAAGCGCTATAGGTGACCTCACCAACCGGCCGGGGCACGATCTACAATCAGGAATCGACCAACGCTCCTGGTTCTCACGGTGCTCACCGACCGGCGGCTCGGTAATCAGCGTCCCGCGCGCAGGAAACCAAAAACCTGTCAAGAACACGCCGATCGATTCCCATTAGGTTCTCACCGCAGACGACATCTGTGGGCCAGGGCGACCTGGTGTTTCCGACCGTGTCTCACGACGGTGGCGGCTGGGTTTGTCTCACCAATCGCTTCACTTCCTCAGACGTCGGCGTAGCAGCAACAACCCTCTGACGCGGGTGGGTGGGTTCGATAAGCCCTACGTCTCGGCTCGGCGTGACACGCCTGGCCGGTTGTTGCGGAGGCGCTAGGTCATGGCATGGGCGATCGCTATGTGCCCATTGAAACCGCAGGAAACGGCCATGGAGCGGTAGCGTTCAACAAATTCCTGGTACGTCGGCTTGTCGCCTTGTGCCCGCGCCAGCAGCGCCCGCATGCGCAGCAGCGGCAGTTCGTTCAGTACGAATCCGGGGTCAGTGGGCACTGCCCCTAGCCTGTCGATTGCGGCTTGCGCTTCCTTGAGATCGCCTGCGGCTCGGCGGGCTAGCAGCGCTTCCACCAAAACCGTTGCGGCGGAGCCGCGATAAACCATTTCGCCCGAGCGGAACTCGTTGTTGAGGACAGCCCGTGACAACTCAACAGCGTCGTCGAGTTCTCCACTCCGAATCTTCTCTCTCGCGATCGCGATGTCGACGGACCACACCGCACAAATGGTCAACCTCTCCTGTAGCGCAACTTGACGCACCAATTCGAACAACTCGAATCCGCGTTGCCGCTCGGCAGGACTATCGAGATGAACAAGGACATTTCCTCGAGCCAGCTGCGCGTTGGCCAGTGTGAAATCGTCACCGGACTGCTCCGCAAGTTCCAAAACCTCAGCGGTGTCCCGCAGGGTTGTCGCATCGGGCAACAGCACGCCGTTCAACATGGTGATGGATTTGAACATGACCGTCAAAACGCGGGAGAACGGGTCGAACCCGCGGGCCATCGCGATGGCGGCGTCAAAGTCGTCCTTCCATCCCGAGCGGCCGAGGCTGGATGCGGCGGCGCCGCGCATGGCGATCGCCATCGCCAACGGCGACCCCACGACCAGGTTGCCCTTGGCGGGATCGCCAGCGGCCAAGTCGATGGCGCGCTGTGCCAACCGCAGTGCTTCGACCATTTCGCCGGCCTGCCACTTAGCGACGATCGCCCCGAAGAGCAGCCCCACCGTCATCTCCGGGTCCCCGATCGACTCGAGAAGCTCGACGTATTCCGAGGCCAGCCGGGATGACTCGCGCAGTTGGGCGTGAAAAGCCAGTGTCATCAGCAGCCCTGACATGCCGATGACCTGCGACCGTTTATCGTCCGCGGCGGTGGTCAGCTCGCGCAGCTCCTCGAAGCCGGTGTCGGCGACGCTGCCGCCGACCCGCCACGCGCTGGCGCACAACAGGGTTCGCGGCGCGATCCGCATCGCGGCGCGGTCTGGATTGTCGGGGGGCAGCCGATCGGCGACCTCTCGCGCGCGCTGCCAACTCAACCGAGCCGCGCCGATATGGCGGTTGGTTGACCATGCCGCAGCGCGCATATGCCAACCGAAGGCTGTGCGCAGATCGCCCGCGGCCTCCAGGTGAGTGGCGATTAGCGCCGCATTCTCCTCGACCGTGCCGGGATCACGCTGTTCGATTGCCTCGGCCGCCCGCCGGTGCAGTTGCGCGCGCCCCGATATCAGTTGTGACTCGTAGGCCACTGCGCGTACCAGTGGGTGCTGGAACGCGTACTCACCCGGTGGGGAGGACATCACCTGATCGATGAGCTCGGCGTCCACCAATTCCTCCAGCGCCGCGTCACCGAGCACACTGGTGAGTAGGTCCACGCCGAACCGCGCACCGATGACCGCCGCGGCGTTCAGCGTGGATTTCGCCGCCGCGCCGAGGCGGTCGATGCGCGCGGCGATGGTGGCCTGAACGGTAGCCGGCACAGTCACCTCGGTGACGTCACGGCGGCATACGTACGCACCGCGGTCGCCGTCGAGAACCCTGCGTTCAGCAAGGTCGCGCACGATCTCCTCGGCAAAGAAGGGATTGCCGGCAGCCCGCTCGGCGATCAGAGCAGCGAGTTCGGCTATCGAAGAGTGCGAACCCAGCAGCTCGGCCGCCAAATTCGATGCTTGCGCAGCATTTAGCGGAGCAAGGGTAATCGTCGTTGAGTTGTCCGGGATTTCGGCTAGGCGGCCGTGGTACTCGGGGCGATAGGTGATCAACACAAGGGCGTGGGTTTGGGAAAGCACAGACACGAAGTCAGCGAGCATGGACTCGCTCACCTCGTCGATCCAGTGCGCGTCCTCGATCACGTAGACACCCGGTGCGGTGCGCATCAAGGCGGCGGTGTTGACCAAGCGTGTCAACCGCCGACGGCGCGCATCAGGCTCGATGTCAGGTACGGCCACCTCCGTATCGCGGATGCCCAGCAGGTCGTCGAGCAGCCGCAGATCCTCGGCGTCCGCTTCTGGTAGCTGGGCCCGCACTCGCTCGCGCACCGCGTCAGCCCCGAGATCGTCGGCGCCAAAAAGCGCCCGCAGTAGCACACCCGCCGCATGGAACGGGATCTCGTTGGCGTGGGACTGGCAGAAGGTGGAGAAAACCCCAGCGCCTCGGCGAGTCGCGATGGCTACGGTTTCCCGAACAAGGCGGCTCTTGCCGATGCCCGCGGGACCGACTATCCGAACGATGCGCCCGGCGCCGGCACTCGCCTGATTGAGGATGTCGGCGATGGCGTCTAGTTCTCGCTGGCGGCCAATCAGGGGCAACTCTTGGCGGCTGACCTGACTGCGCTGGCGCACCACGCCGAGCAGGCGACGGGCGGGCACCAGATCGTCGGCGCCCTTAATGTGCACCATCTCTGGTTCATCCAGCATCGCGGCATCCTCGACCAGGCGCGCGGTGGACTCACTCAGCATCACACCGCCTGGAAGAGCAATCGACTCCATCCGCTGAGCCAACCCAACCTGGTCGCCTATCGCGGTATATCCCAAAAGGCCCGAACCGATCTCACCGGCGACGACCTGACCCGAATTCAGGCCGACCCGCAGCTGCAGATCGACACCATCGCGGCGTGCGACCTCTCCAGCGATGCGCTGGGTTTCATGCTGAATATCCAACGCTGCTAGGCAGGCCCGAACCGCGTGATCTTCCAAGGCGGCGGGGGCACCGAAGACCGCCATGATGCCGTCACCGGTGAACTGGTTCACCGTGCCGCCGTAGCGCTGGACCCTCCGCGCCGCACGACTAACCAAGTCGGACATGATCTCGCGCAACCGCTCGGCGCCCACGGTCGCCGCAATGTCCATCGAACGGACGACATCGGCGAATAGCACTGTCACTTGCTTGTACTCGGCGGGCATGGTGGCCGATACGATCGGTGCCCCGCACACATCACAGAATTTCGCGTTCGCCCGCAAATCAGTGCCACACGTCCGGCACGAAGTTGTTGCTGTCATCCGATATCGCCGATCTGCGGTCCGGAATGCCCGCCGCGCCAAGGATAGGACGTCGTCATAATCCAAGCAGGACTGTTATCCCGTGGCGGTCCGTCTATCCCGTGGCGGTCCGTCGCGATACACGCGCTGGCCAACGGTCGCGGCCCATCAGCGGGACACGGGCGTGTCCCGGTTGGGCTGCAAATTTGCAGACCATTTGCAGTCAGGATTGGGATTTTGCAATCGAATCTGGGAACCTAATGGGAGTCGATCAGCGTGTTCTTGACAGGTTTTTGGTTTCCTGCGCGGGACGCTGATTACCGAGCCGCCGGTCGGTGAGCACAGTGAGAACCTGGAACGTTGGACGATTCCTGATTGTAGATCGTGCCCCGTCTGGTTGGTGAGGTCGCTTGTAGCGCTTATGGGGTGTCGTGCCGGTTGAGCACTGGTCCATTAGGTCGCCGCCGGGTGGCCTTTGGCTCTCTAAATGGGTTGCACCACAACGGAGTTAAGGAGACAGATCGATGATCTTCATCGGGGACGATTGGGCCGAAGACCACCACGACATCACGTGATGGATGCCGGCGGGGCGCGACTGGCGTCGCGCCGGCTACCCGAAGGATTGCCGGGCATCAGCGGGTTCCACGAGGTGGTGGCCGCCCACGCCGATGAGCCCAGCCAGGTGGTGATCGGCATCGAAACCGATCGCGGCCTGTGGGTGCAGGCCCTGAGCGCGGCCGGGTACCAGGTGTATGCGGTCAACCCGCTGGCCGTGGCCCGCTACCGCGACCGCCATCAGGTCTCCGGCGCGAAGTCCGATGCCGGCGACGCCAAGCTGCTCGCCGATCTGGTCCGCACC